>Ga0181467_100013_pt1 | contig 64087 bp, 67 predicted proteins | sample InSIn5gowninarea_2_FD_119079 | JGI IMG/M metagenome (GOLD analysis project Ga0181467, IMG submission 119079) | Clean room microbial communities from NASA Spacecraft Assembly Facility at Jet Propulsion Laboratory, Pasadena, California, USA -... ... | reverse complement strand
TTTAGACTATATCACAAAAGGAGTGATAGTGGTGGAGAAAGTCCAGAAGGGGTGGTTAGAATATATCGTGGTGCGTCAAGACTCAAAAGTGCTAAAGTATAAAATTCAATACTTTTCCGATATGAAAGATCTCATGATAATCCACATAGAGATAGGTCTGTGCACTCCATAATCGTACCAAGAAGTCGTGTTAGATCTCAGCACGACCTCGTCATACGGTGCGCTCCAGAAACTCGGAAGATAGGCGGCGACTCAACTTCACCCAACACGAGGCGTCTCAAATGATCGTATCCACGACATCCACACATAACACCCTAGATAACACCACAGACCAGCATCTCAGCACAGCAAAACCGCACAAACACCACCCTCTCCCTCTCCTTATACGTAGAACAGCAACACAGCACAATGTACCAACCAACCCAAAATCAGATCCTATCCCCCGTCCCCTCATCCGGCTCCTCCCAATACCGTTCCGCGCCCAGCGGAATATCCGTAACAGCCCTCTTCGTCCAAATATGCACCGCCCCATCCACCATCTCCTTCGTCAATCCCTCCACACACCCCTTAAGCGTATAATACGGCTGCCCTTCGATATAGTGCACGATCCTGCTGCCGCAGACTTTGCAGAAGATGCATTTCTTCTCGCGGCCTTGAAATGTAGTTCTGGTCCATGTTTGGAGGTTAGATTGGATGGATTCTGGGAAGGAGAAGGCTGGGAAGATGAGGGAGAGGCCGTAGGTGGATGTGGATTGGAATTTGCATTCTGTGCAGTGGCAGATGTAGATTTTTAGCGGTGCTGGGAGGGGGGTGGTAAAGGTTATTGCGTGGCATTGGCAATGTGCTTGCATTTTCTTAATAGTGGGAGGGTTAGGAGATGAGTTTAGGCGGAGGTTGTGATGTGGTAGTGAGGTTTTGCAGCGAAGGATTATAACGAATTATCGGGTCGTCTTGGGATTATTTGATATACAGTACTTGAGTTGGAGCTATAATCTAACAAAGTCTTGGAGTAATCGTACTCGTATATCAGGATCGAAGGGCGCGTTGACCACAGATGCCACCAGAATATTTCTTAACCCACAAGCTCTGGAGAACACCATGGTTGCGAAAATACAGTCGAGACTCTGGTCATATTGTTAGATGCTACGATGATCACTACTTGTAGCTAGGTACATAGATACCTGGACGGCTTTTAGGCTAGACCAAAAACAGTCAAGCATGAACAACATTCACGTTGTGTCTTCTCGTCCGCATCGTAGAGTCACTGCAAAGTCATGATGGAGTTTGAACTCAAGATACATAGACTAACAGTTGAGACAAAAGATGAGTCCGACTAATCAATTTAGCCTCATGGTGTGTGCCAGTCGCCACGATGACAATCGATGAGTCTTTCTTCGTGTGCACGGCAGGCAGCTATGTGGCGCAAGTCGCTAGCAAGGTGGTTAAGCAACTTCACAGCCTCCACCACCTCCCACAGCGTTAACGACTGACAGTACAATCCCGCACTCGTCTATCACTGCACTTACTCCAACCCTCGTGATGCCATGCTCGAGCTCCGTCTACATATGGACGACCAGCCGGCGTTTAACACTCTACTAAACTCCCCACCACCATTCATCAACTCGTCTTATCACCACGGATACCATCCAAACTATGGCGAGGAGCCCTCCCAAGGCCTTTCTCGACCTGCCCGGCGAGATCAGAAATACAATCTGGAAACACACCTTCGGCGACCTAACATTCCACACCTACTCGCCAGATCACATCGAGAAAGATGCCCGGCGCTTCAGCAACACCCGCTGGTCCACTAGTCTCTCCAGCGTCAACAGACAGGTCCGCCAAGAAGCGACTTCCGCCTTCTCCGACAACCTGACGTTGTACTGTGATTACACTGACCTGTATCGCCTCGATTCGTACCCCGCATTTATCATGCGTAATCTGAGCAAAGTAGTGGCTACCATCAATGTTCCAGACGACGAGGAGGGCTTAGGGAAGATACCCATCGATGACTTGCGCCACAAATGGATGCCCAAACTCCAGGTTCTCACCCTCGTGCCGGAGCAGCCCCTCATCTGTTCACTCAACAGCACAAACCTTCAAGACGACCTCCTCATTCTCCTGAGAGGTGGTTTCGATGAACCCATCTTGAAACAGACTTCCTGTCCACTCGTGTCAGCATCTGCCTATCCGTGCGCGGAAGAGGTGGTCGAAGAAGACAATTTGCGTGTCCTGCGGAAGGTGGAATTATTACGCTCTTGGCAAAGGGTGTGTCTGCGATGGCTCTATGTATGTTGATCAAATCAATCCGAGCAGAACAAAACAAAAGCTCGTGACTAATCAGTGTGATCGCAGCGGTTGGAAGTCGCGCCTCGAACACAGAGGATTCTTACGAGAATGATTAATGTCTCCCAGAGCAGATCCTATCTGTTCGGAGAATGGGTGCCCGTCGAAGAAGTCGTTCTGATGATCGATGAGGTTTCTTATCCTGTGGTGTACTCCGTACGGAAGCGTATGGGCCGGGTGTTGGTGAAGAGCGATGCGAAAATCGAAGTGGTTGAGCGTGAGCTCGGAGATCAGGAGAGGCTGGAAAGAGCTTTGGCGAAGGCATTTGACTGCAAATAGTCAAGGTCGAGGGGTGTTATCCGTGGACCAATGAGGTAAGGGCAACAGATAATGCGAAAGACCCGAGCGAACCATAACCACAAGGAAGAGAAGGGAGGTCACCTGGCGGCGCAGTTTTGATGGTCCAGTATATGTGGTAAGAAGAGGGAAAATTGATCGATTTCCGTATCCATGATCATGCTCCCACCTTTCCAAGCTCCCTCTGCAGTACCATGAATCTAGCGTTCTCCTCCACACTGACACTGGGCTGGACATTATTGCGAGCGGTACGGAAGTCCTCCGTCGTAATCCTAACATCATCCTCATTGGAAACCGCCGCCTTCTTAGGATCAGTACATCGCGTAATAGCCGCATAACCCGCCTGTCTCACAAGGCTCTCCAGATCCGCACCCGAGAACCTTGTACAGCCACGCGCGATCTCCTCCAGCTCAGACCTCCATTCAAAATTCTCCAGCTTCTTGGTCAAAGTCTTCAAGATCTCAACTCTATCATCTTCAGAAGGCAGTCCAACATATAGCAGCGTTTCTAGTCGACCAGGCCGCAACATAGCCGGGTCGATGATATCCGGTCGATTCGTAGCGGCAACGATGTATATCCCCTCCCTGTTTGTGCCTACTCCATCAAGTTCAGTCAAGAGCGTATTGACAACTCTGGAGGATGCTTCGCTCATACTACCATCCCGCCTTGGCACCAGCGCGTCCAGTTCGTCAAAGAATATGATGACTGGCACACTCGACCTCGCACGTGCAAATAGTGTGCGCACCGCTCGTTCAGACTCACCAACGTATTTGTTCAGGAGTTCCGGGCCTTTCACGCTGATGAAGTTGGCGTGTGAGGAGTTGGCGACGGCTTTGGCGAGGAGTGTTTTGCCGTTTCCGGGAGGACCCCAGAGAAGGACACCAGATGAGAGTCGTATGCCGAGTTTCTGGTACAGGTTGGGGCGAATAATAGGTTGAATGAGGGCAGTGTTGAGAGTGCTGATGTGGGTGCTGAGAGCGCCGATGTCGTTGAATGTTGTTGAGGGAATGGTGGCGAAACCTTCGCGAAGGGCGGAGGGTTGGATCTGAGGGAGGGCCGTGAGAAAATCGGATGATCTAATGAGAGATGTAGTTGGTGACAAAGTGGATTTGTTGGCGTGAAGGTGCTTGATCAGTTTTTGAAGACGAGCCAGCTTAGGAGACATAGAGATAGATACCTCTGTTGTGTCTGGATGCATGCCATCAACTTCCATTTCCGACTGATGTTCGCCCTGATTGGTGACAGGAAAACCTGCCTCTTCGAGATTCCTGAGATAGCGCTTGATTGCTACATTGACGGTTGTCGAAACCAGGTCACGGAGGTCAGCTCCAACGCAGCCAGGTGTCCGCCTAGCAAGCATGGCGAAATCGACATCATCGCCCAAGTTCCACTCCCTCGTAAGCGAACGTAAAATCTGTTCTCGAACATGTTCGTTTGGCACCGGCATCATCACCTCCTTATCGAATCTTCCTCCTCGCCGCAGCGCAGGGTCAAGACTATCTGGACGATTGGTAGCAGCTAGTACAACCACAGGCTTGCCGTCTGTTTTGACCAGATCAAGGTCGTCCATACAGGTCAGAAATTGGGCGACAATACGCTTCTCCATTTCACGCTGAGCACTGTCACGTTTTGGTGTTATGGCATCAATCTCGTCGATAAACATTAGACATGGCGCGGACTTCTTTGCTTCCTCAAAGTGCTCTCTCAGAGCTTTCTCTGACTCACCGGACATGCCTGAGACTATCGAGGGGGCGGCTATTGAGATGAAATTGACCTGCATTTCCGCGGCCAGAGCATTGGCGAACATGGTCTTGCCACAACCTGGAGGGCCGTGTAGCAGTATACCGCGGGTTGGTTGGAGCTTTTGGGAGGTGAAGAATTCCGGCTGTAGCATGGGCAGTGCTAGTAACTCCACTAGTTCCTCCGCGATATCGTCGATGCCACCCATATCAGCGAAACTGACGTGCGTGGGAGGTGACTTGTCAATGGCCGGCTTTTCGGTCTTCCTCCTCTTCGGAAGCGACTCGCCATTTGCCTGCCTTTCCCGCTTCGGTGTTGCAACTCCTGTCTTCTGGATCGGCCCGTTGTTCATAGGCCAGACACCGGTGATGCTCTTATTTATTCTGTTGGACTGCCTAACAGGCTCTTCCCTTGCCTGTGGCGTATCGAGCACCTCTTCGTCCTCATTGTCATTGTCATCCACGTCCTCTCCACGTAGCGATTCCAACACTCTTTCCACACTCGCTTCTAGAGCCTGTTTAGGCCGTCGATTAAGGCTCGAGTTTGAATTCCGTATCTCATCGTAGACATCTCTGGACAAGAGAGCGGGCAGCCTTCCGGTATTGGCATCGGCGTATTTTTCTCGTTCGTCCAGTATCTTCCGCACTATTTGGTACACCTCTTTGTCCAATGCCGAGCTAAGAGATTGCCGTCCACCTCGATGCCGATGCGCCATTCCTCATGGAGATTGCGATTTGGGAATGGCACTTGCGGTTGCTAAATTGATCGTCGGTGGGCGTGCGGAAATAATTTTCAGTTTCTTGTAAATTTACAGTGTCGGACAAGAATTGCCCTGTACCGAATTTGAGTTAAGCTTCACACCCCACCATTTTAGTGGCTTCATAGTTGCGGTTAGATGCGTCAATGTGCATGTGTGTGGATGAATGTCAGGCTCGCCAGCATCCAATTTCACTTGCGTTGTGTTGCAGATTGTTGTTTTGGTGATCTTGATCATCTTTTGATTAAAAATCGTAAAGGTGACATAGGCTGCTATTGGATGTTGGCACTGAAGTACATCATATCACAAGTACAATTGGAATCATCTACAGAAGAAAGCGTGGGCAGAGGACTATCGGCCATGTACGTATTGTCACGGAGTTCGTGTTCGTTCGATGGCTCGCATCTGTTTGTGCAACTACAGTACAGAGCTCGAGGGTATTAGGAACAAACGTGCACAATGCATTCAAGATCGCGATTTTACTAATCAAAAAGTTAGGGTCGATCCATCCATCGGTACTGGCCGATGTTGATCTCCGACTGCTCATTAAATGCTAAGTATAGGTCTGTGGATCATAACAAAGAATTAGCATCGGAGATATCGTGAAATGGATCGAGCACGGAAGAAATTAGAAGGTCTTTGTTACAGAAGAGAACAAGGGTTTGACACATGATCATCTTCATCATGCAATGAAATGAAGCATTGACCCTGCCCACGTGGCATCATCGGGACTTGCGATGGATACCTTGCAGCGAACGTCTCACCCTTGTATGGCAGCAGTTGGCACAGGTGTATCCTATCCAGTTAGGGTTCGAGGGCTGAATACCTGGTCAAGTAATCGATAAGGCTATTGCCTTGCCTTGCCTAGTGCTAGAAGGCAAGTCTTTGCATGAAATATGGGAAGATGTTTGAACAACAAGGTATATGGTTAAAGGTACATACGTAGTCTTTCAAAAAAAAATCTTGTCGTTGAGAGAGAAAAATAAAGCGCTATTTCAACCCATGGTAGCACGAGCAAAAGATAGCAAAATAGATACAAGTCTTGGTAGGGCATTTTCCATTGCAGACATCGCATCATAATAAGAAGTGTACAAAACGTTGAATTCCACCGAATCTTCGAAGCTCCCATGTTTCCGCCTTGAAACCCCTGCTATGCATATTCATCATATCCTGTTCCTTCCTATGCAGGAGAAAACGTCTATGCCAAATCGCAGCCCCAGATGCCGTCGAAGAGAGCGCATCCAATCTTGGTGTATGATGTGGAGGACAGGATGTCGGCGTGACCAGTCTGGCCTTCGTAGTCCCAGCCTGCAGACATGCTGCTGCAGATTCCGTTGAGACCTGGAAGAGATGGAACTTCACACAGCCAGCCACCAACAAAGACGTTCTCGAAGTTGCTGGCATCACCTGGGGCAAGAACCTGGGCCATGGAGCCGGGGTTAAGCTCGTGGACCATCGAACCTTTGCTGTCTGTCACAGTCTTGAGAGCGTTGGCCTGGAGCGTATCACTCTCAGTCAAGGCACCCAAACCCATCTTGGATCGCCATTCACTGACGACGCTCATGTAGCCGCCGTTGCTGCTGCTTGAGCTGGACGAAGCGGTAGCGGTAGCTTGGGCTGCTGAGGATGCAGCGGCAGTCGACTGCGCAGCGTGAGTGGCAGCGGCAGTTGTGGTGGCAACTGGTGCTGAAGTTTGGACGGCAGCAGTTGATTGACCGCCCCAGGTCCATTTGTTGTTGCTGTCAGCGGTGACAGTTGTGAATGCGGTGGCATAGGCAGTTTCAGTAGCGACAACTCGTGCATCGTCATTGTCACCTCCGTGGTTCCAGTAATGGCCCTCACCCCAAGGTGCAGCCAGCGCAGATCCGGCGATCGCGAGGATGGAGAGAGTCTTGAATGAATGCATTTTGATTGGTGCGAAGAGATGTGTCTGAAAGAATTCGGACTCGGTTATTGGAAGATTCGTTGATTGTTTGAGAGAGTGTCACTGAACAAGGCAGTAAGGAGTGTATGGTCCCGAAGGATAAATGAATGTGGTTGAGAGAGAGTGAGAGAGAACGACAAAGTCACAGACTTGTTCAAATGTACAGCAAGGCCCAGCTTGGATGATTGGGAAAAAGAGAGTAGATAAAGAAGATACAAAGAGATCAATTATAGTGCCGGTCAGGGGCTGACGCCTCGTGTGGACGTTTAAAATGAGTGGTCCGAAAACGATCAAGCCTCAAACCTCCTGAGCGAATCCGCGAAGAGCAGGGGTACGTGGAGAAAGGTTGTTTGACACTTGTGGGGATAAAGTGCGAGTCAGTGGCGCCGCCTTGAAACGAGCGTCCCATGAACCGCTTGGTTGTGTATCACCACGACCGCGTGTGCGTTTTCAGCGAACAAAGACCAGCAGCTTTGGTGACGTTGTGACAAACGCGACAAGTGACACGCTCGTGCTCTTGATGCGCTGCTTTCGGTTTCATCCGATACGGTTCGTGAGCCCGGTGGTACGATGAAGGAGTGCTTGAGCTGCATCACCATGTCAGCGCCTTGCCTGGGGCGTGTCAGAAATCCACACGCTCAGACATCATATCCGTTCTTAGTCGTGATGAAAATTGGCTCGGCAGAGTCTTGTTTGCATCGTACCCAGCACGTTTTGTTTGTTAGCTCTGCTGTTGGAAACGATGGTGAGATGGAGTGGACCCGGTCAGCTAGGCAAAAAGCAGCCACGACAGGGGTATCGAATGGTTTTTCTCCCTGTAAGGGGGCATCCATGTTGTGTTTGGAGGGGCCGGACTCAACCTTGGGCATCTCTTACTTTCTCCGGTCGCACTCAAAATCTATCACTACGTTCGTGGGGTTCACGCTTGGGATGACAGTTTGTCCAACATACGACAGAATCTCGAAGAGGACCGTGCCTGTGCATACTTGAAACGCGACAGGAAATCCTGCCTGGTTTCGAGGCCGTCTTCCGAGATTTTCCTTCCTGTGATTCGAACCATGACGGGCCGTTCGAGTTTGATCAGCACTACTGCCCTTGGTTCCTGATCTGCACCGGGAAGTTGTTGCAATGTAGAAGGAGGAAGATCAAGCTCAGCAACTTTCTCTTCGGATCTCTGAAGTGTCATACTGCAGGATACTCCGTAGCTGGAGCCTCATGGAAACACCTCTGGTATGCAGTGCTTGGTATCCCGGTCCATTTCTAATTGCCATCGTATTCGAAGACTTGTGCTCACTGTCAGGCGGGGCTGCTGGATATTGCCATGCTGTCTGGGTTTGTGCATCATCGCTTGCGAACTTTCTGCTTACGTGCGCAGACCAATTTCATACTACATGACCAACGTCGATGGCTTGCGCTCAAGCAGGAAATGATGTAAACATTGCTTCCTTGTGCCCCGCTGCATCCAATACAGTATACAAGAAGTTTACTTGGCAAGAACTATTATGATTTGGATATTGGCAACTTTCTTGTCATAGAAGACTTTATCATCCGTATCGAGCATCAGAAGGGTGTCTAGCAATTTCGTGTGTCTCGAATTCGAAAAACGTGGGAGTCGTGTAATCAGGTTCTCATTTCACATCATCGTCGCTCATCATTCTCCCTCTTGTTGTGCAATTTCCCCTCATACTACTGCCATCCTCGCAACCCCAAGACCTGCCACAACCGCTGCAGCTGCAGTGTAGACAGCACCTGTACACCTGGCGGCAGCAACCGCAACACCTGCTTGCACCAACCCTTGTGTGGCTGTTGTACCTGCGCTTCCAAAGCTATTGCACTGACCGCTCTGTAGATCATAGCACCCTCTTGAACTCAGACTACTGCATATCGCGGCTGCACTACTAATGACCGTCCCCGAGCTGCCTGATTGTGTCAGACCTTGTGAGCCCAACCCCGACACCGTCACTCCAATTGTTCCCGCCAATGAGCTGAGGCATGCTTGGCTTGCTGATGAGCATAACGTGTAAGCGCTGAGGCAGGCTTGCGAATTCGAGTATGAGGTCGGAATCGCTATGAAAGGATAGTATTGGTTTGCGACTGTTGAATATCCTGCAGGCACTGTCACTTGCGCAGTTGCGTCCGTCGATGAGGATGGTTGTGTTGTGCTTCCACCTAACACATACGGTGTGGTTGAGCTGCTACCCTGTATAGTCGAACCTCCCAGGGCACCTGTACAGACTACTCCGGTTGGACAGCATGCTGCATTACCGCTCTGGTCCCGTGTACAGACAGCAGTGGTCGGACAACACACAGCAGAATTGACAGCAGTACACTGCACAAGCCCGCTTGAGCATGCGTTTTGTCTTTTCAGCAAAAACAGCGGATTCGGATCCCGGGGCGAAACGTTTTCGAAGGGTTGAACCGCGGGCTCGACTTCCACTGCTGATGAAGCTTTGCTGTAGAGAGTGCAGATGATCGACAGCAGCGCCAAAGCGCGCATCTTCTGATCTGTGGTCAGACACACAGACGTGTCCAGTGGTGCCTCTGTATGTCCGTACTTTGCGCGATATGTCTGTGCTAACACCCAATATCTATTGGTGAGGATGGTAAGGTCTTGTCAGGAGTGTTCGATTTGTAGCAGAAGGAGTTTTGCTGATGTCGAGGTCAAGTCGAAACCAAGCGGGTTGCATGTTCATCGATGTCAGACGTAATGGCATGGTACTGCAACTTAGATCTGTTGCCGGGCACCGATCTCACGCTACTCTCCTTCGAGTCTTGCTCTTGGCTCTTTGCTTCAAAAATCTCAACTATGAACTCTTGTTCCTTCATTCCACTGCTATGACACCCTATTTGACAAATACACAAGTTATGTCCTTGACGGACACGAGAAGAGTGTGAACGATACGATCTCCCTCTGGCATCCTGCAACTTTTCCTCGTAGTTTATGTGAGCACATCCCTATACGATCATTGACCATTGCACCAATCCGGCCGCTCTGGTTCATCCTCAAAGCCAATGTGACAGTTATCCCATCGTTAGGTAAGCACAACCACTCTTCTATGCGATTGTATATGATGAATACCATTCTGCAATTCGGATTCTATAGTGAAGACGCAAAAGCATGTATTACCTGATACAATTGAACAAGACCTGCTGTCTTTATTCCACCTTGTGTCGACTACGCTGACAATTGTGGTGAAGGTCGGAGTAATGATAATTGCGTCTCTTTCGAAGCTCTCGACTTGGTATTTAAAGACTGGACGCTACTGAACTAAATACTCTCTCTTCCTCTCGGTCGCGATCAAGCATTGGGTCATCGTAGCTGTAGTAAAATGTTGAAGCGAAATGGATGTTCTTCATTCTTTTGCTCTTCCTTGCCGCGCAATACTCTATTGTATCTTGAAACCCCACAATAGCTACTGTACGCTCCGCACGGGCAAGGCCTCAAGCCTTTCCCAGCTCGTCATCGGACTTTCGGCACCCATTCTTAAGCAGACTTCTTGTACCAAGTACACATCGCACCCCATCGAGATACTACGCATCCGCCAGCTGAAGCAACATAAAGTATCAGCATTAGAATCCAGTCTTCATCAGTCCATCATGCTGTGATCCATAAGTCACCACAAACAAGCACAAGCTCCAGCTCCAGCTCGCCTTTAATATGCCTCCACGGCTATCCCTCCGTCCGTCGCACCTGCAGCAATGCTGCCTTCAAGCTCAACGTAATTATTCCTCGGCTTCGACGCCCACACTTCGAACGGCTCTATTCTTTCCTGGCCATGGCGTCCAGAGAAAAGGTATGCTCGGACCATGGCTTGAGGCATTTCCGAAAACCTGTAAGCCGTTTGTGGAAGAGATGGACGAGATACTAGGTGTCAAATTATCAGAGACAATCGAGGAAGGTCCTCCATCGGTGCTGGATAAGACGCAGAATGCGCAGCCCGCGATTATGGCCACGTCTGTGATGATACTGAGAGTATTAGAAAAAGAATTCGGCTTTAAGACAGATGAAAGAATTAACGTGACTCTTGGACATAGCTTGGGAGAGTATGCAGCTCTTGTGGCTGCCGGATACCTTGACTTCGACTTTGCCCTTAAAATCGTGCGGAGAAGGGGTGAAGTCATGGCGGAATGTACCAGGAAGGCGAGAGAAGAGACTGGAGAGAATTTTGGCATGATGGCCCTTGTCTGTGAACCGGATTCACTTGACGCACTCACCTTAGCGGTCAACGAATGGTTAGCTTACGATTCGGAGGGCACGAGAGATGATTCAAGTGCCACTCCGGCGATCAGGCAGGTAACGTTGGCGAACAAAAACTCCAGAAATCAGATTGTACTCAGTGGCAGCTTTCAGCGAATACGAGAACTTTTGACACATATTCGAGAATTTGGAGGACACGACCCGCGAGCAGTTGAGCTTAAGAGTCGAAGTGCCTTTCACAGTCCCATCATGAAACCGGCTTTTGACTACATGAAGAAGGTCATGACCCCAGACGTTGTACACTGGCCTGGGAAGATGCCCAGCATAGCAAATGTGACGGGTTTACCGTTCGATTCTGCCGACAATTTACGCAAGAATCTTTCCCGCCAAGCCATCGACACAGTGCTCTGGTGGGATTCGATCAAATATCTACATGAGAAAGCAGGGACAAAGCGATGGCTAGGACTAGGCCCCGGGAAGGTCGGCAGAAATCTTGTCAGCAAAGAAGTCGGTCGAAGTGGTGCAAAGGGTGGTGGTGTATGGTCAATATCTGAGCCACGCGAGGTGGAGGAGACGATCAAGGCACTTGATCAAACCGAGTCTGAGGCCACTCGGTAAATTGTGGGCAACTCCAAGTTGGCGTACCACGTATCCGTTGGTGAGGATACCTCCTGGCTGTTGCTCGAGCTCTACGACGATGATGGTGTTCAAATGCCTTCAAGCTCGCCATACGTGAATTCTCCACCACCTATGTGTTCTTTGTGTTTCCAATGAACATCTCAGATCCCAAGAGGGCACTTCGTTCATCCCAGCTGTCCAATTGCTGCGAATCTTCGATGAACAATATCACTTCGTACGTGGCATTACATCAGATACAACGCTGCGCTCGAGCCATAGCAGCCTGGAACGTCTCCTTGTTGTCCAATTCCTTGTTGACGCTCTCAATAACAGTCGGTTCCTTACTCAAAACTCGTCTTAGTCCAATTTGCGGCGCATACACTACTGGATGTGAAACAACTTCTTCCAGTAATAGAACATCGCCTGCAGACACCCACGTGTTCTGCCAATTCTTCTGGGTTTTTGGTTGAGACATATTGATCTGTCTCTCAATTACTTGCCAAGTGACAGCATCCAAACACAATGCCTACCACACACATCAGCAAGGTCCTGGACAGGTATCTGCAGAACTTACATATAAATTCTTCAAGTATAACTTCTGCACAGCGGATTTTGTCTTCAGCACCGAGTGAAGCCTAAACTTGCAACGATCATGCGCCTTCTCAACCTTCTCACCAGCAAATTTCTCACTTGCCATAAGTCGAAGCCAAGCCTTATCAAAACCACCCTTCAACAAATCAACCAACCTCGTATCCTTGTTCACATCCAGTGTCGGCACTATCGTCCAAGCATTCTTCTGTGGCCAAAACTCCAACATCCTCAATGAAGAGCACCAGTTCACCCACCCATCATCGCCAGGTCTCCGCCAATGCGGTGTTGTCGATATGAATCTAGTCACATTCTTCATCAGAAGAGGTGATGCAAACGATATGTTCGTGCCATAATGCACGACTGTCAAGTTAGACCGAAATACAGGAAGCGCTTCCCTCCTTATCTGTCGACAAGTGATAAGAATGCTGGTCTTGCTCTTGAAATCGTCCGCAACGGCTTCTATGCCGCGTTCCTGCCAGTCAAGCTCTACAACTCCAGAAAAGAGAATCCGATAAATTAGATAGCGCAGTTCTGGCGCCAAGTCAAGGAACGAAATATGTTGGCGCGAACTGCTCATTTGCAAATCGGAGAATGATCAGGCAGCAACGCTGCAGAATCGCGAGGATCAAGGACGACAACGCAATGCAACGCGGCAAAAATGGAGGATGTACAAAAAACCCAGAAGAGGTGTTATGTGCATGCAAAATGGCAGAATATCTGGAGTAAGAGCCGATCTTCATGAGACAGTACTTAAGGTGAAATCGAGGGACAGAACCACTTGAAATGTCTCAGGCGCCAAGACTTGAACCGAGACTTTCGGAACGACGTTATTCCGGCTTCAGCATACTGTAATCCGATATCTAGAAAAGGATTAGCACAAATGAGTCCGTGCAATTCAAAACAAAAATGGTGTCCGGTCCATGGCATGTACAAACGATATGTGCGAAGGCTTTCACAAGCAGGATATTCATTTTCTGGTAATGCAGCGACAGACGGTGGTATAGAAGAGATGCGATGTTCTTTTATCATAAGGGTCAACTCCGTAAGATGAAATTCAATTTCTAGGCTGCGAGCGGAGTTCTACGGTGTGGTTGAAGAGCTGTCGTGTCCTCGAATACGTACCGATTTGCCAAGCATCACATCAACAATGTTTGCAAATGTGCAATAAGACGGGCAGCAACTGATAGACAAGTTCACTTAGAATTCTATGCTACTGCAAACTTGTACCATTACCTGGATACGTATTTTCGTTGTTGTTCAATGCTTGAAACAGCAGTAGGCTGTATGAAAAATGAATGGCTACCTACGTACGTATTCGGGCAATCGAGCAGCCTCAAAATCGATTAAGGATAAAATAACCTTTTGCTTCCACAGCTGATACCACAAGTCCTTTCACTGTTCCCCTGCACATGGATGGATGTGAATCACATTCAACCACCCAACAAGTTCATCCAAAGCATATTTGGTGTAATGCTTTCTCGTCTTATCTATCTTCAGCATTGTGTCCAAGTCTTTGTTGCATGTGCATTATGTCCTGCTCAGTACCAGCTGACTATCCAGGAGCGACGGAAGCATATATACCATAAATTCTCACACAGCAATTCGTGGTATAGTTTCGACTGCATTGTGACGACTCCCCGAACTCGACCTGTTGCGTTTCTGTAATTTCTTCGACCTCACCATTCCATTCGATGCTTCTTCAAGTGAAATCTTCGAATTTTCAGAGCGTTTTGCGAAAGACTGATCTTGGAAGGTGCCTGCCGGTAATATTTCAAACCCCTTGTTTATCTTTCTTTGCTGTGTTCCGAGCAACGAGACAGCTTCTGCATTCTTGATGTCTTCCGAGTTTGTGATGCCGTGAAGCTGTTGCGTAGGGATTGAAGAGTTGTCGTTTTTGATAGTAATCCTCCTCTTCGACCCTTGCTGAGCTTCTAGCTTCTCGTCGAGCATACCTTGAGTCTTGTCAGTCCATGCTGACGGAGGTGCTTTCGATGACGGATGCATCTCAATGAAAGCTCTGAGAGGCACAATGTCAGGGGTTTTCATTGTTTGCACTTTTTGCAGTCCATTGAAATCAACGATAAAGGCTTCTCCAGGTGTAATCGGCCATGACACCGCCCGAGGCACATCATGTCCGAGAGAGATATTATCTGAACCGCTGTGTTTATGTCGAGAGGTTTTTTCTGTGACAACGCGTTGTCTAGGTTGCAATTGACCACTTTCGGCGGCATGGAACTTGCGATGTGCTTCCATACGGTCCAGTGCCTTTTTGGTCGTCGTTGTTCGTTCAAGCGTTGGACCATCTATAGGTGGGCCTGCGATGACGAGTAACCGACCACGTCGCTCGTGTATTGGTGTTGCAGGTCCTGGATCTGTCGATACACGGCTTCTGCGATTAGTCTCCTCGTTACTCGAGCAGCTGCTGTCGTTACCTGTAGCTAGTCAGTAGCGGTAGGATTTGGATACTGGTTTCGATGCTCACCATAGAAGGATGTTGAAGGCACAGTGTCTTGTGTTGAGAAAGCCCTGATAGTAACAGAGCGACGGCGTGGAAGTGCAGTTCCGACTATCGAAGCCGCACTGATGCCCGTAGGCAATGGAGAAGGATGATCACCATGCGCTGGCGGCGGTGTCGTAGGCTCTGGCAGCTTCAAATTGGTCAAGGAAGAAACCGATGAGTTTCTCCGTGACCTCGAGAATAGATTGAATGATAGTCGCGAAGGGCCGGAACCGTGAGGTGCCAGTACCGGCGACTGTAAGGGTGTTGAAGCCCTCGAATTCCAAAGTCCATCAACCTCCGGATCTTCAATCATGGCCTTGTCTCCAAATGCAATCTCATCGCTGGATCTGAGCTCTTGTTTGATTTGTGCCTTTTCAATATCCGATCTTCCTGTTTCTGCAAGCTTCTGGATTGTGAATATACCGCGAATTTTGACCAGTCCAGCCAGAACCAGGACGAGAACCTGAGGGGAAGCATCAGCGTCGCAGATGATGTGTTCAACATTGGACGTACCAGACAGCCACCAAGGACCTAGATATAGTGTTAGTGGGAGTCCCATCTTGCTCCACGAAACACTCACAAAGCCTAATTTTGCCCAGATTGGCCAGGACCAAAAGAAAATGGAACCATTCATCCTGAGGACAACAAAGCAATTGACAAATGTCAAGACGAGAAGGACTGGACAACGATTATGCTCATAGCTCGATAATCGAAATATACTGGTGATGAGTGTCTCGTTGCAAAAAGGAACAATAGCGACGAACAAGCTGGACTGCTGCGAAAGCTTGGTGTATTGATGGTGATTGCAGTAAATGGTTGTGGACATTCGAAAACGATTGTTGCTGCTGATTTTCCGGAAGATGCAGTTTCGTCACCAAAAGTCCCTAGTTGACCAACGAGGCAGGCACATATCAACCACTTACTGCCAACATTTGAAGTAAGTGAATGCAAGATGCAATCGCTGGACGTTGCGAATCTTCAGTCCATTCTAGTCGTTGGCGACATTTTCCATTGTGAGTAAAAGTGCTTGGTAGTCACTGTTTGTTGACAATTATCATTTGACCAAGCATCTCGTCAAAAATTCTTCACGCCTGCAGGTACCCGACGTCCAAGACATTAACTCGGTCGCGGAGTGCAGAGAGACAGGCCACTCCACCGAATTTCAACGACATCCTAGAGCATGGCTCGACCTTGAAACCTGCACAATGGCTAAGCGCATGTATTGTATGTACCGGTCTCATCGTCACTACACAACACTTGCCGGCTGTCCATTTCATCGACTTGTACTGTGGCCCAAGTCTTAGCAGGCAGGTGATATGTGCACAATCCATCACAGTGGACGTCAGATATGTGACAGCGGATTCTTTCGCCATTGTATCAATGACGGCCTGCACTGTTAAACCTGATAGGTGAAGCAGGACTGTCAGAATAGACAGGGTGCTCACTGCACTCCCGTCGGGGAATGCAGTTTCTTATCCGGTATCCAACGCCAGATCCATGAGTCTTGATGCGGCTATTCACATAGTAATGCACGCATGCTCTTGCAGATCGACTAAGTTATTGATGCTTTCACGACGGGATGGTGTTAATCGATAACATGCAGCCAGTGTGTCGAAAACCCTGGACCAGAACCAGAATCCATTGTCTACTTAGCCATTGTTCCCACACGACTGTGGACGACAAGTTTGATTTCATGCTGCATAGCGACGATGCTCAGCTCGTTATCCGACATACGAGCCTTGTAGGATTCGATACCACTATGCGGAAGCATGCCCAATGTTGGAAATTCAGCATTTCGCTTGACCGGCAAAGCGACCATCTCGGTTCCTGTCGTATTCCATCCGGCTTCTGAGGGAGACTGTGCTGGACCGAAGAACAAGAACGTCAACTTTTCGTATTTTGATGGGAGGTTGAAGGAGTCACGCACGGAAAGACAAGAACATCCTGAGACGATCTGCTTAGCTCGGATGGAAGTACAGTACTCCGTAACCCGCTAGTGGTTGTAACAGTCTGCGAGTGGTGTACTTGAACACACTCACCCGAAAATGCCGACCCGTACTCCTGTATGTTCCAGGGTCACTGTGTTCACCACCTTCCAGCTTATCGTTCGGTAACAGGTCCCAGGCATGGCCATTTGATACTCAAGTACATTGAGCACTGCGTAGTGTATATATGTCTCGAAGTAGACCCTACATGCAGTAGGTAATCAAATACCTTAGCTGATCTTCCGTCTGCGAGCATTAAACACTATGATACCCCTGAAAGCTGCCGATTGGGCGTTAGAAGAGCTTATGTACTTTCAAAGCCGGTTATCCGGCAGACCCTGAAATGGTTTCGTCAAATGTTGAACCCGCCGAGCTGGACCAAAGTGGCCGCTGATATTCCTCTTTTGTGACAGGATTCCGGTCACTACACTCGACTTGGTGTGGGAAGGACTCGGACCTGCCGCAACACGACCACGACGCTCGTAATGAACGAATTAACCAGCAACAATTGACTTTCCACCACTCTGTCGCATCTTACTCCCTGCATTCAGTTCAATAGGATATTGCTGCATTTATTACTGGCAATCAAAATACAGATTGCGCTAAGTCCTTTAAGAAATGGCACCGTTTCGAATACCGTTCACGTCAAAGAAGCCGGTCAATACCGTGGCCGAGCCATCCAACGACGAGAATGTTAAGCCAGGAGCGAACATTTCCTACAAGCCGTCACTGGCACTAGGAGTCAAAGAGCGCCGTGAAGAGCCCAATGAGTTCAAATTGAGCTGTATGGAATGAGTTTCAAACCACAACCGTATGCAGCACTGACCTTGAACGTGCAGCCGTGTCCGGCGACGGAGAATACATGCCGGTGAGCTAGAGGTTGGTACATGGCTAACATTACAGACAGCTAACTCAATGACAGCCGTCCCCGACCGAGAAGAAATCGTTTTGGCATCGCTCATCCACGACGACTACCACCACTTCCTCCAATCCTCGAAGTGCGCTGAGTGAGAACGAACCATTTTCTATATCGAGGGAGTCTTTCGACTCATATCGACGCTCATTTGTAAAGCCCTTAGATCTCTTGTATGCCAGCATCACTCACGTTCATTCGCAGGATATATCGGGCCGATCTCCAATAGTACACGCTGACAGCTACACCTCTCGAACCTCACTCGATTCTCGAAACTTCCGACTACCGCCACGATCATCACTTAGTACCGACGCCTTTGCCAACCCGCCTGTCTATGAAAACGATGAAAGTTTCGAGGAAGTGAAATTGCAAGATGAGACGCAGAACAAGCCGAAGAAGAGGGGTTTCCTCTCAAGGTTTGGTGATTCCAACGATGAACCCAACAACTCAAGCGCCGACGGCAAGCATCATTTCTCATTGCTGCCAGGTAGAAAACGTGGTCAAAGTGGAACGGGCAGTGAGTTGGAACCTGTACAAAGACCCGGCAGCAACAGCAAAACAGAGGGCCTGCCGAGATGAGCAAAATTCATGTCATGAATCATAACGACTACAATTACGAAATTACGGAATAAGGTCAGGGTGTTTAGGAATTCTTTGGTCAGCTTGGTGGTGGAGGTGTATAATCAATGGACTAGGAATGGTTTTGGTTACAGAGTGCCATCCTATAAAGAGATGTAGTAATGCTAATATGTCGCAAGACACTCCTCAGCAGTTCTCGGTATACTCAGTAAACATCCCATGTCAACCGTGAATATCCATCGAAGCACAACGAAAGCTGGAACGCGGAGCATATATCGGTCGTGTTGATGCAAGAAAATCGCAAATACAAGTTATCGATAGACCATTGGATGGTGGGATGTTTTAATCTTTATCAAGATCTAAACTTTAATCCAATCGCGCAGCCAATTTCCCGATAGCGCCTCGTATTACATGGCCCGACCCCTGTCTTGAATATGAGCTAAGCACAGCTGACAGCCTCTGGTGTTCACAGCGATGTTGTTCATCCTCGAAACTCACGATACGATAGCAACACTTCGTATACATAGTCTATCCTAACGATATGAGCTTTTGAGCTCAAAATTTGAGCACTGTGGCTTCAAAAAGACGCTATCCTGTGCATTATCCCATCACAGTTCATATCAAGATACCATATTCTAACCACGGACATACTAGCTGTTCGAGCAATCCATCCCCATCAGAACCGATGGTATCATTTCCCTTTTCAAGATCGCCAGCAGTCGCGACGCCAAGAGGCGGTACACAGGATACTGACCGAACACCTTTACTGTGGGATCCGGAGTCACAATTAAATCGTGTTAATCGTGACCCTCATTCACAACCTGGCCAGAACCAGTACAACACACTTCCATATATCAACCAATACGTTTACCCTCTACCGCCTCCACCACATGTTCCACAGGCTCTTAAACACAAAGATCATTCCGGCAACGACCCTCACACACAGTTCTGTCTCCTTACAGGCTGTCCGCCCTCAAACTTTCCGCCAGACAAGAAGTTTCGCGTTCCCAAGAAGTCCTTATACGGCCGTACAATCGCGCAACTCTCAGCTCAACGTCGTGCCTATAATGCCAGCGCCGCGCTGAACAACATCCTACTCCTCTCTCAAGTCATTCTCGGCGCAGCGCTCACCGCGCTCGGCGCCTCCGCTAGCTCACACGTGTTAATCACACTCTTCGGCGCCACAAACACCATCATCGCCGGTGTAGTCGCCTACCTTAAATCCCGCGGCCAGCCCATGCGAGCCCGAGTGTATCGCGACGACCTCGAGCGTATTGTGGACGAGATCGAGAATTCCGAAGTCATGTGGCGGGGCATCAGCGAGGGAGTCCACGGTTACGACGACATCGATACTGATGAAGTCACTGTGCGGTCTGAAGTTGCACGTTTAACACGCCTCTACGATCGCGCAATCAGGCTGAACGAAGTGAACAACCCCGATATGTACATGGCTGGAGCGGGAACTTTCGACGGCAATTCCGGCGGACCACATCGTGCCAACAGAAGTGGTGTTGGGGCGATATCGAACGTCCCACTGCCGGCCGTGGCGCCGCCAGCACCCCAACCATCTGGTGAAAATCCAAATCCTGCTGTGTCTGTGAGTCCACCGGCTGAGGATGCATCGCCAGCTACAAAAGTGGTTACCGGTGGTAAGGACAAGGACAAGAAGGAGAGCAAGGACCAATCTACAGACGCACCGAAAAATGGAGAAGACAAGAAACCAGTATCCAATGATGCAAACAACGACACAGGGAAAGCTGTTACTGATCCATCCTCATCGAAAACTGTGGATCCTGCTTCTGCATCCGGATCCAATTCATCTTCCGCTACGCCTGTGCCTGTATCTGTACCTGCGCCCGCGCCCACACCTGCACCTATACCATTTGCAACTTCAGCTCCCGCGCCTGTATCAACTCCGATAGATGATCCAGATGCCTCGCCTGCAACGGCAGCACATCTAAAGCTGAAGAAGAGTAAGGATAAGCAGCAGCAGGTCATCAGTATGGAACCAGTGCAGCAGGACGGTGACAACAAGTGAACTTACGTACTTACAATCCCATGTTCATGATCCATTGGACTTACAGAGTTACGTACGTATGGACCTTGTGTGACCACCCTGTCCAGAACATAGAAATCATGTTCAGAACCACAGTTGATGTTCACATTCTATTCTGGTGGTGCCATACACGAGTGGTACATTTAAAATACGTAGTTCTACCATGCACTTTCGTTGTGTACGTACGTACGTACGTGTTATATGTACCCATGGTATGCCGAGACGATTTCACGACATTCAACCCGAGATTAGATCATCGGCCCTGTTCAAAAACTCTAGCAAACAATATTGAGTGTATCCTCAGAATGTATACGTACCTACCGTACGTACTTCGGTTTCAGCAACTCAAATTTCATTCATTGAGACGATCTCTTGGGTGCACTGCTGGCCTTGTGAATGACAATAACGTGAGAATCCACCTTTGTACAGATACCAACGCACGTATGAGAATGGTTGGTAGAAGGTACGGTTCGTACGTACGTACTGACTGTTAGTCGCTGCTGCTGCCATATCAACACACGAACGTAACGAAGAGTTTATGCTGCATGTAAATGCGTTTAGCATTCGCGTCGTCAGCCTTAATTGAGGTCGGCACGGCCTAATCCGGGACTGACGAGGGTGAGGTACGGAGTACTCCGGGAACTCAACATTAGCGTACGTAGCATCATTTCCATCATGTGTTGAAGACCTCTATTTTGAATGACCATTGACACGCAACGGCAGACGTGAAACAGGCTCGGCTCGCCCTTTAGCGGCAGATGGGTAAGGCGTACGTACTACCCAATTTCATACGAACTCGATATGCCAGACGAGCACCGTGTTTCGACACAGGTCTGTCAATGAAGGATTGACTGCACGGTTCGGCAAGTAAGCAAAAGATCGGAGGCTCCAATCAAGTGATGCTGTGCCATTAATGAGGAGAGCAGGAAATTTGAATCAAAGCTGTAGATGATTGGTATGTACGTATCAGACGCAGGCATCCGCTGATGTAGTACGTAGTAATATTGCTATTATCCTCAAGCGCCCAGGTGCGTAGTGCGAGTGACCAACATCAACGATTGACACAGAACCACTATCGCTTTGTCGAAACGAACGCTTCACGGTAAGTGCGATTTTGCCGTGTATATGATCGTGAAAGACTCGTAGGTACGTACTTATTCGCTGAGATAGAGCAGTTGGCGGTTGTTGAACCGTAGAAGCTTGAATCGGTCCTATGCCGTCATCTCTTTCGACTTCTGCCATACCTTGGCGTCGTACTCGTCCATCATTTGTGTATATGCATCGCCCGCGTTGGCCCAACCAGTAATACCACCAGTCAGGATAACACTTCGAATGTTCGAGACATTGGTATCCTGTAGCAAATCACGAAACCACAAGGCAGCACGGGTACCACGGCCTTTGGACGAGCCTGTCCAGAGAAGTGGTCAGCGTGGTTCTCAAGGTCAGCGTGGCAGCCGGTGCTTACCACAGTACCAGATCACCAACTCTATACCCGCGCTTTGACAAATATTCAGTAGTGTCGGGAGGCTGGGATATAGACTTTGCGCTGGCAAATTGACAGACCCCTTCACCGATCCGCCCTGTTCACAGAATGTCATTGAAGGCTTACTAGCAAACCTTGAATATGCACACCTGGTGGTCGTTTCGTCGTAGATCTATCAGCAGAAAATCTTTGCCCGCTTTCTGACCACTGCGTATTCGATCGAGTAGCTCATCACGCTGGATTGAATCTGGTGGTCCTTCACGAGGTTGTGGGTATGCATCATGCCATGCGGGTTCTGAAGACATGATAATATGCAATGATAAAGTCTAGTAGTGCACTAGTGGTGCGTGGTGTAGAAGTGCTGATGCTGTGCATGGCAGTGACAACCAAGTGGACGAAACCTGACACTGGTCACGACTGAGGCGAGTCTTGGCTTTGTCAACTAACTATTCTGATTGGTCGAATCAGGTGAACCTTAATGAGGTTGCATAGTTCTACATCTCGCAACTCTGATGGAACAGGTACATACAAAACCAGAGGTTCGTTATTCGTTCCGCCATGGCTCACTTAACGCGATATTTGAATGCGAGTCTTATTTCCCAAGTCCGTTACAAAAGACTTCTACCTATTTTTAACAGCATAAACCACAATGCAAGAATTCCCATCCACCACTTCTGCCTCTATGAAGGAGTCGAGCGGCTTCCCCACCTACAGTAAAGAGCCAACGCAGGATGATCTGGAACAACAGAAGATTGATTCCTCTAGTGTCACTAAAACGTCAGTATATGCCGGACTCGGCTGGTTGGACAGATTGCTTGTCCTCTGGATATTGCTCGCAATCATTGTTGGCATCGTGTTGGGAAACTTCGTTAATGGCATTGAACAGACGTTACAGAAGGGAAAGTTTGTCAACGTTTCTGTTCCCATCGGTAGGTGTTCTGCGGGCTTTCGATTCTCCTGATCCACTGACACGTTGTAGCAATCGGACTTCTAGTTATGATGTATCCAATGCTCCTCAAGATCAGATACGAAAGCCTGCATAAGCTCTTTCAGCATCGTGAGATCTGGATACAGCTCTGTTTCAGCATACTGATGAATTGGATCGTTGCGCCGTTGCTGATGGTACATATCTCCTTCCCTTATTCGGTCATGTGCTGATGAAACAGCTGGGTTTGGCGTGGGCTTTCCTACCCGATAAAGAAGGTCTTCGCAACGGTCTCGTCTTTGTCGGTTTGGCTCGTTGTATCGCTATGGTACGTGACAACAGGCAAATGTACAACACCGGAAAACGCTGACCACGAAATCCAGGTCCTAATATGGACGGGCTTAGCTGGAGGAGACGAACAGTACTGTGCCATCCTTGTGGCTGTGAACTCAATCCTCCAAATCGTCCTTTATGCTCCCTTGGCTATCCTCTTTGTCAACGTGATCAGCCACGGCGGAGCGGCTCCAGTCTCTTATTCCACTGTCGCCACTAGTGTTGGTGTCTTCCTCGGTATACCGTTGGGCGCGGCCATCGCAACACGTCTCACCATCAGAGCGTTCGCTCCCGACTGGTACGATCGAAAATTTCTCAAATGGATAGCACCGTGGTCCCTGATTGGTTTGCTCTACACAATTCTGGTTCTCTTCGCATCTCAGGGACATCAGGTCGTGCATCAGATAGTCTCTGTGGTCCGTGTTGCGGCACCACTGGTCGTGTACTTTGCCATCATATTCTCTTTCACCCTTTGGCTTACGAAGAAGCTTGGATTCGGGTACAAACTTGCAGCTACGCAAAGCTTCACTGCGGCTAGCAACAATTTCGAGCTCGCTATTGCGGTAGCAGTAGCCACATTTGGGGCAGATAGCGATGAAGCACTAGCAACGACCGTGGGACCGCTTGTCGAAGTCCCAGTCCTGATAGCCTTGGTGTACTTTGTGAAATGGCTAGCCCAAAGGTGGAGCTGGAAAGACTAGCTGGAGATGTATCTCGGGGCAGATATGTGTCGTTATGTATCTCGTTGTTTTTATTTAAATAGCTAGGGCGCAGACGTGAACGACATATAGCAACATGACGGTTCAACCATAGATAATCGCCACCAAAATGGAAGTACTCAGACAGGCTAAGTTGTACCTGAAGTCATACTGCTTCGCTCATGACTTCCAGGAGATGGACATTGTTGACAACGCATGATGCGGAGGACTTGCAGCCGAGCTGCATACGAATATCTTCTTGGCCACATGGCGAGCGCAAACTGGAAAGTATCTCTGCAGCCTTTTCGCATGACATGGACGACTGGCTGCCTATTTCGTTGTTTACTAAGACGGTCTCAGTAGTTGTGAATAGTGACGTAGGGTCGCTGAGGATGTCGGTAGGTCGAACATTGTTGCTTGTAGACTGTAGGGACTGGGCCGTGCTATTTCTCGCATCAATCTCTGCTCTCAAATCACGACCTCGATTTTGGCCTTGGTGAGCATTATGAGTTGCGGTTGATGTAACTTTCAGAGGTTGTATGGAACTTTCTGGTGATGGCGGCAATGTTGCATTACCGGTCACTCCTTTGGGGACAATATCGGCAGTATGTTGTGCTGCTGGTGGCTGTCTCCTCGAGTCGACTGAAACAGGCGTTTGCTCCTGTCGTCCGCGTTGTAATAGATCAATAATGGCTTTTTCATCGAAATTTAGTTCCTCGCGAAGAAATTTTTTAAGGATCGCATTTTCCGCTACCACAAGCCGAGCAGCATTTTGAACCTCTTGTGTAGCCTCAATCCTAGCCAATTGACATTGCATTAATTTCTCTTCCAACTCTTGCACACGTTGCTGACGTCTGAGTCGAAAGTTACGCTGGTTCTCCCGGTTTCGGATGGTTTGCTTGTGCATGGCGGAAGCTCGTGCATCCGCCACGGAGGAATCAGTACTAGTTTCCATCGTTCATAGAGGCGCGATAGCCGGCGGAAGCAAGGATACGATATTGAGGCACCCGAGCGGAGCGCAAGGTCTGTAACGATATGACATACGTATTGGACAAAGGTATTGCTAACAGCATTAATGACGAAGTGAAGTCGTAATTTCTTGGCTTTGTCACCGCATTGATGTTATTGGGCTAGAGGAAGGTTTCCCGACTGCCTCGGGGTGAGGCATTGGACTTCACCTTATTGAAGGACCCGACTACACATGGTTTCACATTGAGGTAGTACGCGTAAATCACTCTACTAGTAGCTCTATGCGCTGTCGATATTTCGACGGAGTGGGTAAATGATCTCTGTAGATCGTCTCTCCTTCGACAGAGCTCTGATCCATCTGGTAGGGAAAATCAAAATGACCTTGCCGAGCTTTCACTTTTTATTGCCACTTTGTTGACGAACAAGTACATGGACACTTTCACACACACCTAATGAGTCGAAACGGAACACGCTTCTTTTGTTATAGGTAGTGATAGAAGACTGTGCCGCCATGACGTGCATGTGAACAATCGAAAGGTGGGAAGCTATCTGCAAAATGGGCTCTGTAGCACATGGAAGTCACGACTAAGTAATCCATAAAGACGAACTGTCCGATGCGGCTAGACAACAAGTTCAGCTGAGTTTGGGATTCATTACTGAAACAACGTCGTTCCTGCATGGAGACAGCATCATGATTTCAAGAATGTGGTTGATTACCAAGCACAATGACCACCTCAACTCGCTTCTGGTTCTCGAAGCCCTCAAGATCGTGAACGATCCCGCGCACCACTTCAATTCTGGCAAGCACACGAGGAACATGGACCGCTCCGCCTTTAACAAGAGAACTTATGAACAAAGACGTCTGGGCTACTCATTGGTCTCCGCGCTGTTTTCAGCTGTGCTCGGCCCCAAACCTGTCACACACTATACGAATGGGAACACTGCTCTGGCAGCCAGACTGAGGTGAGTTAGTGGCCTGAAAACATACCAAGATGGTATTGAAGACGTGCATTGGTCTCTAGCTTGACGTCCACTAGAGTGTTATGCTCCGTGATCATACGTACATGCAGTTTGAAAGAGGACTGGTGCATGATAATTTGGACCTCAGGGTGACCACCACATGTCCATGAAGTTACAAATTACACCTTCCAGCAAACTGGGGTGGCCGCCTGTACTTCCCGTGATGTGGAACACGAAGTCTTGATGCTAAGATCTAAAATGATCACTCAATCATTTCTTGACTTCACAGAGCTATAATGTCTATCCTGAGCCAAGCACGCTGTGCACTATTTCCATTCGTATATGAGCGCTGGTGATGCGAGTAGTGAACTACGCAACGCAAGTGAAAGTTGTCAGTGCAAACAAGCAAAACATACCGAAACAGTGTTCGTCGATAGCACTCAAATTCACGCTTACGGTAGGTTGAAATCCACTTCTGGCCCACAGCATGCCATGTGAATGGCAGACGTCACCAGAAACCTGGAGAGAATATATACCAGGCAAATGAGGCAGTCCCCGATTATACGCCTGTACATATTTGGTAAGGAATCTAGGCAGCCATGAAGCCGTTCATCAAAGAAATTGTTGCTAACGCGGCACTGCTCAGCGCCCTCATCGTGTTGCCAATAGCTTTCTTAGGCCCGGGTTGGACTCGATCAAATCCAGAGCCTTTTCAAGCCAGTCATGGACGAATTACAACAGAACAGTCAGAACAGTCCGGCGAATCTCTACCCTCAGAGAAGACGCAGACCAGCAGACGACATGGAGACCGATTCATCCCCATACTTCAAGCCTTCAAAAACAACGAGGGAGGCCGATGAAAGTCAATCTCAAGCAAGTCAGCAGAAAAGTGTATCCAGGTCTCGGCAACGACAAGGTGTACTAGCCTTCTCGGATGGTAAGCTTCTAGCCAAGAAGCCTCTTGTCAATCCAATCAGCAGAGACGATGCAGGGAGGAAGAGTCTGAAAGAAGTAGCGGAAGAGACTTGGTCACTTCTCCCTGGTCTGCTCGCTACTCGACCTGACATCACAAATGACAGCTTCTTGTGTCGGAAGGAGACACTAGATCCTGCTCGGTGTCCACAATTGAAAGCCACGAAAGTGCAAGTAATAGATTCTGATACCATTGACGCAGCTCTTGATCTGTCTATGGACTCGAGAAAGCCTGTCGCTGTGCTCAACATGGCCAATGCGCAGCATGCAGGAGGGGGGTGGGCACACGGAGCAATGGCACAAGAAGAAGCCATCTGCTACCGTTCGTCACTTGCGAAAACTCTCCACCGAAAGCATTATCCCATTCCTGATGATGCAGCCATATATTCACCAACAGTCATGATCATCAGGGAGAACATGAGAGACGGACATGAACTACTCGATTTCCGAGACCCGAGTCAATTAGATGTCGTTAGTGTCATTAGTTGCGCAGCGGTGTGTCAGCCTTTTTTGAAAAGGGATGCCAGGGGTGAGCCAACATATCGTGACCAGAAGGACGCACAGTTGATGTTGGAGAAGATGAGAGTAATTCTGCGAACTGCTATCAGGAACAAACACCGACAAGTCGTTCTAGGTGCTCTAGGTTGTGGTGCATTTGCGAACCCGAATCAAGTGGTTGCCAACATGTGGTTGAAGGTGCTACAAGAGACTGAATTTCAGGGAGGATACTGGAAAGATTTGATATTTGCTGTGTTGGACGGGAAGCGAGATAACAACTTTGAAGTCTTTCATGATACCCTTGATGGATTGTTGGTTTGAAGATGGCAATTATGGCACAGAGTATCATAGGTCATAAATGTGTATTTAAATTCATTCAATTTGATCCACAATTGATGCCTAAACTGAAACGCGACTGGCTGCCTGATGATGCATCAATGACCTCGGGGTCCTGAACTTAACATAAGATCATCCATGCGAAAGTGCCTTTAAACATCTCACTACACATACATATAAAAACAACTGAAAACCATACATCAGCCTTTTCAAAGATCCAAAAAGAGACTTTCAGATAAAGACGCTTCCGGGGACTCTCCTATAGCTATCTAGATCTCAATCCATCAAACCTTCCAACCATGGATCAAGACGACAGCATGCTCTCCACCCCTTCCTCTCACGACGACGAAGACGAACTATTCCCTACACAAGCAGCCATACATAACACCTATGTCGCCGCTCAACCCCCTCAGAACGACCATCTCAACGCCGCAGCCCCGGGCGAACTCTCACCACCTCGATCACAATCAACCTCCGCTCCTTCGGGGCAAACAAACGGCTTCGGCTCCATGATACCAAGACGACAGATAGATGGTGATGCTGCGTCGCTCACAGACGATGATGAGGCTATCGACGTCAAGGGTGATGGACGGGCAGGACAGAGAGACGTCAAATTTGCAGAGAAGCAGAAGCCTGGTGCTGGATGGAAGAACAAGAAGGTGCAGGAGCAGATGAACATGTCCTGGGATCATATCGTGGATAGAGACTTTGATGTGAGACAATTTGGGGACGTGTTGGCGCAGGAAGGGCAGGGCAATTAGGGCTGCGTTGGAAGGTGTGAACAGGAAGAATCTGTCGCAAGAACTGGGAGAGATATGCGATGATTAACGACATTGCGAGTGACTATATGATTTAAGAGCATTCACGGCGTTACGGCGTCGGGATACAATTCCAAATGAGTGAGTACACTGCAAGCGAATAGCAATAGTGGTTAAACAGTACAATCATACTGCTTGTCTGGAACGCAAAGATGCTGTACATTTCATTTTCGATGCACAACATATGTGGTGCGCTTTGTATCCCGATAAACTGTCCAACGCCATCGCTATGCAAATATCTAGCAAGTTGTACAATTACCCGTTTGGCTCATCTTTCAACACAACCCTCAGCCTAGCTGCTCTTTCCGTACATGAGTCGCGGGTACTCTTCAGCTACGCCCTCAAATGATTCCCAAGGCCTTTCTGGCTATCGTCGTCCAGTCGGTGCCAAACCCGGCACATTGCTGTACCTCTCGTCTCGCTCTGTCTTGAACAATACTTGACACCAAAACTCCTTCGCATCCCCATCCCACCAGGTCCAGTATCTTCCTTCCCTGCGATCGACTTCTCTTGCTTGTAGCTTAAAGCCACACGTCTCATACGGCTCCGCCGCAACAAGCAAATACTGGAATCCCTTGTCTGGCTCCTCAATCTTCTGCTCAAATGCACTCATGAATCGCACTCTCGGTTCGACACCAGGCGCAATTTCAGGGTACAATAGCTGGAACAACAATCCCGCCTGCCTCGTCAATGGATCTCTGACCTTCGTAATCTTGTAACCTGGCCGCCCAATCTTCACGATATTCTTGCGCACTTGCACACCCGGCATCAATCCACCATTGAGTAGCGTATCCTTACTCGCTGCCTCTTTTTGTTCCTTTGCGGCACGTCGCGCAAGGTTGGTCTGGTGTTTCCGACCCTGAGTGTGTGCGAGGTAGGATCCATCATTTTGGTGAACAGTGAGACAGAGACGACACTCGAAAGATCCGACGTGATTCTTGAAAAAGTATGGATCTTTGTCTAGGTCGATTGTTTCAAGCGCAAGTTTTCGAAGTCGTTCGCGACGGTCAGCATTTGTTGCACTGGTTGAGGCAACGCCACCACCTCCAAACTTGGAGCCAGCACGATTTTGGTAATCCATTCTGTAGTGTCAAGCAGAAGAAGAGACGTAACTTGTAGATGTCGTCGGTTGTATCGTGATACAGTAAACTGAGAATCATAAATTCTGAATAAAAAGTGACCTATCATATTTCCCCACCTATCCTTACAAGGCTACAGCTCAGAAGAGCCATGCTGACGGCACGTGTCGGCTCAATCACACCGCGAGAAACCAAGAAAGTACGTGAAACACGGCGGACGCTATCTTAATAACATACAAGCGCATTCCGAAACGTCTATCTACTCATGCATGTCTCAGAAACCACACACGTGCTGAAAAGACCACATTCTCTCGTTACCCGAAGCTTTTCTTCTCCTTCTTGAGCATCACGCCGCTGGTCGGCTGACGAGAATGTCATCTCAAGAATCACACTATACACAATCCTCCTCATTACCAGCTGGCCCACCACCACCACCACCTCCGAAGCCATATCCTCAGGATGCCAGTCGAACAGGCACGCCGATAGCCGATCAAGCTGCCCGGCCTCCACCACCTCTTCCTTCACAATCACAGTATCATCAGCAGCAATCACCTATTCCACCACATCCGTCACAATCATCAACACCGTACTCTCCACAACTTCGCCAGCAAGGTCCTCAACCGCCATACCAAACACACCCCTCTCACCCTCCGTTCTACAACTCGCAACCTTCTGCCTCCTCTTCGCACCCAAGCTCTCAACAGCCTCAGCTCCCCACGACCTTCGATCTGCCTGAGTCTGTGAAGTCACACACAACGGGCGATCTCTCAAATTTACTCAGCAATCCTGATCTGCTCATTGCCTTAGCCACTCAGCACCCTGCATACGCTGCCTCTCTCCAGCCTTTGCAGTCCCAGATTGCCTCCAACATAGCCTTGACACAACAGTTGTCATCACTAGAAAGTCAGGTCAAAGCGTTGCGAGACCAGACAGGGCAACTAATGCTTCAGCATACGAGTTTACAGACGCAATGGAGGCGAAAGCAGAGCGAGATGGACGAGACATTGGCGCCATGGGGTCCGAGAGCAATGTATCAGAGGCTAGCAGCAGGGATCACTGAGCAGGAGGCACTGTTGAGGGCTGTCTATGAGAGCTTCTTGGAAGGTGGTAGTGAAGCACACGAGCACTATGGTGATGCTGATGGGAAAGCTACTGAAAAAGAAGTTGCCGACTGGATCAAACGGATACGGGAAGGCACCGTTGTGTTGGAGAAGAGGCGTGAGATGAGAGCACGATGGGATGACGGTCGAGTTGGAGGCTGGAGATGAATGATCATTCATACGGTGTCATTAACAGATTCAACCACTACGAGAAGGACGATGAGACGGTAGACCACTCAATGGGTTCACACTACATGACACCACCAGAACAACGAATGTCACACCTAATGATGGCTGCAAGGCTAGTGCTGTGAGACCGGAGGTAAGCGGTAGCGTTTCCGTCATCATCCTACTTGACCTCATGCTTGTCCTGCTCTTCGTTCTTTTCACTCTTGATCACTTTATACCGATCAGCTTTGTGCCGTGCCCTATATTGTGTCCTGTCCTTGCAAGACTTTTTCGATCTGTCAGTTTTGTTACAATCTTTATCGAGGTCTGGCAGTTTTGGCGGCAACGGGGATGTGGTGCAGGCATATCGTCTTACGTCTTGCACGTTTCTTAACGGTAATAAACAGGAATCGTGGCCTTAACATGGACCGACTTGAGACTGATAAACGACGATACACCGTCGTTAACAATGTCGGGTGTCGGGAGTGAGGTAATCATGGATCGATGCCGATTGCAGCATTGTCATTAAGCAAATGGTTCATCCGATGTCATGCATGTCCTGACCATAACAATTGTGATTGTAGCGGCTAAGCTTGCAAACAGGTTGGTGGACATGGCAAAGGTGAGTTGACCTCTGCTATTGCAATGACGAACGTGATTACGGACGACATTCTCAAGGGGAGGGGGGTGGTACAGATTACATGAACGGTTGTGTAGCCATCAGATACCAAACCGTGGGAAGGTGGGACCACGATGAATTCACGGGAATGAGATTGGTTGTTCGTACGGTTGAGAAAATCAAGAGGCGACTTCCTTAACCTGTCTTTGCAACTGCCGCATTCATTTGCAGCCAGTGCACCGTTGACCTCCACGGCTTTAGGAATGGAAAATTGTGCTTGCAAACAAGAGCATTGCAAGCTGAATCGAAGCGGAGCACTGGACACAAACCGATGGTATTGTCGAATAACAAGAACGATATGAGCTGGTGGCAGCCTGGCTAACATACGCACTAAGTTTTCACAGATCATTTAGTCGACGAGTGCGATGCATGGTATCTGATGCTGGACCTCTCGGCAAAGACACGGTGCTATTGCGAAATGTTGAAATACCAACATGAAGCCATGTTGGTGTCAATGATATCCTCCGACTGGGTTGATAATGTTCCGATTAGGCCGTCGTCCAAGTGTTGGACAAGCCCTTTCTTCTCCTATGACTCTCGAACACTTTGTCCGAGAGAATTTGGCTAGGAAATTACGCGAGAGAGTTTGATGAGATTTCACAAACATTGTAGTTGGCCAATCCTGGAGCATCCGTGGACAACGATAGATTCGGAACACCAACAATCCCGACAGCCTGGGTTTACATGCCGACGACCTCGGGTCGAGATACGATGATGGTGGTGGTTGGTGCAAGGATGTAACAAATTCCAGTTGCGAGCAAACGAAAGGCTTCAGCAAAATATGGCGATGTCGGTTCCCCTCACCAGGTGGGAACAGCACTCAAGAACCCGCTCAGTTTGGAGTCACGGTTGGCCAGAACGCACACTCTTTTTGACAGTGTACTCTATGGACTGTCACTTCGGCGTTCCACCTGCGAAGCGAAGTATTTCACAGAACTACAGTAGGGACTGAGGAACTACGGAGTAGTCTGCTAGCACTACGCTCCACGCACATGGAGGTTAGAGCAATATCACAACACATGTACACTCGACTTCATGCAAGCGAAAGTTTGATTATTTGGTGCAAACAGGACGATCGCATGGCAACGTTGTGAATACACAAGAGTTCGAGACCATCTCTAGTCTGAACGATCCGATGGACAAGGACGAACACATCGTTTCTAGACCAGGTACATGTCACTCATTTGCAGAGCAGAGGACATATTCTGCGCGGGGCATATCTACGGAACGATGCCAAACCTTGAAGCTCGAGACAACAAAATACAGCCGCGGCAAAGCTCCTGACTACAGTACAGTGGGCGCTCAAATAGTTGCTATACCACTGTTATCTCCCGATCACAGACGTGCGTACATTGCGGCCCTTTCCCGGAAGAACTGAATGGCATGCGACACAAGCGGTCGTGACACAGGCTGCGCAGATGTAGTCTGGGTGCTTGCGATGCTGGCATCCGACATTTGATCGCACGACCAAAACTTGCCGACTGTTCGGTTCAAGTCGCTCGGGAGTCCCAAAATTTGGTTTTGTCCATCGCGCCTTTACCCGGAAAAGTTCAAACTGCTTTGCCGCCATGAGATCGAATATGTTGGGGTAAGGTCGAAAAATTAAAGTCTTCAGAGCGACTCAAGCAGGTGCACACAAATGGAGCTATAATATGGTAGCGAGCTTGACCTGCACCTTCGGACGCAGGTCAGGGTTCCATGGAAATCTTGTTTCTGCATGGAAGTGCCGTAAGGAAATTTCTACCGCAGAAAAAAGCCACTTCGCTCATACTCCGGCAAATCTCGCCCATTGAGTGCATTGTGCACGCTACTGGCCGTACGGCTTGGCACGGAAATGACTGACACTTGGAAAGCTTTTCCTCAAGACCCAAATCTACGCCTGCTACTGTACTGCAACGCACGAAAGCCGCCTCGCCTGCCAATGCAAAATGATGCTTGTCCACAGTCCTTTTTGTGCTCTTGCTGATTTGACCGTTCAGCAGAACTTTTTGCTTCTGTCATTTGCACACTAGGAGCTGTACGAGCGCAGCGATTTTACATGACCAGGTATCATGCTTTCGTCCACTCGTTTGACTAATCACACCGTTGCATCGGTCAGTTATTGCAGGTTGAATCGGCCGCATTCGTACTGTACTGTACAGTAAGTCTCTGGCCAGTCGTTTGTCAGTTGTTGAGTTCTTGAGCGCTCCAGAGTACGGCCTTGGCGAACCGGACCAATACCTAGCTAACCTAAGTCTACACGGGATACGGAGTACAACGGTCTGAGAGTGCTCACGCTACTTTGCCGAAGTCGCGTCGCGGCTCCTAGTCCCGCCACCACCATCGGAAGTGCTTGCAGCTGTTGCTATGGTACCGATGTATTCGCACCGTGACATTCGCTCAACCCTCGGGTTCCTGAGTATTGCGGAGTCGTCTTCACTCCGTACTCATGGTATTGCACATTGACTAACTGACTCGAATTATCTCAACGCTTTTGTTAAACACCGAAACATGTGTCTGATCCCGAATCGCGTGCTCAACTGCAACGCTGTACAGAGACAGCTGTCGTTTCTCTAGGAGCCACTATGGGCCAACGGCACAGAGGAGTTCGGCCTCTGGCCACACGGTGCTGGTCTTGCTCTCCAGGCTTTTAAACTTTGCGGCATTCAATCGCAGCCCGTCCGTTCTCGAGGATCCCCTGTAGAGAACTCGGTTTACTGTAAGGGAATGCCGAACTCTGGGCCAGGAGCTACAAACTAAAGCTTTGCAAGTGCCTGCCTGGCTAGAAGTCAGTATGGCAAACACATTCTCGGAACAGACTGAAGAGTGCCTTCAACAGAAGTAAGGATAAACAACCATGATAACACATGCGCCGATGAGCCTGGGCAAGAATTCCTCATTCATGCAACGCTACTGCACAATGACCTCTAGTATACCAGGTGCCACACGCGAGAGGATCTGTATCAAACAGTTTCTTGATGATTGGTTTTTGACTGCCAACTACACAAGCGCCTGTCGCTCAATCCACAAGAAGCAAAGATTTTCAAGATTTGTGCAGAAGAACCAATCCGAACAGATTCCTGGAGACGGTACTTTTTGAGTGGAGAGTAGACTCAGAACGTGTGAGAAAGGCACTGTTCAATGTTGAATCTTCCACAGCCGGACTCGAACATAGGCTTGGTCGGTCCGTCCTGTCATTCCTGCTTACTGTAACAGAAGCAAACTCCAGTCGACAACAGTCCATTCCATGTTATCAGATACATCATGTGTGCTGTGCAAGTACCATTGTTCGGCTCTCAAAGGACTTCGCTACTTGATTACCCGGATATGCATCCTTTGATGCGTGGCACGCATTACCATCATACCACGATCAGGGTTGTTTTTCACGATTGCGGGCACGTGGAATCACATCACAAGCCGGGCTAGTCACGGCAGTCTAAGAGTGTATTTTGCAGTAAGAACCGAGGGTACCTGAAATCATTCCGCATAATGCCTAGACTCAACGGCTGTCCTGCGGCATTTCTGAGAACGTGGAAAGCAACCAATCAGCAAATTTTGGTTCCTGAGCCGTCACTAAAGCCCAGGTCCTTGTTAGCGTGCTCGGGGATCTCTTCTCAGAACTCCTGCCGTAGCGCGCCCTCACATGTATTAGCTTCAGCCACTATTCAGGTACCAGACAGATATTTCCTCTATCCGCTTTGCGCTCTTCATGTGATTCGGCCTCGCTTTTGCGGTCTCCAAGGTCGTTCCTGGTCATTGACTCGGGTGCTGTGCGCCTCCACTGACAGTGGATGTTTCTACGATACCCACCAGGACTGATGTGCAAAACTTGCTTGCTAGCACATTCTGACAGGTGCATTCCTGATACTGAACTCCATGTTGAAAGCGTCTCGGCACACCACTCTAAATGACCCCAACAAGAAAGTTTCTCACGTCCGTTTTACACACCATGCAAGCTTGTGGGGCCGTCCGCTGCAAGAGGCAACACGACTTGGGACACCACGGTTGTGGCTCCCATAGTGCGAAATTTGGGTCCGCACTGCAACAACAAATATTAATACCCTTCTCAATTTTCCCTTCTCGTGGCTCTTCACCACCAACATTCAGTCCTTTGAACAACAACAACATCGAGCAGGTCTCTCCAGCATCAATCCTTTGCTGTTTGAATCTATCTCGAAACCACATTCTCTCAAAGACTACCCAGCAACCAAGCAACCAACCACTCACTCTTTCCAGAGACCAACTATCATTCGAACAAAATGTTCTACTCAACCATCACCGCAGCTCTTGCCCTGCTTTCTTTGGCCCCTACAGCCCTGGCCGTTGGCTCAGCCCGTGTCGTCAACAACTGTGGAGGTACCGTCTACTATGAGTCTGTTGCTCAAGGAGTTGCCTCGTCCATGAAGCCTCTTCCTGCCGGTGGCTTCTCTGAAGCCTACACCCAGAACAACGTTGGCGTTTCTATCAAGCTTGCCCCTACTGCTACCAGCGCAGTCACTCAGTTCGAGTTCACCTGGACCAATGGTCAGGTCGCGTACGACATCTCGAACATCGATGGCAACCCATTCGCTAGCCAAGGCATGTCAATCACTCCATCTATGATTGGCGCCTCAGGCTTCCCAACTTGCCAGACTGTGAACTGCCCAGCTGGGCAGTCTGAATGCAGTGCTGCATACAACCAGCCTGACGATGTTAGGACCATGGTCTGCCCAGATGCCAGTGACCTCGTCTTCACACTTTGCCCAGGAGGCTCAAGCAAGCGAGACTCGTTCTTCCACAACATCGCTCATCGAGTACACTCTCGTCACTTCAAGTAAAACAGCATCGCCATGCTACCAGTCTTGTTCATGTGCGCAGCCAGTTCTGCCGCCACTTTCTTATACGACCAGTTATTCAAAGTCATCCTTACGGAATACTAGCTCACGCCAACTCGTGATGGCTAGTGTTACACCCGTTCTTCCCTGAATACCAGGTCCTTTTGATCATGACAGACGATTATGAAGTTGAGTTTCTTGAAGGAACTCCAATGACGATGCGTGAGCAGGCATGCCTGCTTACTTGATGACAATATACCCACGAGACTTACGACAACTACCGACGGAGCGACAGCCTGGAGAAGGATGGCGCAACCGTGCACGACAACAAAGGGGTTTGATTTTACCAGGTGTTACATTTGGACGAAGTTTTGGGCACAATAGACATGGGATTTCTATTTCCGGCCTTCGTGCCAACGATCGACATGACATGCAAGCCGACCACCTCTATCCTTGATTTTTTTCTCTTCTCGGTCGGCTACAAGCAGTATGTGCAGATTTTGGTGTGGATGAGTTCAGAATATTCTTCTCAAAAACGGCTTTCTCGCAAGTCACCAGCCATTGGTGGTTGAGGTCAGCCAGTACATATCTTTAGACACTTTCTTTTCTTCTCCGGTAGTGAGACATCAGCATGTCAAACTCCAATGAATACACAAGATTAAAAAAAGCATCCGTTCAACAATTCTTCATGCAATTTGAGTAATACTTGCTTCGGTCTTTGACTTTGTTGAACATGTGGCACCACTGATTATCCAGGTACATTGCAATAACATGGTTGATCGATGTTCAATTTTCGGCTGTTCCTGGGTCATTTCCAAGACTCCATCTTTAACAAATCACCTAATCTGTCCATCCCGGACATGCAATCAAAGCCCGGGCCGGTGATGTTAATCCTATTGCGGCTGCCAAGCTGATCAAGCCATGATTATCTTATCGTTTCTTATTGTTCGATAATGTTACACCGCTTAACATCTACGACGGTATACATATTCTGCTCATCCTATTCTCTCCATTCCGGCGCTCCTTCTCGTGAATAGATAACTTTGTTCTTGTGGCCCCCAACAGTTGTACTACCCACCATGTTTCTTTTTACATCGAGTGATTGACAACCAAGACCCAATGCTGGATTGGAACATGTGAAACAGTCGGCTAAGTACAACTTGGCGCGGTTGTGGCGTGGAGGCTGTCGATGGCCAACTTTGCGACACATCCACTTTTTCTAAACAAATCCATATTTGGAAAGCGCTTCTTCTTACTTTCCCTGCTTAGTAGCGAGTGCTGACGACAGCTTCGTTTCGTGTCTTTCTGTGGAAGAAATAGAAGATTGACAACCTATCAGGTATGGATGTATTGTCGCTCGCCTAACAGTCTAGCTACTATACTTCCGAGTCCCTATTCGAGTCGAGTCCTGTCACGACACGAGCCGCGTTTTTGACGCGCCTACCGAGTACAAGGATTGAATGAGGCCAACAGCGCATGTCTCCAACTGTCCACGATTTGTGTGTGGTGGTCAACACCAGAATCTATTAGCATATCAATGCAGATCCTTGCCAGCACGCCTTGAATACACGTGCAATAGAGTGCAAATCCTCACATCAAGCACTCTTGCATTCATGCCCGTATGGAAATACCATCCGACAACACTGTAAGCATAGCGCACAGTAACAATATCCATTTTCAGCGCGGTTGCCAAACACGCACCATTGAACTCTCAACGCGACCATCGAGGATTCTAGCTGAACAACTGTCAACGCCATCGAGGTCATCATCTTTCGCGTTAAGTGCTTGCATGTTCTCCCCCATCAGAGTCCGCTTGTTGTCTCAAACTACTGTACTGATGGGACGAACCTTCTCATCCTTTCCGCTTCTTAGGCAGGGAGGTTGGGAAATTAGGTTGACATACTGTGGAGGCATGGCACATCACAAATTGCAGATCATCGTCGATTCCAAGTCTCGGATACACCTGCGTCACACAGCATGCAAGCAGAACAACACACCAGCCTCGTATCGCACGCAATTCACCACACGCGAATACGACCCCAGACCTACAATAGCGTTTCTCATTATCGTGCCTCCAGACTTTAAGCAAGCCATGAGCAATATCGCGTTGCACATGGAAATATGGAAGGATGCTCTTGGCCCCATCCTCACGCTCAAGAGGATGCATGAAACTATCATTAGAATGGTTACTGTTGACAACGGCAGGATCTGCTCGCAGCCTCTGGAGACCATGCGAACACTCGTCCGCTAGCTCAGCTTGTCCATGTCCGCTGCTTCAACAAACCCTAGCTGGGAAGTGTGTCGTGTGCCTTCTACACGACTTCCATTCTCTAATCATCTCTCCATTCGAAGCCACTCTCGGCATGACATTCAAGGCTAACAATTACCCCCACGAGGTAACAGCGTTTTTCGTTGGCACAGTGAGCATGTCCCACTATGAAACCAGCAAAGGTTGAGCCACACTCATCATATAGCATTGCATTCAATCGTTCGTCCGAGCGGACCATATCATCACGATGCTACACAGGTACTATACATCGTTCACGGACTTGAACAACCCCCACTCCACCCTCTCATTGTTATCTCGAGACATTCTCGCCCCATCACACCTCCAGCATAGTGCACATATCTGTATTAAATGTCCGACCACTAACACATCTCACTCCTTCAGCTCAATTGATCTTACCTTAGGTATTCCATATCACAGCATTTGTCCAACAAGATCTGAGACCCACCGCTGGCTTGCATCAACGGGGTTATGTACGCTGATGATCGATGGAGGATGTGGAGATTCGGTATGTTATATTTAATGCTTATGCTGTGCTTATGTTTACGCTGTGTAACACACTTTACATGTGATAGATGGCTCCTCCTCTCTCTGGTCTTGTCAGGTCATGTTAGGTTGGTTGTCTGGCATTCAGCTGAAAGAGGAAACGGAAATGGGTGTGGAAACTGTAGAGTGTGATACGATTCAGGTAGGTACGTAGGTGTTGATAGGATGAATGGATGTTGAGTGCGTGAGGGATAGTGTAGCGTAATGTAGTGTAGTCTACGTACAGTAGCGTATATGCAGTATACTTAGATAGATCACTCTTATTCAGATGACTGGTTTTGTACTGTGGAAGTAGGTAGTGTATTGTACTGCACTGTACCATCGTCTTCCAGTGTCTATTGGAGGTATGTATGCTACGTGTAGGCTAAGGTATCTCACTTGGAATAAACCAGATCCTTGCTACCATTTTAGCATACCATGCCATGTACAGTAAGCAAGTGTAGTGTAAACGCATTGCCATCCTCTATCACCCACATCCCCTTCACTTCACCTCATCTCAATCCAGCAACACTACTACCACTCCTACTGCTACTCCCACACCTCCCACCTCACACCTCCAATACCCAAGTATCAGAGTATCTACCATCCACCACCACTCATCCCAGCAATAGCAGCAATCCGCTCCGAGTCACCCAAGTTCTTCTTCTTGCCCACATCGCTCTCGACCTTGCGGTACGTGGTGTAGCATAATTTACTCTGTGGGACTGATACTATGTCCGACCAGTGGTGTAGTAAGGCGTGGATTTCTGTTGTGTTGATTCCGTTTATGATTTCACTAGGTGACGGTTTGTATTGGTTATCGTTGATGTGGCCGTTTGACATGTGTACGTCTGCGTCGTCGTTGTTTTCGTGACTTTGGTCAATGTCATTATCGTTGTCGGACTCGGATTCCGTATCGGCGGAAAAATATGCCTCGTCTATGCGGGCTTGCCATTCTTTCTGGCTTGCTGGGTTTTTTGCATTGGTGGTCACGACTTCATGCCGTGTTTGTGGTAGGACGTTCGCGACGTCTTCGAGTTTGATTTGGCCACCGCCGTTGGTGCAGCCGCCTGGACAAGCCATGACTTCTACGTATGCGTAGTCGCTGCTGCCGCCGGTAGCTGTGCCGTTTATGAGACGTCGTCTTGCGGTCGCGCCTGGTAGACCGGCTTTTGGTGGCTTGAGTTTACGGACTAGGTTTTGGATGTTTCGGAAGCCGTAGTAGCGTGCGCATTTGAGGAGTGGTTGGCCGGATGGGGAAGTGAGTGTGTATTCTGTCATGTCGATGTTGCGGCCTCGGGTTGCGGTTATGGTACTGCCGGGGTGGAGGTAAGATTGTGTTTGGAGGATATGGTGGAGGTAGCCCCCTGAGGTTGCGGCTTCGGGTGTTTGTGCGGCGAGGCGCGAGGATGGTCGGAGGAGGAATTTTGAGATGGTTGAGTCAGGAAAGGGTTGCTGAAGAGAAGCGGGAAGAGGTGTGGTAGGTAGGCTAGCGAGGGGGATAGATCGTGCAGTTGCTAGCGTTAGAAGTTCACGGGATGTTATAACACAATCGACATCGCGTATTGGTGTAGTGCTGGTGTCATCTGGATTTGTGTCGTGCCACCAGCGATCTGTGAGTTCTTCTCTACTTGCTTCGAGCTTCTTGTCGAAACAGGGCATAAGGGCTAAATGCCATATTTGCGAGGGATGAATGTTTAATTTCCTGCTTAGAACGGATTTGAGGAGAGTCCCAGAGAGAGCCTGCGGCGATTTAAGGGCGGATAAATGTGGGAGGATATGAGGGTGTGTTTTCTCGGCATAGCAAACCCAACCAGGACAGGCGGATGTTATGACTGGCTTTCTCTGTGGTTGATTTGCAAGAGATTCTGCAACTTCTTCTGCGCCGAGGACTAGGCAAGCCTCACGCATGCGGTTCGTGTCGAAGACATAGTTGAAATATGAATTGTTGTTGCCACCTAACCGCAGACCTTGAGCGCCACTAAGAAATTGTTCTATCAGACGTCCTGCTCTTCGCTCTGAAATCCCAAATGTGGCAGCTATACTTGCGCGAACTTGTGGACTAATGCTTGCGACAAAGATTTTTGCATCTGCAGGTATGGAGGGCGAATCAGTCGAGTTGAGGATGTGGCGGACATCGATGGTCGAATACGCGTCAAGGGTATTAATAACTTCGGTGTGTGACTGTAAAGAGACAAGGACTGCTTCAGCCGATGTTACACAGCCTGAACATGCTAGACAGTCCGTCAGAGATATCGACGCCGGCGCAGGGTTCTGTGCCTGGACTTTGTCTTCTGTGGTTACTTCGTACGGATTCGAGTCGTCGATTTTCGGGAGGGTTTCGACAGGTTTGATACACGCGACACCAGGTGAAATAAAATCATTCAAGTCATCTGCTGACAGAATGGCTGAACTCATCGTAAGTCGTTGCTCACGACCGAAGGGTGGCGGCGGTGTTAGCTGGGGCGCAAGTTCCTCTGCTGGACAATCAATTTCGCAAAATAAGAATATCACAGATTCAAGGGATAGAGAGACACGTCAAGATGGTCAAGAAAGGCATTGCATTAGTTACTATCTTGTCAGATAAGATGAAATCTGTGTTGGGTAGAGATGACAAAGACAATAATTTGTGTGGCCGATGGTCGGATGGCAAAAAGTTTGGGTGACACAAGGGATTGATTGCAGCCTGAGGCAAATAAAATAGCTTATTCATTAATTGGGAGTTTTTGGTCCGGTTGAGATTCGACGGTGTTGGTCCCTAAAGGAACTTCCCTCATACCGTGTCATTTTTGGTCACTTCGGGACTTCCATTCTTCGTGACATATATCATCTCGCGATGAAGACTTCCATCCAGTACATATGGTACTCATCACTCGAGGTGCTTCTTGGCTTTATACTGACAGGCCATCATCGCCGTTCGCCTGGTTCAGGGGTTCTCGCGATGCAGCGTGGTAGGGGAAGAAATGCTCCGCTGAGTGTCAGCTCACGCCCATGTACCCCATCGACGCAACCTCGGTAGCACCGTTATTGGCTGCACAATTGCCACTTGGGCTGGCTGGTATGTTCAAAGCCTGGAAGGGGCCTCCATAAATCTCCACAAAACGGTATGCTCGTGCCATTTCAGAAGACGGACTCGAGATGTGCTCACAAGGAGCACGGCCTATTGGTAAGAAATTTAGGAAAGTTATGCGCCAAAACTTTCGTTGTCGAAGACACCTGCAAATGATTCGCCGGCTCATACGTGGCGAACAAGGTGAAGCCGGCGCTTATGCTTCGTCATGCTAAAGTACTTCGTGAGCTCAAGCAATGCTTCCTCAGCAGCAGTCTGATCAGATTTTCAATGCGACAAAACTATCTACTGAAGATGACGCTCTCTACCACCTTGCGACCTGATGAGCTTACTCCTCGCCAAAAGCATGTTCATAGGATTATGCAGAGTGGCAGTACTGTACAAGTACTTGTGCCGTATTTCGAAAACCTGATTGGAAGTGGACAGGGGTCTGAAGTGCTACCTTGGCGCGGTTGTGGCGCAAATGCATGTGCATATCGAGCATGGCGTTGGAGCAGCTTCTGTAAGGAACTGGCGACTGTAAGCAGCTCGTCTTATTGCTAGGCAAATCTTGGTCCCCTATTGCGGCCGCACTTATACTGCTGACTGAGAATCATATTGGATTGCGGCTACTATGAAAACTTCGTTCAACTCTTGTCAAAGTGCATTTTAAGCACAGACACGCCGTGAATGCCTCCACCCCCTTCGATTCAGGCGCACGGATTGAACAGTCACTCAATGGTGACATAGTCTGGACTCGACTACAACAGTGACCGCGGTGCTGTTCAACGGATGTTCTGGCCTTCAAACGTACCTAACAGCGTTTGTACTGTAGACATCTTGATCGACTTCAATTCCATGCTCGCACTGGAAGGATAGTCTTTGTCGCGGCTGGAAGGCGATATGTTGCGCAACGCCACTCTTTACGTCCTTCTCGCTTTCGTCTTCGTTTTTATTATTCACACCTTCACCTCTGGCTTCGGTCGAGAGACGACGCCGGTAGAAGGAAATGGCAGGCCTGACTTCTGGAAACAACCATCGCATCAGTCGAATGGATCCGCAATCGAGGAGTTTGAGAAGCCGGGGTTAAACTGGACGTCTTCTCAAGAACCTGTACCTCAGGAACCCGTGCCCAGCAAAGATGCAGAGACGAATCAACTCATCGATAGACTAATTGGGGAGGCTAATACTACCTTTGATAATCTCCTCGCCCGTCGATCGCTTACACTGGAGAACGCGGCCCAAGCCTATCGTGAGAGACGAGACAGACATCCACCTCCCGGATTTGATGAATGGTTCGATTACGCCCAGGAACACGACGCCATAATTGTCGAGGACTTTTGGGACCAGATTTATGATGATCTCGAGCCATTTTGGGCTCTTCCGCCTGCTCAAATTCGTGCCCAAGCTCGCGCAGCCGGCATGGCAGTCTACACTAAAGAAGGTCAGGCGTTTACCGACACAGATTGGTTCTGGCATGTCATTTGGAAGAATATGATGCAAGAAGTGGCATACATGTTACCGGACATGTTAATTCCACTCAATCCCATGGACGAACCTCGTCTCATGGTGCCTTTCAAAGATATAAGTGCATATGTGGCGAAGGCAGATCACGAAAAACTCATGCCGAAAGCTAGTGAGGTTGTGCAACGCACGGCAGGGTGGAATGTAGGTAGCGAAACATCAGTCGAGACACCTAAGGTTGATTGGATTGATAGAGGAGCACCATACTCTTGGGCCCGTCAGGCGTGTCCTCCTGATAGCCCCATCCAATCGGACATGGAGGTCATGTACGCTCATCGTGCATCAACTGGTGAATCAGTATCCAACACAGTGGTCGACTCAACCAAGATATTTGCCGAAAACTCAACGTTTGCCTCGGACTCATGTTCAGATCCGGCTATAGCCGACTACCATGCTGCTCTGACGAGTCCCTTGACGCTTAGTGTCTCCCAGACCTTGCAGCCTCTCTTTGGTGGATCGAAGCTCTCGGTCAACAACGACATTTTGCTGCCGGCCCCCATGTACTGGAATGGGGAAGAAAGGTTCGACCAAGGCGATGTAACACCTTGGTCGCAGAAGTCAAATGCCATAGTTTGGCGCGGTACAGCAACTGGAGGCCGACACGACGCCTTCAATTGGCCTCATTTTCAACGGCTTCGGTTCGTCGCACTGACAAATGGGACAAAATATTCCACCATGGATGGCACCTATGACAGAGTTTTTCCACCTGCACAGCGCCAGCTTGCCGTTGATCCACTTCCGCTCAGCCTACAGGCGAACCTCTCGACGTACCTTGAGCAGACGCAAAATGTGGGCTTTACCGAACTGTTCTGCGACGTCCCCCAGGAGGAAGGCAAATGCTGGTATCTCGACACACAATTCCAAGTCGTGGACGTAGTCACTCTCGCAGAACAATACAGACATAAAATCATCCCCGACATCGACGGAAACTCGTTTAGTGGTCGATACCGTTCCTTCCTGCTCAGCAACTCCTTACCCTTCAAGGCCACGCTCTTCCGAGAATGGCACGATAGTCGTCTTGTTGCGTGGAAACACTTTGTGCCGATGAACAACAGATTTACTGACTATTACGCTTTGCTGGCCTACTTCTTAGGATGCAACAAGGATATTTGTGGATCGGATGGAATGGTTGCTGCGCATGATGCTGAGGCCGAAATGATTGCCACGGCAGGAAGTGAATGGGCCAAGAAGGTGTTGAGGAAGGAAGATATGCAAATCTATGTTGCTAGGCTCTTGTTAGAATATGGTAGAATCACGGACGATAATCGGATGTGGACGGGTTGGGTGGACGATCTTTTGCCAGAAACTGGCAACTTCACAAGCGAGACGGTTGAGGAGTGATTGAGACCACGGCTAATGAGTTGTTCTGTACGGCGTTGGCGGTTTGAATGTGTAAGGCAAGCGATAGTTGGTTCTTGATGTCTTTTTTGACGTGGTCTGTTGTTTATACGTACATACCATCAGTTTGGGTGGAAAGCAAATGGCCGTTTTGATGATGACTACCTAACCGCTCAATAATGTTGTTCTTAATCACTACTCCTCAGTGTTTTGTACATATATACTCATTTTGTAGATAGACATTGACTTATAGGCCTTCAGTAAGAACATTGATGATAGAAAGTCGTCTTCGTTACGAAACTACGCAAATCATTCAAAGATCATGCAGTCGAATTCATCAAAATAGGCAAAATTTATCCTTTTCGAAATCGGCCATTTGGTATCAGGCACAGCTTCCACTTCGGGTGTGTCCACAGCATGACTGGTGTATCGTACTATAGGTACCTAGGTAGTATTCCATACAACGTTTCGTTTTACCCTCAGCCACTTCTCCCCGAGATTGCTCAAGCCTGTTATCCAGCCCCAGTAGCACCTTACCTACCTATCTAACTACCTAACCCCCACCCCTCAACAACCTCACCCACTCAAAAGCGCCTTCCCAGTCCACCTCACCGGCGCAACATCAGTATAATTCTTCAAATCCCCATGCACCTCGGGAATCGCCTTCGCATACGCCTTATCAAACGCCTCCTTGCTCTCCCAGTACATGATAGCCTGCACATGCATGCCCGATGGATCATTCTCGTCGAATTGGATGACGGACCATGATTTCATGCCCAGGGGACCCCAGTGCTCTTGCACGATTTTCATGTGCGTGTTTAGGTAGTAGTCTACGTTGAAGGTCATGCCCTGTTTGCGGGGGTAGGAGACGTAGATTGCTGTTGACATTTTTGCGTGTGGTGGTGTATGGAGGTGGAGATGTGGTGTGTTTGTCTGTTAGCGGAGTGAGTGATGTTGTGGTTGTATGAGCCTTTGGTATGTGTTTAGTCGTTTGAAAGTGCCTCGGTGGGTGAGTGATACATCGCTCTCTTATAAGTATTTGTACGTACTAGCCAAGTCGTTACCGTACTTCACAATTTCTCCTCACGACCTTTGTCAAGCAATATCCTCGGCTCTCCTCGGTCGGTCACTCACCCATGCACCACACTTGAACATCCTCTGTTACCCTACACAAACCGGGCTATCATCATAAACACATATTTGAAATCCAGTTCTGTGTCAATCAGTATCATGAATCTATACTCGAAAGAGTGGTAATTGCTCTATCTAGGTACCTACGTGCCGTGGGAAACATGCACTGTACAACTGACGTGTGGCGGATATCTTGGCACAATCTGGTGTAAATCTTCACGTGATTCCTACTGTAGCTCTTCACACAATGTGAACTTGAAACCTCTTCATCGTCTCCTCTTTACGACGGCAACTAAATTAGTACAGTACTGCATATGGTTGCATCGAACCTCACACACGCTTCTTGACGCCTTCCGTATCCTTCAACTCATTCCCACCACTCGTAACGAGAGCAGTCCGTCCTTCAATCTCATCGAACTTGAGCACAGACAAGATTTCATCAGCCAGTACTTCCATCCTACTCGTTGTATCAGGAATGTCTCGATCCCGTAGTTGATCTGATCCAAGTCCATGAAACAGGAGCGCAAGGACCGAGCCTTTCCACAGTGGATATTTATTTCGTTTGGCGTCGAGCATTGTCCATACCAGGAGTGCCGTGCCCGCTAGGATGAGGGTCAAAGGTAGTGATAGCCAGGCCCATCTCACGTGAACGTGTGGTCCGGGGCTCCCAGCATATCCTTCCACCCATGTGGGGTACGTTTGCTTGTTGAGCAAATTGAGCGATTCTACTATACTTCCTAGCAGTGTGTCAATACTGAATTCGATCACACGCTCGACTTGCGCGGGAGCCCCTTCCACTAAGTCGGATCCCAGGGGAGAAAAGTGGTTTGCGCCATCATATTTGGCGCAGGTGAAGGTTGAACCATTTGGGGACCCGCAAGGTCCAGTTGTCACGGCACTTGTAATAGTCCCCCCAAAAGGATCCGTAATCATGTCCTGCCAAACATTTTGATACCCGTCAAAAAAAGCTCTGACACAAAACATGAGCTGTGCTGGGTCGGAGTTTGTGCAGCTTCCGTCTTGATCGTCGACACAGCCAGATGTCTTTGTGCTAGAGGATGTGGGTACGATCTCATCATCCGCTGACCAACAGTACCCCAAACCCCCGTCGTTGTCGGGATTTCTGTGAAAGCTTTTGCCATACCGAGCATCGGAACGACTGCCATGCTGTGTGTTGTTTTTCACGAACACGTCGTAGTCACGAAGGCAGAAGCCCACAGCACACTCCTCTGCATCAACTATCACGTACTGAGTGTCGGTGAAGTTGAACGTGAGTATTGTAAACGCAAACAATGGAGATTTTACCCCCTGTATGGAGTCTATTTCCTCTAGCACTAGTAATCCATCGAAAGACATGTTTCCGAGCTTGTACATTGCATACATAGGTGCGGAAAGGTACAAAACAGTGTTGTCGACCGGATTCGTTTCATTCAAAACCACCGAGAGATCTGGCACTATGCTAACAGATACCTGTTGATCGACGTATTGACCGATACCGAATCCTATATTGCAGACTAAATCCCCTGTAAGGGTCGTGTAGTTGGCGTTGGCGTAGAGAGATTCTAGCGAGCAGTTCATCGTCGGTGTTGATTCTGGCTTCCCGCAAGCATGACACAGGTCTAGTGCAGTAAAAGTGTCCCAGGTACAATCCGTGAAAGAACTCGGACATTGCAATCCAGGAATTAGTGACGAACTATTTGACCAGAAAGCCGACTCTACATTGCTTATGACCCAATTTGGTAATTCTGTAGAGATGTTCGGGAAGAAAGTAAGAGATTGCTGTACTACTGCTGTGTTAGTAGGCTGCATTGACAAAATGTATGGATATGTCAAACTTTGCTGAACGAAAGGCTCAAAGAGTAGGGCAAGAATGAGGACCATTGCGCCAAACGATGCAACAGAGTGAGTATGATGATCGAACACAATGCGTAGCGCTCCTAAGGGTCCCCGACTGGCATCTTCAAACAATTGCATGTGGTTGAGCTTTCGAGTTTGTTGGTACCACCTCCATTTCAACTGGCTGATACAGCTTGACACTACGAGCAACAGTGACGACTTGCTCACAGTTGAGAAAACGGCAATAATGGTATTTATCGTTAACCCTTTGGGCAAGGAAGGAAGTGGTATTGAAAACACCCAGTATAACCCAGATGGCCGATCCAAAGGTCCAGCAGATGCTCAATGCAATAATCTCTAATATCCACGTGTCTGACCATAAATTTTTCATTCGCGTCCAGAAATTGGGCTTCGCTGGTGACCCGGTCTTTCCATCTTGTTGGTCAGTCTTCGTTTCTGATAGCAGGCTTGTTGTTGGTGTGGTGGACGGAATAGTCGAATAGATGTTTTCAGCTCCACTGACAGTTTGGACATGATGCTGATTGATGGTTTCAGCCTGATCAACGTCTTCCGACATATTGTTTCAAATCGTGAACGGATGGTAGTTTTGATGTCCTCTTTTCACTTTCGAAGCATGATGAGGTGTTTTGCGATGCTGTAACGGCAGAAAAGCCGACAACAACAGTAGTGGTATCGAGAAGATGAATATGAGAGATACTACGGAGTGCTTGGTGAGCTAAAGTAGTGGATGTTAGATCCACTAGCTCCCACAATTTCTCCATTGGTAAATTGACAACGTCATAAGCTTTCCTCATAGTAATTGGCAAGTGGGTTCAAAACATCACCTCGTTCTTACCTTTTCATATCGTCGTGAACTTGAAACCTCCACGCCGTCTCCTCTTGACGGCAACTATTCAACCAGTACATCACTCCTCAGCCTTCGAATCATCAAGACAGTGTCCCCATGTCGGTCTTCACAAGACTCGGTTCCATGCTTGGTCTGACCAACGACCCCTCCTATTCCGTTGTCAACATTCCCAACCGAGCTCCTTACTATCTGATCTACCACTTCTTTTTCGCCTATGTCGTCCTCTCTACTCGTGGCACCAAAAATTACTACGGCATTGATCACAATTCCAATCCTCGCTCTGACACAACAGTATATGGTGAACGCGCTGTCAAAGAAGGCAAAATGACCCAGCAGCAGCTTAAATTCCTTCAGCGCAACGAAGCATGTCACGCCAACTCTATGGAACACTTTCCGGTGTTTGCAGCAGCCACATTGTTCGCGACGACCTCAGGCGTAGCGGCCCAGCAGGTCAACATTGGATGTGCTGTGTACACAATTGCCAGGCTCGTGTATGCTGCTGCGTACTTGAAGATCGAGCGAGGGAGTTTGACTTATATTCGGAGCGCTGCCTGGTGGGTCGGAAACATTTCTTGCTTTTATTTGTTGTGGAGAGCTGGAACGGTGCTTAACGGTGGGAGATAGGGGCACAACTTCACCAGAAACTGATGTGACATTCCAGGCTTTGAGCCAGATAACGTGGTCTGTTCTGCTGTGGTAATTCGATCATACATGGTAACACAAGGATGCACCAGTAATTCGAAGCACTGCAGTTGCACCTCAAGACCTGCTTCCAACCCCTTTCACAACTACGTCATGTTGCGAAGCGTTAGTATCACTTTAATCTCACCGTGTCCCTCAAGATTTCGATACTTCATCATGATATTCCCACCAGCAGAGTAAGACCTCCAGTCCTGCCGAGTGCTCTGTCTCCATCAAATATGACGTCTGCACTATCAAGGACGACCGTTCAACGGCAGCCTCTCGCATGGCTCGTGGATTTGCTGACCGAAGTCCGAATACTGGTCTACGAAAATAACTTTAAAGGAGTGAAACTGGACGTGAAAACCTTCCCTTCGACCGATGGACGACATCTCCAATGTCAGCGACCAACACGGGAAGCAGCACGGCGGAAAGCAAAGCCCCTTCCAATAAAACATGTTACAACCACAACGCGGGTTTCTTATCCTGTGACGACTGTTTTACTTGTTTCCAAGCAGGTCAGGAATGAAAGCCTCCCTCAACTCTTCAAACACTGCCAATTTAGGCTGCGAGCCAATATCGAGGGCTGTGGCGTTCCCTACACTATGTACAGGTCAATGCAGCGCATTACTTGTTCGGTTCTTGCTCTCGACCTCCTCACAAGGCTGCAAATGCATCCTAAGCAACTTGTTCTGGAGAAATTTTGTGTCCACAAAACACGCCACAGGCGACAACCGTCACTAAACAAACTGGAACAATAGTTGAATGTAGTTCACAACCTGGAAATACCAGTAGTTCGGATAAATTTCCTATTCCTTTTTGGTTATTCAAATGAGAAACTTGTCTCTGTAGAAGCAGTTCGGCGAGATCACTCCTACATGATCTATATGAAATGTTTCATGAGAAACGACGACTACAAAGCGCGTATTATTTCAGCCATGGACATGGAGGGCAGAGACTTTCAGGTGGTATTCCAAAGTGGCAGTGGCTGGTAAGGAGTCAAACTAGTGGTTCGATACGGCATTCTCCCGGGGATGCAATTGAAATCTAAGGGAGACTTCTACTGTGCATCTACGCACTGGTAATGTTGACGATGATGATGTGTTCATATCTGACTCAGCCGCTGTCGACAGCTATATAACGTGGCTAATACTAGGTAACAAACGAATTCGGAACTCGTCGTCTTCACTCCTCCCTGGTTGGATATGGTTGTTGCTATTGTTGTGATTCTCGTTGCTTGTGTCTAAGCACTGGTATCGGAGCTATTCGAGCATGTTGTGACTATCTTACTAGCAGCCGTAGCTCGGTGTGAATGAGCTGTTGACCCACGATCGGTCACGCTAGAACCCATATTTGAGTGAGATTCAGGCAATTCACTTCACATCTGCTCAGTCACGGCTTCCATCCCTTGCCGTATGCCGCACTGCCCGCGCCTTTTGCACCACCTGCCGAGCACCATCTTCCGCCCTAGCCTTCACCTTCAACAAATCTTTGGCAGCGGCTTTAAGCTGCTGCCAAGCAGTCTTATCTCGACTGTTCAAACCACTAGGTATGTCGATATCCTCAATCTGGATGCAGTTGTCCCCACTTGGGTCGTTGTCCATTTCGTGTGTTATGGCATTGATGTCCTCAAGGGATCCATACCAGTTGTTCTCTTCCCAGTTGTTGCTTAAGCGCCCCACGTACACTATCAGTACCTGTACACGTTCCAGCAACTGGTTTGCCACGCTGATAATGTTCTGCTGTACTGTCTCGAAGTCCTCACTCTCGACAGGTGGAAGATTCACAACTGCATCTCTCGTCGCTTGCAACGAGATTTGGTGCTGCAACCTCTGGTGTCTCCAATCATTGCACTCATCATGCAGTGCCTCCTTTGCTTCGACAAGTTTCTTGGAACCTGTCAGGTTTCGAGGGGGGCGGGTAGACATCACGTTTCAAGTGTTGTCTCTTGTGCGAAAGATTTCCCAGGGATCTCGCTTGAGATCGTTGGAATTGAAAGATGGAAGATTGTGATAATGAATTTGACAGTGCCTGAACTCACTTGCGATGCGATAGAGGTTTTAACCGGGATCTGCTTTCTAGACTTCATGGCATCCTACCTATGAACAATCTTATACATGGTAATCTTTCTCATGGACCGTTTGTGCAACATCACAGATTCGTCACTTAACGGTTGGTGTTCTGAGTGACAAGCATGATTCCTAAACCATGAGAGGACCTTACGACTGAAGAATCTGTATCGACACGCCTAGCACAAGTGAATCACTGGAACCAACACGAACGGAACAGAAGACTCAAGACCACGTCATGCAAACTATACACACGTTGAGCTGCTAAGACAATAGTCATGGTGTTCACTACGTGTATTGCGCTGGCCAAATGGTGTCACTGCAGAGACTTGTGACAACCAAGCACTTTCCTATGCGGAGACAATCGTGCTGTTTACACGGCAAGATGAAGTGTCTATCGGGCTGTCACTAAGCACATTGAAAACGTTCCGCATTCAGTGAGCATGACATGGAGTCGTTTGTGGCCTACGTGGGCGAGGCTGCACACTTGCAGCATCCCAGACTGCTCCTCGGTCCTACCAGATGCACGACTCTAAGAGCTCAGATTTGAAGGTACGTGCAAACGAGAACGACGACTACTTCATACAACGCACACCGAATTCACGAATCATGCCCCTTTCATAATCGTCATCACAAATTCTACCATCGCAATGTTGACACAATGTCCGTATACCTATTGGGATATATACACTGCCTTAACTCGACTTCTTCAATAAGGCTGTCCAGAAAGGTCAGTTTTCCACGACCAAGAGGATGATGGAGCATTCGTTTCGAATATAGCTTTTACGCCCCTTGAATCGGTACGTAAATTTTCGTAGGGTAAAGAATGGAATCGTATGTTCATGTACTTACTTAATTATATAAATGGTTCATTCATACATAGATAGTGAAGTCCAAAAAAGAACTAAGGGACGGCATGAGAATGGGTGTTTCCTACACAGCTGAGTACAACTTTCACGCTCACTGATCCGCCTTGATGAGATCCGCGCCCTTTTCAGCGACGCAGTATGTCGTTGCCATGATACTAGTTCAATCTCGTTAGCATCCATCACATACAAAACATGGTGCATAAATAAGGGCAGAGAGGAGTTTTGTAACTTACTTCCCACTAACATGCGTCGGAAAAGTCGACGAATCGACAACCCTCAACTTATTCACGCCCTTCAACCGCAAACTATTATCCGTCGCCTCGCCCAGCGCACACGTGCCCATAATATGATACTGCGTACTAATATGATTCTTGACATACTCGATCCGTTCTTCTTCGGTCGTCAAATCTTTGCCAGTGGGCGGTAATTCCCGCCTCGTCAGATGCTGCGCCATAGTGGGATGTTGAGCGACTTTCATGATCCATTCTATCCCCGCCGCGAGGATCTTCGCATCGGCTTCGTTGCGGAAGTAGCCTGGGTCTATCCTTGGCGCGGCCTTGGGGTCGGAAGATGTGATGTGTACGGTTCCTCTGGACAGTGGGTGTTCGAGACAGATCAACAGCGAAATTTGTTGGGTTCCTTTGGGTGGGGCGCTGAAGAATTTCGTTTGGTCGGAGCCTTGAGCGACGTCGAGACGGCAGCCTATGACAAAAGTTTGGAGGTTGGCGAAGGTTGGGTCGCGGAGTTGGTCGATTATTACTTTCTCTTGGGCCTTTTCGAAGGGTGTTTTAGCGAGGGAGTTTTCGCGGATGGAGGAGACGGTCTCTTCGAGTTTTTCGGGCGAGACGATGGAGGAGTAGGATACGAAGCCCATTCCCATTCCTGGGCTGCCGTAGGGGCCTTTGCCGGTCTTTTCGTAGACTTCTTGTTGGGCTTTTTGGTATTCTTCGCCGTGGAGGGCGTCGAGACTTGTTATGCCCTCTGCTTTTTGTTAGGCTCTTCCCCTTATTTCTTGACAAAGTGTGCGAGGGTATGGTTGCTTACCTTTTAGGTCGAAGAGAATACCACCGAGCACGTGGTCCTGAAAGTTAGCACCGACAGCCTTGTTCTCAACCTTGACTTCAACACCAGCTGCACGAAGCACTTCGGGGTCACCAATACCAGAGAGTTCGAGAATTTGAGGTGTCTGGATAACGCCTGCACACAGTACGACTTCTCGAGAAGCTGAGATGGTGTGGGTTTGTCCATCGACAATAAACTCTGCACCAGTTGCAGTGTTGCCATCGAGAGTAATCTTTGACACGTGCGCGCCACAGAGTACTTTGAGATTCTTTCGACCAAGGTTAGGTCGAATATATCCAGTCGCTGCATAGCTTCGTTTGCCAGGATCATCAGTCCTGTTGACGGCACCCAACGAGGAGTAACTTTTCAGGTTAGCTTGCTGTAAATATAGAAATTACGAGACTAAGGAGCACGTACAAGCCCATATGGTCTCCTGACCAAGCATCATGAAGGGTCCTCTCAGTGCCTGTTGTCTCGTAGGCAGCATCGCAGAAATCTGAGAGAATTAGCTGTAGACTCCCTGCCATGCAATGTACCAACCTTTCTCAAAGGGGGAGTACCAATCATTGAAACTTGTGTGAATCGGTCCATCGGTACCATGGAATTCATCCTTTCCACCATGGGGCATAAATGATGGGTCGGCATGATGCGGCTCATTAGGATCAAGCGTTTGATGCTTCTTAAAATAGTTCTTCAGACCATCCCAGCCCCAACCTTTGTTTCCCATCCCTTCCTCCCAACCGTTGTAATCACCTTTGCTACCACGGACATACATTAGGTAGTTGATGCCACTGGAACCTCCTAGTAGTCTACCTCTCGGCATGCTGTATTTTTTGTTACCGGCATTCGGTTGAGGTACACTTTCGAAGCACCAGTCATACTTCGGCCTACCGATCAATGTTGGGTACAGAGATGGTGTGGAGACATTCTTATCGTCCATCAAGTTGTTCCCGGCTTCGATGACACCGACAGTGATGTTGGGGTCTTCAGTAAGTCGACCAGCCACGACACAACCGGCAGTACCACCGCCGAGTACGATGTAATCATACTTCTCTTTCATGAATTCGTCGACTGAACAGAGGGCACTGCCTCCGTGACCGTTGACGCCATTCGTATGCCCATTGACTCCGTTAGTAGCCATTTTGTTATGCTTGTGTCTTCTGCTGTTACCTCAGAGGGTTGAGGCCCTCGGCCATGAGGCACTCTTATGTCTTAGATCAACTCCGGCTGTCCCTCTGAATACTCCAAGGTGATCCTGAGGTCCGATTGGTCCCCGCAAAAGTCATCTCCCCAGAGTCCCCCGCAAGCGGAATCGGAGATGCAGAATTGACCATGTTGATGGGTGCGGATTTGGCACAGTTGTCTTGATTGAAACATGGATAACTGGTTGCTGGTATGTGCGTTCTCCAACTCGATTAATCCATTCTGCAACCATGCGACTTCCCTACAACAATCGTAACTCATACAACATCGTGACTTTATACTGTTATATTAGTCGATCAGTAGCTATAAAGTTGACGGTATAGACTCTGACAGTGGCGGGTGGAGAGGACATTCGTTGTAATTAGCGAAGGCGCTAATGGAAGACTTGCAACCCGAGCATGGAGATATCGAAGGACACAGTATGTTTATCTCTAGGATATATAGACACAATAGAGTCGAATCCGGAGAGTAGCAGACGGGGGAGATTGAAGTGAACCGGATTGGATTTCAACAAACATTCGGGATGTGTATGGAATGAAACCTCGGTACATAGGAATGAGTGCCGGTGAATGAGGTTGTCTATTAGTTATATTCTTCCACAGAAAGTCCCATGCTTCGCAATACTTGTTCTTCTGCCACTTGGAGGATTGAAGCACGAATGTAACGTAGCAAAGTGCAGATGGGTTGCCACTTGACTCCATTCTATGGTAGTTGTCAATCACACTTCTTCGCTCCGTGCACAAGTCGTCAATGATTCATGACTCCATCCAGATGTAAGTGCCTCCTCAAAGATAAATAACGCTCATAGGCAACTAACTTGATTTCAACTCTGACAAAATCAAACCAAGCACTTACCAACTGCACCAAATTCTTCGGGGAGAACAAATGGCCCCTCTTCCTTAGAATGTCCTTCTGCTCCTCCCACACCGTCCTACTAGCATACTTCGCTAGGATCAAGAAGGTCCGAATGGGACCGGAACTAGTCTGCAAACCCTCATCCAAGCTTCTCGTCAGGTCGTTTGTCTTCAAAATCAATAAAATAATTCTCGGGACATCACCGAGAAGCTTGACAAGTTGCTCAAGAAGATCGTCGCCGAAGGCCTCATTAATAGCTTCTTTCTCGTGGCTATCTCGAGCTGAGGTTGTGAGTTCATGACGCACAAGGACACGATAATCTCGTCCTGTGATTGCCGATGCGAACAGTGGGAACTGCTCGCTTGTGATGCCGGCGACTTCGTAAGCGTATTTTCGCATTCGTTCTTCATCCCCGTCGATCACTGCAAGCCAAAGCTTCGCGTAGTCTCTCCGTACCTTGTCTTCTGGCACTCTATATAATCCATGGTCGTACAATATCAGATCGAAATTGTAAGGATATCTTCTAGCACCATTGTATTTGACTGCGATGTTGCCACCGTGTGGATCACAGTGTAGTGGAGCGCCAGAAGAGAATATCATAGTGTTGAACACACGAGCCAGGGTTGCTGAGACTTCGTCACGAGATATAGAATGCGAGTCGAGATATTCGAGGTTGTCGAGCCGTGCACCGGAAACGTGATCCATAACCAGAAAGCGCTTGCTAGCCCAGATCACACTCGGTATTATGAGCGGAAAATTCGTGTTCTCGCGAAAATACTTTCGTGCAAAGCGAGCATTTTCACCCTCCATGACAAAGTCCAGCTCTTGTGGTAGCGAGGAGTCCATCTCCTCACTCAGCCATTCCATATCGTATTCCGGAAACGTCCGTTTCAAAGTCCGGAAGGTGAACCTCGTCAAGGCCATATCAAGGGGCACCCACTCCTCCAACGCTGGGTGTTGTACTTTGCAGGCAACTTTCTGGTGGTTGTCCTTCAGCACCGCGGTATGTACTTGTGCCAGAGACGCCGCCCCTAACGGTTCTCTCGAAAACTCTTCAAAATCGTCGAGTAGCTTTCTGCCAGTATCGCGGAGGTACATCGCCTCGATCGACTCGTAGGAGGACACAGGACATCTATCTTGCAATGGTATGAATGTGGTTGTCCATTCGGTGGGCAGTAAATAACCCATACTCGATAGGTGTTGACCAAGTTTGATGAAGATGGAGCCATTCTGCTCGCAGACTCGAAGTGTTCGTTCGGCGCATCGCTTGTGGCAGGCTCTGAGGAAAGCAACTTCTTCTTCGTGGTTATCGTGGTGCTGCTTCAGTGTCGTCCGGTAACTAGAGTGCGTCAGCTACGAAGGCGTGCCTCGATGTGGTGGACCAACTCTTGTATACAAAGGTACAGGGTGCTAACCACTCTACCCGTACGCGCGGCAGCTTTGTACCAATGGCGTAGATCATCTCGCAGTAGATATGCACTTCCAGTGATGCCAACCGCAGCGACAGCGAGATAGATTCGGTTGACTCGCTTAGCACCACGAACTAATCGAATCGGCCGCGCCTGTCTAGACCTGCTGTATGTACGACGAGCTTCTGTCCTCAGTTCCGAGTTTGTACATTTCAGGCAGGTCCAGGGTTGGGAGGGTATTCTCCCGAGCATGGAAAAAGTGTTGAGGCGCATGGCCTGACCATGTGTTACCGCTTCATATGTATTGCTATCACGTCGAACGACACAGCGCTTAAGAGACCAAGGCTCTATCCAGTTGATCAAGTTGGATGCGATTTACGAATGGAGCTTGCCGCTGCTCAGGCACAATTTTGCAGCCGTCGAGATTGATGATTGATGACGTCGATTCGTCATCTTCTCGACAGCCTCGTTGTCGCTTAATTCCAACCACGGCAGTCTCATTGATCGTCTTCACAAGGATGGAGCATTCGGCCTGCTTCTAACAAAGAATCTTACTGTCTGATATATTCATAGATAAATAGATATATGCTCGCTAATATGTCATGTGTGTCTCCTCCCAAGCGCCTCGCATGAAAGCAATGGTATCATCCAGAAAAGCTACCCAACTCCAATGTTGAAATCATCGACCCGAGGAGGTATATTGATCCCTCAGCATGTTCTCCACAGCAGCCTTCTCCTGCAGGCTGAGGCCCTCGATGCTACTTCTGATGCTTCCCTCCCTCTTGCGCCATTGATACGTTCGCAGGTCCGTTTGGTCCTTAGAGAATCTCCTATGTCCGTTTTTATGCTGCTCACCAACATCCGTTCTTACACTATCGACTGAAGCTTTTCGACTGTGACCATTGGCCCTAACCTTCTCATCCATGTCACTATCGTAGAATTGTGCTGAGTCAATGCTCATTCTGGGAGAAGCAGCGCCACTGAGGGACTCTCGGTCAAAGTCGCGAGACGCTCTTGACTGGCTGGATATTGAACTGCGCGAACTTTCTCTGAATTGGCTGTATCGTCGCTCTCGACCTGGTCGAACGTTGTCAGGTTCAATACCTGGATGAATTGGTCGTTGCGCCTCTTCATAAGCTTCTGAGTCGAATCGCCAGACACCATTGGTAGTAGCCAATGTACTCTTAAAATCTGCTCCTGGTAGTTGATCCATCAGTTGCTCGGCAATGTTGTGAGAGCTCTTGTTTTTGAAGAATGCTTGTTGCCACTGGGTATTGTTCATCTGCTCTTCCTTTCTCATGTCCCTTTGTCCCTGTTCGAGGAAGCCCTTGGCCTGACCGGTACCCTTGAAATCGTTTCGTTTGATTGCAGCGACAGTGTCGGCCCACGCTCTTCTTGACTCCCAGGGGTCCATTTCTTCTACTGGCGGAAGCTGAAGTTCTGGTAGGTTTTGGAGTTGCTCGACTACATTGAAAGTTTCAATGTCCTCGCCTTTTCGCTCGTCCCGTATGACGAATTCAGTGTTCCAACAGCCACGGATGGTGTATAATGGATGATTTTCACCCTCTTCCTGTTTGTACAATGATGCGGAGAATTCATGTTTCTTGCCTCCTCCAAAGAAACCCTTGCCGCCGGTGAATGAAATTTTGGACATATAGCCACTCGTGCTAGGTATATACCAGTCTCCTGACATCTCAGGGTATGGTGCGCCAGACAAGATACCTTTTACTCTGAAATCCGGGAGTGGAATCAAATAGTGTTCGTTGAACTGTTCGAGAGACTTAAGGACGAATCCAGTGCTCCCTATGCGTATTGAGCCCATGGAGAAGGTAATCTTCTGACGATTGTAACCTTCTGCGACAACACCATACTTCGCATTCCAAACGCGACATGCAGTGATCGGAGGATGATGTGACACTTGTTCCGACACAAGACACGTTTTGCCGAGTTTCTCATCCTGCCAATGTCCCAGGAAAACTTCACCCAGGAAAGCGTTCAACGGCTTTTTCACACCTTCTTCCTCAGTGTGTCCCATGTAGCACTGTGACTTCATGCCACCTAGGAAGCTTTTCAGTATCGCCAGTGCTCGATCTGCTGGATCATCATAGAGCGTTGGGGAAATGAACATGGCTGGGTTCTCGGCCCAGTATCCTGGAATTTCTACCACTGATTTGGTATCTAGGACGAATGGCGGAGCTGTGATATTGGATAGATCGCCAGTCATGGTGGCTATTGATCCCAGGAAGTCCTTGAGTGATGACCGGTTGGAAAGCATAGGGTTTCCGCCATTGCCTGTTGGGCCGTTGCTTGTTTCTGTGGCTGAGGGTGCCGATGAATACAGAGACCGGAGGCTTTGGAAGACCATGATAGCGATTGCAGAACCTGTCGAGCAATGCGGTCAAGCGATTTGTGGGTTGCAGCCGAGTATCAACACGACCAAAGTAGCCACGAGGTAGTTGAAATTTTTTGTTAGTACCGACTGGTAATGGTGAGAGGACTGCTGTTTATGTTGTTACGCTGGAGGTCTTTTGCTTTGTTGTTGTGATGGTAAGAGATAATGGCATTCATCAGAGAACTTCAAAGCAGAATTATATCACTTGTTCGGTATCTATTTGGAGGAGGCACTGTAATCTACTACGCACGCAATCGAATGGATTACCACATTGGATCGACCTTTCATCCACTCCTGCACCACCGTAGTTATGTCATAGTTTAGACGCAGCCCCCATGCTCGTGCCGTGGTCTCTGAGCGCGGTCGCAAACCACGCCAAGTCAACAAACAGTTCCGGCCGAAAGAATTAGACGGGAATTAGTCGAATGAATACGCGTAGAACGTTGGGGTGCATTGAGGCAAAGAAGGGACGTCACGATCTGAGCTCGCAGCGAAACGGATCACGCCAAAATGAGAGATCGGAGGTTCCACTTCCCGATCAGCCTCTAATGCTTGATATGGAGGGGTGCCTGGCGCAGCAGCAGAGGCTTTGCTAGTGGTCCAAATGCCATTGGATGGGTATCACCATTCAAGTGCCCACACTCAACCCTACTACCAAGTACACAGCACAGCTTGGGTTCTCACCATCAACGCTTCCGGTTCTGGAATAGTTCACGAAGCGAGGGCTTCTTGTCAAGCAACGGTTCCTGAGCTTATCGTATTGACCGGAGGCTGAGACCGATGTACCTTACATACGGCTTTCTTCTGTCGGGGTATCTTGTTTACGCAATTCACAGAACAAGCCTAGTTCGGTCCCCAGAACGGCAGTACCCAGAATGATCGATTAGCTAACGCTCTTATTGTGTCGGACAGCCCTCGTCTTCACCTCCGCCCCCACCTCCAAGTCCCGGTAGTGCTCCAAAGTCCATGCCGGGAAAAGGGTTCTGCACCAACTCTTCCGGAGGCGCTCCCAGGTTTTGCATCTCTTGCATCTTGTTCCAGATAAAGTCTCGGCATTGTTCATCCTCATCTCTGAAGCCGGGCTCCTCATACTTGGTCACGATATCTTTCACTATGACACTCTGTTTCTCATATCGCTCATAATCTTCTTTCTTCATTTTGGGAGGTCGGTTGCTTTTTAACCATTCAGGGTATCGATCGTGCAGGTCTTTCATCGGTTCGTATAGCATGGACTTGTGGGTCAATTGATGCATCATATCCAGGAACATCTTCGATACGCCGTCGTCATTGCCTTCACCTCCCTCGGAATCAAGCGATCTCAACAGGTCTGCAAGCATGTCTTCCTCAGACTTCGATGCCGACTGTTGTGAAGCATTCTTGGCCTGTGCGTCTGAATCATTCAGCCTGGACATTGTTTGCCGAATCGTATCCTCGAAGCTCGTGCTCGCATTCGATTTTCCCGAAGCGACCTGCTTCGTGTCGCTTGTAGAGGTGGATGCTTTTGATGGATCCTTCTCCGAATCTCTTCGGTCCCGCTCTTTGTGCGCAGCGTGAACGACTTTGTTACCTTCCTCTTCACCTAAGATGGCTTTGAGCAGATCTTCCGGCTTCACACCCTGCTCCTCCATCTTCTGGGTAAATTCTTCCAAATCCTTCCCCATCTTCATCAGATCTCCGGGCGTCTGCCCCACGTCCGCATCTTTGGGAATGTTCTCAAAGAGCTTCGACATCTCCGAAGATAAGCGACTTATGAATTCCTCTTCCGACTCCCCCGGTTTTGGACCATCAGGAAGTGGTTGAGCAGAAAGATTGAGTGGCTCATCCTGTGGTCTGCCTGGTCCCGACGAGGTCGGTACTGGTTCAGAGGCATCGTTCGCAGATTTGGTAGATTGAGATGCTGGTGCGTTTGCTGAGAACTGGTCGAGAACATCGTCAAGGTCATCAAAGTCAGGATCGGAGTCGTCTGCAGCAGCCGCTGGTGGGGCAGTCGCTGTGGGAGTCACCGAGCTTGTCTCGTCAGCTGTGGCCGATTTCTCTGCCATAATGGAAGTTTAAATTCTAGCAACCATACAAAAAGGAATCTTGCCTCTGAGAAGTAGTTCAATCATTGATTTTGCGTAGCAGAGACGTACCAGCTTGTTTGTATTTCGCGAGTATATCTGTAGAGAGCAGACCGAGGCCCGAAATAGTGTTTGCTCTGTTTGTTGAATTCGGGGCGCGTAGGAACAAACCTCGTCCCCCTTTACGCGTGCTCCAGAGTCACAAGTCTCATTGTTCGATGCCTTTTGGCATCAGTCGACTCACTCTTCGTTCAATGAGCTATCCTGCTTGTCACTATGGACGAAGCATAGCACATACCACCACGTGTATCAAGCACAGCTCTACCTTATGGACTTCCAAGCGACTGAGCTCAATATCACAGAAACCGTCCACTCTGGAACCACTACGTATACTGTTTTGTGGTTCAGATGAATTCAGTATACGCTCACTCGAAGCTCTGCATCAATACTCGCAATCAGAAGGCAGCCATGTCTGTTCCATCGATGTTGCGACGAAGACCGATAAGCGCACCGGCCGCGGGTTGAGAACCATTTCTGCTCCTCCAATTAAAGGTGTAGCTCAGCGACTTAGCTTGCCTTTACATCAATTCGATACGTTCAAAGGATGGAATCCTCCATCAAGCAACTCCGGTCGAAGCTATATTAATATGGTTGTTGCTGTTTCCTTTGGTCTGCTAGTACCGCCTCGCATTCTAAATGCATGCCGGTTTGGTGGTTTGAATGTGCATCCTTCAATGTTGCCAGACCTCAAGGGCTCAGCGCCGGTTGAACACGCCATCATCCACGGTTACACCACAACTGGTGTGACTGTCCAGACTCTTCACCCCTCAAAATTTGATGAGGGGCAGGTTGTCTTGCAGACAACGTATCCAGGGATTCAAATCCCAAATCCCGAGCAAATCACAGCAGCTGAACTCAAGAGCGTTCTGGCTCCTGTTGGAGCAGAAATGCTTGTCCAAGCCATACGTGATGGTCTTTACTTACAGCCGCAAGAGAGTTCTGTTTCAGAATCTGTGAATTTCGCTCCCAAGCTGTCACCAGAGTCACGGCACGTCGATTTTAGGGCGATGAAGGCAGTGCATATTCTAAGATTAAACAGAGCTATGGGACGCTTGTGGGTCAATATCACAGATCCAGAGAGTGAAGCAAGGGATGTGCGGCTAACATTTGGCTCGGTCATGCGACTCGCAGGCCCGCAGGATCTTGGGAATATTTATCAGGACATAGTAAACCAAGTGGAGATTGGACTGCCTTTCGCATGTATTGAAATTAGCGAGAACATAATGGGCTCAGCCGCACCATTACTTGTGAAGACAGCAGATCAAAGCATCCTATGCATTGCGGAAATGACAGTTGCTGGTATGAAGGCTGGGCAGAGTGCATCACAGGCTGCGAAAGCCAAGTTTTTCTCCGAGGCATCTGTCCATGGGGATAGAAAGGTCTACCAGTTCAAAGTACCTCCGCGCTGAGTCGGACTTTTACCTGTCAGATTACCTAGCATTGTCTCGACGAGATAGGCTCAGTGAGTGTCGGGTTTCACCGTACTGGTGCTTTCTGACAGGATGAGAAGCACGTCATCACATGCCGCGTGTCAACCCAGCATCTATGAAATTAGCATATGTGCCATAACGATGGAGTTCAACATACCAATGACAACTTCCTGACCCGTCATTGTTTTGCTCTTAGCAATGGTGATGAACATATCAGCGCAGTCGTCAAGGTCAGTCTATAAATTTATCAGTGGTTGGTCATGTTACACAGCTGGCTTGATCTACCACTGTCTTTAAGGCGGCTCGGTTTCTGAGGGCTTGCTGTCTTTCTTCGCTATACTTCATGCCCCACTCAGTAAGCAGCAATCCGGGCAGCACGGCGTTGATGCGCAGCTTTGGTCCTTGCGTGGCAGCGAGACATTTCATGAGATGAAGTCCTGCAGCTTTCGTGACGGAGTACCTGGAGAAGTCAGCAACGAGGAAATCGTGTCCACCTCCAATCCATACCCCATCGAACTACCACCGGTTGTTATACCCTACGTGAATATCAGCTAGGCCAACCTGCCCTCTCATTCAGTTACTCACCGCCACAGATGAAGTGATGATATAGGCGCCGCCTTCGTCGTTCTTCGCGAAAATAGGACCAGCTGCCTGCACGAGCTGCAAGTGCGACATGACATTGCACGCCCAGCACTTTACATGTCAGCCCGGTGATCTTCACTTCGAAATGGTACTGACCTTGTTCCATTCATAAGATGACAAATCATGCAGATCCCCAAAACTCGCAAAACGTGTCCAGCCTTCACGAGTCAGCTGCAGGTCGAGAAGAGATAAGAACTGTATTGACCAGCATTTGCAACAATAATGTCGAGTCCACCAAGTTTCTCAACCGTCTCTTTGACCAGTCTCACGTTATCCTCGAGTATTCCACAGTCCTGCTTGAAATTAGCCATCATCTACCAACCCGAATTTGGTTCGTACACCCTGGATACAAACAGCTTTGACGCCATGCGCTTCCACTTCCTTTGCGAGCTCTTTTGCGCGATCCTCACTTGCCACATAATTTATGGCTACATTGGCACCTTCTGCCGCGAACTTTTTGCAGATCAGTGCACCAAGCCCTCTTA
>Ga0181467_100009_pt2 | contig 73032 bp, 67 predicted proteins | sample InSIn5gowninarea_2_FD_119079 | JGI IMG/M metagenome (GOLD analysis project Ga0181467, IMG submission 119079) | Clean room microbial communities from NASA Spacecraft Assembly Facility at Jet Propulsion Laboratory, Pasadena, California, USA -... ... | reverse complement strand
CCCAATGTACTTCAAAAACTTCTACAGCCTTTTGTAAACGAGCACTACTACGTACCTGGTTCTGTCGCATACGGTAGGTTATAGGATTTCAGGAGTGATGTCTACGGTACTATTAGCAGCTCCCTCAACAGGTCTGCCTTACGAACAGCAATCTATAAGAAAGCTAGATGTTAGATAGGCCACTTATTTAAATCTCATGTATCAACCACAATTCCAGTTCCGTATCCTGTTCGTCCTGTTGTCATAGAAACTCAATCATTTCAGGCATGGAGGACTAATTACACGCTGATGGGTGAGACTTCATATCCAAGATCAGTTCCGCCACAGACGATGGGGTCAGAAGGGTGAAGAGAGTCTTCAACAATCTGTAAGCTCCTTTGTCCTATCAATAAAAATCTCATAGTCGGGCTTCAGCCAAACAGCCTCCAATGACAATCCGGAAGGTAGGTGGACCATGACTGTACCAAGTAGACTTTGGAAGATTGCAGTTTGGGACATACTAGCATGAGATGGGATCTTAGCGTGGTGAGTTAGGAGCAGGTATTGGAGATAAGGCTGCTGCGTCAACAACTATAATATTCGTTGCTACACCATTGCTACATGGCTTGACTAAGCTCGACTAACCTACGTACGAAACGGTCATGCTACCATCATCACGAACCGTTAAGGATAACCCATTTGCTAACAACTTTTTCACGTCCCGATTTTGCAGGGCCGCACCCCCTCTTCTGCGTAGCTTCTTTTGCACGGCAGAAGTTCGACAAGGAGATGCGTCTGTAGAATCTGTACATTGATTCGGTGTTATACCAGAAACAGAAGGGTCATAGCAGAAGCTGTCGTTTGGGCAGTCCAAAGAAGTTGCGCAGATGGTGTCGGTTAGGTAGCCTCCAGTTGCTAGATATCTACCCCTGTCCTTAGTCGGGAAGCAATTACAAGCATCGGTGTTTCCTTCGGAGCATTCGTTGTCGGCTTGACAGATGCCATCAAGGCAAGATTGATTGCCGTCGCAAATATTACCTGGCGAACCACAATTAAGCTTGTCATTACAATAGGGTCCTGCGCAGACGGGTTTGGTAGTCGTAGCCGTTGACGAACTGGTCGTAGTGGACGACGTAGTAGTGGTTGTCGAGGTAGTGGTGGTTGGTGGGGTAGTGGTAGGTGATGTTGTCGTCGATTTCTTTACCTGAAGATTCATTAGTATTTGCAAAGCTGTGGTGTACGATAAAGTGCTATACCGTAACATGCGTCTCAATGCAAGAGCAGAAAGTAGAGATAATGCCCTTAGCTTCCAACAAGAAGCTTGTCCACTGTGAGGCTTTTGCATCTTGGGAAGTGGATTTGGTGGTAGTTGTGGCGAGAGTGGTTGAGGCTTTCACTGTATTTGAAGAGGTGGTAGATATATTGGTGGTGGTTGATGTCTTGGCGTAATCGACGACGTAGTGCTGGATTTGGTAGAGGTTGTTGTAGAAGGACTGGTAGTAGTGGAAGTTTTAGATGTCGTCGATGTCGTGGTGCTGGATTTTGTGGAAGGTTTCGTAGAAGGCTTAGTAGAAGACGTTGTGCATGAAGTTGTGGTTGAAGTGTGAGGTGAAGTGGTTGTAGTCGTCTGTTCAACACCTCCTCGGCCGTCATGTCGGCGGTTCAAGGTGATGGTAGCTGGAGGAAGCTTCGAAGAGCAATATGCATGCGCGGGAGGATAATTAGAGAGAGAAGCCAGTATCGAGTAAATGCCCGACTGGCAAACATTGTCTGCGCCAATAGCGCCAGAGAGGAGGGTCCCAGTGACCACAAGAAAGATCTTCATGTTTTGATGCTGCTCCAAACAGTGGACGTAGGCAACAAGAAGCTAGACAAAACCATATAGCGCAAAGTTGACATCTTGCCAGCGAGCTTCGATTCCTTATACCCGTGTATTCTACACGGGCGTAGCAGACAGAAGTACGCAGTTGTGCGTATGTGGAAACCGACCTGTCATCAAGCCAGCGTTGGCCAGTACGTATGCATCCTTCATTGGTCGAAGTTGGTGGCTTCGAAGTCGACAATAAGCTAGTCCCAAGATATTACAAGTCTCAGCCGCCGCGATTGAACTTGGTACTCGGTTGGTCTCATGCATCTTTAGCTGAGCTTTATCACGGTAGTGTACTTCCATCTCAGGCCTGGAACACCTTAGCAAAGTCTGTTGCCTTGTCCAGCTAAACTGATGCATCTCGAACCTTCGTAGGCCACAAGTCTCAGGGCATGTTCCTTGCTCTCTCGCGCGCTCCATATCTGTCGGCAAGCACATTGAGTCAGGTAGGACATGCACTTTCAGCTTGATCACCTTAGCGCCTCCGTTCAGTTCTCTCACGGGTTAGTGCAGAGGGTTCAATGCACGCGAACACGAGGTCGAGGTCGAGGTCGAGGTCGAGGTCGCACCACCCAAGCTAGCCAGGGATTGAGACGAAGACAAGGATGGAAAGAAGTCGTTGGTGATCTTGAGAGTCGATAAAAATCTTACCAGCGACATTCCAAGGATGCAACAGTCTCTCGGGCTGCTCTAGTGCACCACTCAAGGCAAACGAGACTTGAATCGGAACGATTCTGTATTAGTCTCGACATGAAGGCATGTCCGTGGCGTTGATTTGACAAGGTTCGGGGTTTGCTCAGTCGAACTGTTGCTACTCGAATTCAGACCATACAGAAAAAGAGATTCCGAGGTTGCTCGTCTGAACCGAGTGATACTCAATGGATGATCTGGATCTTCATAGTCTAGATCTTTCGGACAAAGACTAGTGCCGTAACGAAATGATTTGCACCAGCCAAGCGCCAGAATGTTTCCGTTGAAAACCGACTTTGCGGGCAAAGACCTGCAATAAACCACGACCCTGATTGAGTATGCAACATGCTGGATAAACCCAATAACAAGAAATGCAAAAGGCCCAACGCTGAGACTGAAAAGTCGCACTGTGCATCAGCATCCCTCGAAAAGAGGAATTTTGGACACAGCACCGTTCATATCTTACTACTGTCGTCGACGCATCGGATGGCAACCTCGAGCTGTTCTGAGTTCGAACCAGTTTCTCCAAGAACGCGGAGCAAGAAGCATCTTTCTGCAATATGGTTTTCGATCTGTCTGCTCTTAGTTTTCATCAGTACTGCTTGTTTGTCCTTGCTGTCTACCGTTTTCATTGTAGTGTTCATAAACTTTTCCCTCTGCTTTCTCTGGCAACCATCGAATGGCAAAGCTGAACCCAGCAGCAAGAACAAACATCACTAGCCAAGCAAGATAACCCGACAGAATCTGCTTCCTAATACCAATAGCAAAAACACTCGTAGCCACAGCAGGGCTAAATGCTCGGATACCACTCACAACGGTGAGCGCTAAAGCATTCAGAGTTCCGAGCGTTTGATGACTCGGAGCAACATCATTCAAAGCAAGTTGTATCGCGGTAAAGGACATGCTCACTCCAACACCAACAGATAACGAGATAGGACCAACCACAAAGAAAGTGACTCGAGCTGCATGTGACCCTTGCCGCAACAATAAGCTCAAAAGCGGCGGCACAAGGAAGAACAACGGGTACCAGTATGCGCAGGCTCTGAGAACACCTCCTGTACCTATGCGGTGCTGAAGTGGGGGAAAGATGAGTAGTAACCAAATCGCCTGGGCAAGACCGATGAGCGCCATGAATAATGAAATCAGAAGAGATGAGAACCCAAAGCCTCCTAGGTGAACAGGCTCGTACATCAGTACAGGCACAATAGCCGTGTAGCAGAAAGCCAACAGCATGACATGACCGTAAAGGTAAAGCACTGGTATCACACCAGGTGCCTTAACGAGTGCCCAAGTGCTATTGTCCGGCTTGGAACTCGTGCTCGTTCCGTTGAGCAATGGTTCTGATTCCTGGTCGTCATTGGCTGATTTCCTTGGCTTCATGCTCTGGGGTAGCGTTTCTTCAACGAACAAACCTGTCAAAATAGCCGCGATAATGGCAATGGAACCCGTAGTGATGGTTGCTAGCGCGTAGGGATAACGCTCAAAGAAGCCCATACCTTTGAAGGCTCTTCCGTATTGCTTTACGGGATCGGCCAGGGCACCCCCAATCAGTGGTCCAAACAATATTCCAAGGTTACCGGAAAAGGCAAACCAACTAAACACCCTGGCCTGTGTCTTGCTCGTACTATGCTCGGTACACATGGTTCTGATAGTAACAACTGTACCAGCGAAGACACCAGCCAAGCACCTGAACAAGATCATCTGCCACAGATTCTGTGCCAATCCAAATGTCGCAGTCGCTAGTCCAACGCCAACCAATGAGACCACAAGTACTGGCTTTCGCCCAACACGGTCCGAAAGGCGACCCCAGATGATCATGACAAGCATTTGTGTCAAGCTGAAGAGAGACTCGATCAAACCAGACCAGAATCCAGTATCTGACGGTGGTAGATGACCGTTTCTTGCACACATCTGGTTGATGAAAGGAAAGATCGAGAAGAAGGCTATCGGCTCGACGAGGCGTGCAAAACAGAGAAGTATGACTTGCTTCACTGGGAGTGGTTTCTCATGTTCTTCGTCATCACGCTGCGAAACGAGGGTACTTGTCGGGGACGGGACATGATCGGAGTGTGAAGTCTTTCTCGAAGACCTTCTCTCTTCTACATTATGCCTCGGACTGTGGAGTTCCGTCGAAGATGAGACGCTCCCGGATTGTGGACGCCCCTTTGAAGTATTTGAGGCAACTTCTGAAGAGCTCGTAGATGACTTCGATGCCTCGTCTTGGATGGCCGGCGCCACTTTTGGATCAGCCGCTGGGGCGATGTTGCTCGTGGAAAGGAGCGGCGTCCTTTCGCTATCGTCCTCTTCTACCATCTCGCTCATGTCGTGTTCGAACCCGAACTTCATGTTGGAGAGACGTTCGGCTCCTGCGAAGCCGTTGTCTACGTAGGTCCGTTGCTTGGCAAATGACTCATTCCAGAGCTAGAAGTGCACCAACGCATTTATCCATTACCTCTGCTTCTAATCACCAGACTCGAGCGCTATCACTTTGATATCCGAACGTATATTCTGAAGGCTAAAGACCAGCAATGCGTGATCTGTTTAATGCATAAAAGAAACACGCATCACTTTTACTCATGAGGGGGTGCTTTTTATGTGAATCGCTGTAAGTAAACGAGTTAGCTTCGACCGGCCAGATCCGCTGCGGCACATGATTTCCGCCCAGTGAAAGTAGATCTTCGTTTCTGCTTTTCGTATCAAGCAGAGCATCTGTCCAAAATAGTAGGCGCTTTGTTTCACGTCCTCACAGACTTATCTCGCAGTCTTTCTGATTGCCATCTCCAAGATCCATGAGTAATTGAAGAGCTCAATTTTTTGACGGCTCTCAGCAGTCAGCATTCGTATGGCCCGCCATGCCTCTCACTCAGTCATTTTAAATCCTTTGGTAACCTCGAAGCAGCTTCTCGCACATAAACAGCGAAACACGCTGTCAGCTGCTGTAGACTCGAATCTATTGAAGCTTAGCTTACTTACGCAATCTGCGGGAGTACTGCTGCGCCTACCACAAGAAGTCATCGCAACATCGGTGATCATCCTTCAGCGGTATCTTATATCCTCTGTGTCAACACCTACAGCGGCCGATCCTCTTGTGGCGTCCGAGCTTGCAGCCGAGTCTTTCCCAATTCTGGCATCTTCGGCTTCAGTATATCTTGCGGTCAAGCAGTCTTTCTACCCGCTTTCTCCACGATCCATCGTCAATGTCTACGCTCTTCTGACCTCGACACAGAGTTCGCCACTACGCTTTATCAACCCTCATGCTTCTAGGATAGCTACGTCGTCCGAGCCGCCAGACTCCACTGCTCACTACGTGTCCGAAGGAGTGTATCAAGCTCGTCGAAGAGCACTCTTTGATGCAGAGGCTAGGATTCTCGCCTCCATGGCTTTCAATACCAAAGTCGTTTTGCCTCACACCCTCGCAATGACTTATCTGCAAGCTCTGTCGGCAGCAACGGTAACCTTGTCGGAGCGAGTCTTGGCACACTTGAATGCAGCCTTACTCAATCCTCAGCTTCTTTACTTAACCCATCAGCCTACCGCGCTTGCAGTGGCAGCGATATATCTTGCGGCTAGGGAAGAGGGTATTGCTTTGGTTGATGACGAAGTAGCATGGTGGGAAGTCTTTGATACAGGAAGAGAAGAGCTAGGATTTCTTGTGCTGAGCATGGGAAGTGGAAATGGATTCGTGGAAGCCGAGAAAGCTACATGGAAATGAATCAAAAAGAGCTGTGGAAATAGCTATGGTTGGGTTAAGCGACTATACTAAACCAACGGTAAAGCAATCAGTTGGGACATATGACAGTCAAGAAACTGTGGAAACTAGCTTCCAGTTCGCCCTCAGTACAACCAGAGTGAACGGGACTGCCGCACCAAACGACGAGTATCAATGGTTTAATTGACCCTTTGCTGAAGGTCAAGTGGAAAGAACATACTTGAGGCTAGAGGTTGCGCATGGAACACGCAGAAGTTTTTGGTCGTGAAGGCAAGTGGTGTCGTTCCGGTGAGTCCCGTTATACGATCCAGCTCTTTTGCAAGCACAGCTTGTTTGCCCTCTGGTTGGTGCAACCAATCTTGACGTGCCGAATTGTTGCTTGACTTCTCGAATACGTCCAACATGGCACATGGCTGATCAATACCATCATTGTTCTTCTGGCATGAGAACGCCTGGGGTGACGCCACGCTACCCGACCCCCACACCCCCAGTTTTTCATATGTGGGTGGGTCTCCTGCAGTGAGCGTCACCAAAGATAAAGCACATTCAGTGGATCAGAGGTAGCGCTGCGCTAGCCATGGGACTTCTGTGGTTGTAAACTCTGACTGTGCCAGGGTGGGAACACTCACGCGGAACAATAATCAAAATCCGTGGCCAAAGCTCGACGTTCACGAAGCTTCACGTCTGCTATCCAACAGAAGGCAGGTCGCTTCTAGTGATTGACACAGCTATACCAGGTCTATTTATGTCGACATTCAATTCAGAGTAGTCACAAATGAACGTCGGGGGCATGTATGTCGCGAAAGTGTACTGTACAAACAGCACAGTGGTCCAGCCGAAGATCTTTCCTGTTTGGTTCCTCACCGCCTGACGTGCTCACCCAACTTAACATGTGAAGGCAACTGATGGCCAATCACAACCAGATATTCCCTCAACATGAAAAGTACATTCACTTGGCTCTTTTTCGCTACTATGTCTTCTCTACCTCGAATCAAATTTCGTGATCGAGAACATCTGCGTGATAGAAGTCTGCTTCCGTCAGATGGTCGCTCAGTTACGTCTACTGCGTTTTCGAACCTGTACTCTTTCAAGACAACTGGGTGCATTCTACTATCATTTCTTGCGAGTAGCCCGTTGACGAATCCCTGGCTTGTGTAGTAAGTCACCTTGAAAGGTTGCAGTTCGCTTATAGTCGATGTGATCTTCTCGCGCCATCCACGGCAGCATCCATGAGATTCTCATTGTTGCCACGTCGCAGCCTATCAGCTTATCTGTCTGCGGTTGTCAATCGGCACCAACCATGATAGTGTACATGAGCACATGCCTGTGACATGGATTCGGGCTTCGCTGCACACAACGAATGTTGATCCTGTATGGTGTATAAGGGGTATCCATGTTCTTCTTATCTCTACAGTTTTCTTATCATATCCTTCTGTCTTGCCGGAGCTCAAATTTGCGACCTTGATTCTGTGTTCTATTCTACAAGCCTGGTGTCAATATTTTCTGTGGTACCTACTTTTGTTGGGAGAAACGCAGAGTTGTTTTCAGCCCACTAAAAAGCGAGGACGACAGCAGCAATGCACGTCATAGGCGCATCAAATGTTTATTCTGGTCCGACCTATCGGATAGCAGAGCCGGATCAGTGCAAAAATCTTGCTGAGCCTTCGCTTACTCAGTTCGTGGTGGTATGTGTACACACTTCCTTCAACACCTGGATCCAGGTATGGGCGACAGAGACTACAATGCTAACACGGCCAGTCCTGTGCCTTGATGGGCTGGCTGCTCATCTGCTACATACCACAATGGGCCCGTATAATCTCGAGGAAATCGGCAGAAGGTCTATCGACCTATTACATCCTGCTGGGCTCCCTATCTGGTGTCTGCGCGATAGGCAATATTATGATGCTTCCGTCCAGTGCTGTTGAAATTGGTTGCTGCCGGACCAACACACAGTTTGCATGTGTCAGCGGTCTACTGGGGATGCTCCAAGTTGTATTCGGGATCGCATGTTTTTGGTCCATGTAAGTATTCATCCGCTTAAGAGCCGTTTCCATGACGAGTCTTTTATACTTACCGCTCCCAGTCTCTTCATGTACGTCTACTATAGTGAAGATGAGGCCGAAGCCGAACTACATGGCCGTCGCTCGTCCATTGGTGGACCGGATCGCACATTTCGTCGTGCCCGTCGAGCTTGGAAAGTGCTTATCGTTGCATGCAGTTTTGTATTTGCCGTATTAATCGTCTCCTCGGTTATTCTGCACCAATTTCCTTGGGTCTCGCACACTTGGGCTGACATTCTCGGCATTGCTGTCGCTGTCTTTGCCTGTGTGCAGTGGGTGCCCCAGGTTCGGACAACCTGGCATTTAGGTCATTTGGGAAGCTTGAGTCCAGCAAGTTTATGTTTGATGGCACCTGTAAGTTTGTTTCGCCTCACACCGTCATCAGCACTGACACATTTCTAGTACACCTGGATCTTTTGTATCAACATGATGATACGCGTTGGCCTGGCCGGTTGGAGTGCCTGGATCGTATATGTTCTTGTGGGAACCATGCAGATTGTGCTGATCGCGTTCGCCATTATCTTTGCAATTAGAGATCGTAAGAAGGATAAAGAAGACAAGCCGGCTTCTACAGTGCCACAATTTGAGGGGTGGACCATCTCGAGACGAGAACGTCGTGACTCAGGCCTATCACATGCGCCCTCAAATATTGCGCCGGACGAGCATAGCCCGCTACTTGCCAACGGCAAAAAAAACACTGCAGCGCAATCACGTCCGTAACATCTTAAGGGAGAACAAACACTGCCAAGTTTGAATCTGAGTGCACAGCTGTACTACTACAAGACTAGAGATGTTCAATTACGTAATACAATATGAATCCGCACGTGAGGAAAATATGTGCTAATATCCTAGCGTAGTGTCACCACTTTGCCAAGACAGTTTATCAATTCGCCATCTCAAATTGGTTCCGTTCAACGTTTCTACTACTCATCTTTACCATGCCACCGCCTCCCCAGCATGGCCACAACACGAGATCTGCGATAATCCTGTACGGCACTGAAACTGGCAACTCTCAAGATATAGCATATGAGCTCAGTCAGTCCCTCGAACGGCTCCATTTTACCACTGTCACCTCGGAGCCAGATAACACTGCTTTGCGAAGTCTTCTGCAGCATGATTTGGTGATATTTGCCATCTCCACTACTGGCCAAGGAGAATTTCCTTCCAATGCACGCAAGTTTTGGCGCAATCTGTTGCGCAACAAGTTGAGCAGCACTTCTCTTCGAGGTGTCAATTATGGCCTCGTGGGATTATGCGATAGCTCATATCCCAAGTTCAACCTTGCTGCCCGTAGACTGCACAAGCGACTGCAGCAGCTCGGAGCCAGCCCATTACTAGCGCCATGCGAGGCCGACGAACAAGGTGAAGAAGGTACAGAGGGTGCATTTCTGGCTTGGCTGCCATTACTCCAAGAGGAACTTCTGGCACAGCATCCGCTTGAGAATGGCAAAGTGCCCATTCCTGCTAACGAGCGGTTGCCAAGTCTATGGACTTTGACTGAAGCAACTCCTACTACAAATGGCAATGGTCTTGCTTCTCACGCCATCCAAGAGCCCGCTTCTGCTGTGACAGCGGCCGCCTCACCTGAGATATCCTTTTCTGTCATACTGGAGCAGAATGATAGAGTGACTCCATCTGAACACTGGCAAGACGTGCGGTTCGTTAAGCTTCGCGCCGACAATCCTGTGGATTATATGCCCGGTGATGCGCTCGCCATTCGTCCTCAAAATCTTCCCAAGGAGGTCAATCAGGTCATCGAACTGCTCGGATGGCAAGATGCAGCAGATCGGCTTTTGAAGCTGCGCAACAACTCGACCGCGCCAAATTCGCAACAAACGTTTGATACAATACTTTCAGCTGATCAGGAGTTTTCACTCCGTCAACTTCTCACCGAATATCTTGACATTAATGCCATCCCTAGACGATCGTTCTTCTCCAAGATCGCCCACTTCACTGATGATGAGATGCAGAAGGAACGAGCTCTGGAATTTACCGACCCTCAATATCTGGACGAATATTTCGACTATGCCACGCGGCCTCGTCGGAGCATTGTGGAGGTCCTCCAGGAATTCCATACTGTCAAGATCCCGTGGCAGGAAGCAATCAACATATTCCCTGTCATGAGACCCAGGCAGTTCAGTATTGCCAGTGGTGGAGCGCTAAAACAGAACGGACATGTATTTGAGCTCCTCATTGCTATAGTCAAGTACAGAACAGTCATCAAACGAGTGCGTGAAGGTGTATGCACAAAATACCTTGCACGACTGTCTGTTGGAACGAGGTTGAATGTGGTCTTGCACACGGAAGGCAGGTTTCATGCCCAGGTCTCTGATCTTCGCAGGCCACATTTGTTAATCGGCGGTGGAACTGGTATAGCACCTCTAAGAAGCATCATCTACGAAAAGCATGAGCTGCTTGACCCACAAGCACAGTCGGTTCTCTTCTTCGGTTGCAGGAACGCACAGTCTGATTACTTCTTCAAGGACGAATGGCAGGAGCTAACGGCCAAGCCACCGGGAGGGGGAGAAGCTGCACTGTGCGTCATAACAGCGTTTTCGAGAGACCAGAAAGCAAAGGTCTATGTGCAAGACCGAATCAGAGAGCAAGCGGGGACGATTCGAGATGTGCTTGAGAACCCCAACTCGATGATCATTGTCTGCGGTTCTTCAGGAGCCATGCCGAAAGCAGTCAGACAAGCTCTCGGAGACACGCTGAACATTGGTCTAGGCCCCCACCTTCATGAGGGTCATGCAGAAGCTATCCTCGTCGACCTTGAGAAATCGAACAGATACAAACAGGAGACGTGGTAATTTGGGTATCGCTTGGCATTGGATGCTCTTGTCCAAGTTGTCCTGGCAGGATTCGCTTCACTTCCCCGCACGTTATGTCTCCGCAACCCTGAAGTGGCTTTGGGCTTGTCCTCACGAGTGCTCGACTGTCATGGTACCAGCGCATCAACACAATTGGTCTAATAGTGAGGAGCTCTCCTCTCGATGCTGGAACCCATGCTTTTGACCCCCGTCACAGATGCTCAAGATGATCAAGCTATGTGTGGACTGCGGAGATGGAGGTTGTGTATAAAGCATGCTTCGCCAGTCATGAAAGGTCTATCCAACCAATTTCAGCCCAACTAGCAGTTAAGGAAAACAATACACGTCAACAAAATCATGGCTACCGATGGAAGTCAAAATGAAGGTGCACACAGCTGGTCATCCCTTCCGACTGCTATGTCAAAGTCAGTATCATCGCTGAACAAAACTCTCGATGACGACAGGCAATGGCAGGCTTATATCAACACCAATGCCATAATTGAACCGGTCACAATTGGCGTCCAATCCGTTGACGGCGAAGATGCCGTGCTCGTCAATGTTCAACGAGGTGCGAAGACATCAGTCTCAACCGGCTCATCGGACAAAGCAGATTTTACACTTCGAGCCAAGGCTGAACAATGGGAGAAGTTCTTCGATGCAGATCCAAAAGCTCCGTACACCAGCTTTGTTGGTCTCCAAGGTATGAACATTGTCCAAGAGGGTGTCGGCGTCCACGGAAACCAGACCAAGTTCGCTCAATACAGTCACCTGGCCACTCGCGTTCTTGAACTGCTCCGTGAGGGCCTTCATGGGCCAGTCAAAGAGTTCGACCAGCCTGAAATGACCGAAGACCATATAACTGGTAAATATGCTTACGTCGACTGCCCAGTCTGGGGTCGTACAAAGATATTCTACGAGACGTCCGGCACTGGCTCGCAGCAAATCGTCTTCTGTCATACAGCTGGTTCTGATTCACGTCAATACCACGGCGTTATGAATAACGCCGAAATGATGAAGCGCTGTACCATGATCGCATTTGATTTACCAGCCCATGGCCGTTCCTTCCCTGGCGCCAACTACTTGCCTGGTAACCACACCAACAACGAAGACGCCTATGTTGGCACCATCGCAGCCTTCATTAAGGCCCTGAAACTCAACAAACCAATCGTCTGCGGTGCTTCGATGGCCGGCCAAGTTTGTGTTGCCGTGGCCATTCGCAACGATGAAGTTCAGTCCGGCGGCACAATCCCTCTTCAGGGCTGCGACTATCTAACAATGGAACGACAATTTAACGACAAATCTCCTGTAGTCAACCAATCGCTGTTCAATCCAGATTGGATCTACGGTATGATGTCGCCCCGATCACCTCACGTCAATCGGCAGCTCATCTGGCACACGTATTCGGGCCAAGCCTATGGCATCTTCCATGGCGATCTGGACTTTTACTTTGGCGGCTTCGACGCACGAGATAGGGTCGGTCAAATCGATGTGAAGAAGTGTCCGATTTACTTCTTGACAGGTGAGTATGACTGGAGTACAACCCCTGAGATGAGTAAGGCAACAGCGGACAAGATCAAAGGGGCGAACTTCTCGTCAATGAAGAACTTGGGACATTTCCCGGCCACTGAGAATCCGGGAATCTTTGTGCCGTATTTGATTGAAGCAATTGAGTGGATTCAAAAGACGAGGGAAGATTAATCGGTAGATTCTCTTACCTTGGGTCTTGCATGTTGCTAGGTTTGAAAACACATAATTGCAACAAGGATGTTGATAGCCAAGAAATCAAAACTACCAATTGCTCACTAAAGTATCTTTCCTGTGCTGGTTGGACAGTATGGTGCGAGCTCCATGATCCTTGGATTTGCAGAACGAAGACAAAACCTCCACGTTTAGGTTCATTCGAGAAGGCTCGCCGGTGGAACGTGTAATCTTGAGACCGTGGACGTCACTCAACGTGTCCGTTCTGAAACGTACAACAAGATCAAGCTGCCATGTGGACTGTGCACACAGATAACACATGCCTGGGGATACTTGTGTACTTTCACGTGCAAGTGGACCGGTTTTATCTTGTCCTCATGTGCCAAAAAAAAATATGGTGCTCGGCCAACATGTGAAAGACGACTACACGCGCATACTGTAGGTATCATATTCGCCAATCATATCATACCCATGTATGAACAGAAGGTGGCTGCCAGTACTGTACTTTACGAACCCGCTGCTGAGCCTCTTTGTGGAAAACCCTGATGTAGATATGCCTTTCTGGAGAGTTCCGAGACATGGCCAAGTCTCACTTGTGGCATCTGACACGTTTGAAACGTGGCTGTGGTCCCGGTACATGCATGTCCAGCTAGAAAAACACATCCGATGAGGCGTTCGGGAGCTAGGGGAGCATCCCCGTTATAACGTCAGATCTCGGTGGTTCCAGAAAAATGTTCTACACCAGTGGTTGTTCAGCTTATTCTCGGTTTGTTCAGGGAAGTCGATGGTATTCACTGTGAAGACGAAAGCCGTGAATTGTCCATTAGCTTGTGTTGGTCAACGAGATATACTCCGTACTATTTCACGTTTCAAATACACGTGTGGTTGGGAAAGATCCAGTCGATGTCGGTCGAGCTCACCGCATTTTTACATCGTTGACACCTGTTCAGACCCTTTTTTTTATCGGGTTTTCCACGGTACAGAATTATCCATGCTCCTCCGTTCCCGTACCCTTCTCCACTTGAGCCAGTCTGATCTTTTCCACTCCCCTGGAGCTTCTTTTACTGTAATGTTCGTCATTGGAACTTTTTCCGTTTCCAGGCCTCGGGAAATCTATTTGATTGCCGCATTGCTTTCTGATCGGACACGATTCCACAGATTTGTAGTGTACTTGCCGACAGTGTCATCAATTCGAGCTGCATAGTTACAGTGTAGACACGTAGGCCAAGTCGCTCGCGTGTGTTCCTGCCTTAGTTGATCAGATTATCCACACCGTTTACTGTACCGCTCAATTTCTTCCTTTCCGCCGCAATACAACTGCACAGCCAAAGCATACCTTACTACAGTACTACAGTACAAGCTATTTCACCACTATCTCCGGCCCAAGATCAAAATCTTCCAGCCACATTTCCTTAGATTGTCCTTCGTTCAGTGAAACACCTTATCGGGTATCTACACATGTGCTCTGCTGAGATCTTGCATCACTCGTAGCCTTTCCTATCGTTGTAACAAACATCAAAGCAGCATGCCACCTCGCTCACCAACTATGGCCTTTGCCCCAACGCCTGCGCTTGAGGACACCAACTTTTCTGCCTTCAACGGCTTTCATCGACGTGCATCAATCGACCAACACAACGATACAACAGCCAAAGAAGTGCGCTTTGAAGAGCCTACTCTAGCTCCGCCTTTTTCTACCCATGGCCGCCATAGCATAGCAACCTCTCATGTACCACTACTACCATCAGTGTCATCCGCAAGCCAGATACCAAAACAATCCTTCCGCTTCACGAATGCGCCATCACAAAATGTTGACATCACAGCATATTTCGAGCAGTGTCGGAACGTTAATGAACAGCTAAGACAAACACATGAGCAAGAGAGGAAAGCGTGGGAAATTGAGAGAACAGCATTAAAAACGAGGATAGCGGACCTCGAGTTCAAGTTGAATAAAGCAAATGGTGGTCGACGTAGACTGTCGAACGACTCTCACCACGTTAGTCTCCGTCCTCTGCACACCGACTTCTTCACACAGTCAACCTCAACTACGAATAGCCAATTCCACCGGCACCATTCAATTTCGAACGCACCGTTAGAAAACCTCAAACAAGAGAATGGGAAACCTGTCTGGGAACCTGCGTCGCCTGTACCAGCAACCCGTGTCTTCTCATACGACGAGACAGATGTTCAGCACCTTCCCAGCATTTCAGAAGATGGCCCAGGTTTGGACTCCAGTACAATCTCCCCTCAGACCTCCCGCGAAGTCAGACAAAAATCCATACCTATTCAAGAACTTGATAGTGCTCTAGACGGCATAACTGTCAAGTCCGGAGGCGTCAGATCCAGCTTTACGAAGATAATGTCACCAATCATCGTTGCATCTCCAATGCACTCCTCATCACCAAGCCGTGGACCGACACCAGATCCACCACATCTACAGCTTGAGTCCAACAGTCTGCTAGACCCGCTTGATGCAAAATTGATAAAGCATGCAGGACATACACCTCTTGCATTTGATGGAACATTATCAAGCACAAACACCACAACTGGGGGAGCAACACCACTAGCCGAAAAACCAATCGCCCCAGCACCGACAGCACGCCCTCCATTCAGACCTTCGGAGAAAACAGACTCCTACTTCTCCACCACCGACTTGCATGCTATTCCAGAGATAAAGGGTGCAGATGATGAGGAAGCTACACCAGAAGATACGAGAGTAGAAGAAGCACCACTCCTAGATCCTGGTGAGGACGACAGACCACTAACCGGTCCACTCATGCTCGATAAGACCGGCAATTCAGAAGCATCACATGTATTCCTGGACAAACTAGACGAAAGATTGGGAGAAGTGGTACGCCGATCACAAAGCGTGAGTCCAAACGAATCACCCGACAAAGCAAAGGAAGGAAAACGACAACCAACCAAGACACCAGACGATGACATGCCGAGTTTGAGACTGAAGAAGAGCAGTACGAATTTTGGCAGTGCATATGGGGCGACGAGGCCTGGAGATTGGTGAATCATAAACATATAGAATCTATAGACAGAGAAAGAGATATATATTTGACCGATTTAGCGTTGTGTTCCGGACATCGAAGTGGTGCTGCATACGACTTCGATCCGAGAAAGGTGTACACTCATTGATATATTACTAATGCAAATTCATTCCTGCATATGTTCATATCTCAGATATAGGACCTTCCACACACTAACAGATCAATGAACACAACACAACACAAACAAACACGGTTATACACCGTCTACCCAGCTACCTCATTCAAGTAACTGCTTACCTACTCACTCGAAAATCTACCAATTATCACAATCACATTATACATAACAACCCTCTTATTCTTTCACTCTTAACATCGTACACCATGCAACCAATCCAAGTCCCACCTCCACTTTTCCTTTCCTCTTTCACAGTTGTCTGGATAAGATCTAGCCAAACTTGGTCCAATCAAGTTTTGGATCAGATCATAGGCACTGTACCTACTGCCATGGGCAAAACACAGCATGTACTGTACGCCATCGTACAGTAACTAGGTACATACATAGGCTGCAACCAACCCCACCCGTCGAATCTTGGGAACTTGTTGTTGGAGAGTGATGGGCATGCCGTCTGGTAACAATGTTACCTGAGTACATACAGTATATACGTAGTGTGATACTGAGGATCATGCTGCGTACGGTACCTATATATGTACTAAAAAACAAGGCTGTGTTTCATGGCTAACGGGATGGTCTGGAGTTGAATGGGGGGCAGTCAGTGGCTTTGGTTGGAACGATATGCAATTAATGGCTGTGCCTTGTGGTGGACTGGTTCACGGTGCTGTGCTGTGGGTTGGAGGCTATGCGGGATTTTATATTGGAGCAATTTATGCATTAGGTACTATTGTATAGAGAATTCGTGATTCGTGAACTGGTTAGTATGGGAATGAACACTGGGCAATGTTGTTGTGGTCGAGTTATTTGACAGACATCGCTGCAGTATCTCAATACATCTCGTCCCCATCATTTCTCATCTCCTCGTCATAGTTCTGGTTGGTAACTCAACCCTCACGCCATGCCATGCATGCGGAGCATTAGGTGTCACTACTATATCCGGCTCATCACGAGACAACATCTCGCCCTGCTGGCCTCCTCTGGTAGGTCTGAAAGCGAAAACATCAGCCCACTGTCTCTGCTGACCTGCAGCGCGTCTGACGAGATTAAGAACGAATTCATCCGCGCCGTCGCGTGATGCGCTAGAAGCAGCATCGCGGGTTGAGAAGTATTTTCCTAGCGTCAGACGGAGTGTATCTTCGAGGAGTTGGAGGTTGTTGAAGAATGGGTTGAGAGAGATTGAGGAGAATGTTTCGTCTGAGTCGTTTCGAGATAAAGACATTGTTCGTTTGATGTTCACGAGCAGCAGGCTGATGATGGCTATGGATTCATATTCGTCTAACTTGAAGATGGAGTCGCGGATGTTGACTACCAGGTGGATGTCGTCTGGGCCTCGATGGGTGCCTGCCTCGTGAACAAGTCGGGTTACTAGGGATAGGTAGGTGGCTTGGTACATCTGCTTTTCTTTTCCTCTTTTGCTGTATTCGCCGACACGGCGGTAGAAGTCACTGCTCTCGGATCGCAGTAATGCCCACTCAAGGATCTTTCTGATATGTAGGCGTCCGGAGTCGGTGACGCGGACTTGAAATGATCCTTTCTGCCAGATGTTGCCTGGCGGCCCAGAGAAACCATCAGAAGGATAGTGGTCTGTAGATTCCGAGTTCAACAGCCTAGCTTCAAGGTCGAGGAAGTCTTTTAGATCCACGATATCCTTGCGCATTACGCCTTTCCAGTTGTCTGCATCCATGGCCTGATATGCCATGGTAAGGAGCCTATCCTTTGCATCTTCACTGAATCGTACTGGTGAGGATATGAGGCAAGCGGAGAGGACTTCAGCAAACCGCATTGAGCTGCTGCTTTCGGCACTGTGACGTATGCAATAGTCAATGACTCTGTAGGTAAGCCTTCCTAACCTTGACCAGCTAATATCTTTTTGTCCCGAGATCAGACATCTGACGAGAAGTTTAACAACGAACTGTTGACTATGTGGATTTTCACATTCTCGGAATAGGAGGTAATTGTAGAGGCTGGCACCAAAAGATGTCAATCCACCCTTTGACAACAAGATCGCAAACTCAAGAAGGCGGTCACTCGTCCACATTTCGATCTGGGGTATTCCGAGTGTATCCCGGGCGAGTCTCAGATAAGAATCCGATCTCGGTTTTGCTACACTCAGCTCACTGAGCAGTATATTGAAGATAGTGTCCTCGGTGGCACCATGCTGGTTGTCAGGCAGGGATTGGATAGAATTTCTGGAAGGATGCAAGGAATTCGCCTCCGATCTTGTATCGACCGTCCATGATAGAACTGATTTGTTCTCGTAGCGTCCATCTTCAGTTCCAAGTCTGGAGATCGGTCGCTCACTAGACTGATATCCAGATTCGTATGAGTTGTATGAATAGCGTGCTGTTGGGCCGTTCCTAAAGCTGTCGATGCTATGGCTCGAATGGTTTCTTTGATGTGCAGCGCTTGATTGTGGGTTGGCATTAGGCCTGGCTGTAGTAGCATAATGGACTGGCACGCTTGTCACAGCTTCTTTGTCAGAATATGACCTATCTGGTTGTTGGTCTTGAGTAGGAAACCAGAGGGCAAGTTGCCGAGTTAACTGGAGGGGCCTGAGGGATATCAGCACGAGAAACACAATTAGCTAATCCACTTACGAAGGACGAAAATCCCTTTGGCGTGCAAGCACATCGCACATTCGTTCAACAACGACATCAACGGCGTGTAGGCCTTTGATAAAGTCTTCATGCTGGCTCCATGTGTCTGGATGGATCCAAGTCGAATGTCTAGATTGATCAGGCTGAGGGGGTACCAACAGGATATCTCGACCAGGCATCGTCAATTCTTCAAATAGTAGACATGGCGCATAAATAACCCCTCAATTCGCAGGTCAACGTGATGGATAGAAGGCATGTCGTTTGGGATCAGTCAGAGAGTTTGGTTTCCTAAGGATTGATCAACACAAGGTGAAGCACCTATTTTGCTACAAATAGTAAAGCTCCATGCACGATCACCACGGACGTGGTTGACAAAGTGGGCGAGAACACAGCCGCTCGAATTGTGTGGACTGGGGGCGGAGCGGACTTCCAATCAGAAGTCAAATTGGCTATCCTTCTGACCAGCTTGCACGTGCTACGACGGCACCCGCACGGGTCGTTTCGCTAGTCCAATTGACTGTTCACGTCGAATATCTTTTGCTCACAGGTTTAAATGCAAAATTATCATGATGAAGGTTGCGAGATTTCCAGATCACTCAGAGGCCCGAGGAAAGCGCGAATGATACATGGAAGTCTTGCTGGAGTGTTCCAATGGGCTTCTGCTCCTCCGTAATAAGGCTGCAAAGAAGACAACTCTTCCACAATAGTATTCAGCTCATAACAGAGGAGACCTTAGACAATTAATCGTAATGCAGGGCACACCTGATGGCTATGGCCATATCAGTCAATGGCAAAAGAAAGGAGCGGTGAGCTAGTACTGGTTTGGTGCGAAAACTATCTGAACAAGGTAGAAACCGGTCAAGATCCATTCATCAATCCGATAGCACGCTGGTCATACGTAACACGAAGAATATCGGGGTTCAGTGAACACGGTCTAGCAAAGAAACAAGAACAAGTTTGAATAAATGATATTATGTTTCTGAAGATACAGCCTCAGCAGGTAGGCTAGCTATATTGTCTTGGCTGCTCTTCGTCAACCGATTGACCATTCGATATTTCAGCCTCAGCATCCTCCAAGATCTTCAGGAACAGTAACATTCTGATCCGAGAGGGATAGACTTTGACCATGTTTGCCTAGCGAAAGAGATATCGGTTTATCATGTTGCGTGCCTGTAAGACCCTAGGCAGTGGCAACCTCCTCTGTGGTGCCGTTCGCGCCGTCTGTGCCCTCGGTGCCCTCGGTGCCATCCTCAACGTGCTCAGCACCGTCCTCCTTTCCGGGACTGTCGATGGCAACCTTGACAGCAATTTCACGTCCTTCAATCTGCTTGCCGTTCATTTCAGAGACAGCCTTTTGTTGCATCTCCTCTGACTCCAGTGTCACGAAACCGAAACCACGACCCTTTCGCGGCTCGTTACGGGCTTGCAATTTCTTGACCATGAAACGTGGGATGGGGCGAAGGGCAATCTTGGCTGAGGTAGGCTTGTAGTCGGTGAACAGTTCCTGAAGCTACATGATCTGTTAGTACTCCGCTCCAAAGTGTGAACTGTCATCTTGCTTACTTTGTCCTCAGTCAGGTCATATGGAAGGTTAGCGACCATGACCTTGGTAGTGGAAGGAATGCCATCCTCGGGTGGGCCTCGCTGCTTAGGTTGACGTGGAGCACGTGGCTTGCCTGTGGCAGCAGAAGTAGCCTGGTTGGCCTCGTTTGTCTTGTCTTGCAGAGGAAGAACTTCAGCTTCGTCCGGAACAGTCTCTGCAGTCGTAGTAGCATCAGTCTTTACGCCACGTCCACTAGTAGTACGACCACCACGTCCGCGGCCTCGGCCACCACGACCTCGACCAGTAGATCGCTTTCGTTGAGCGGTCTCTCCATTTTCAGTCTTGAAGCCCTCGGCCTCTGGCTTACGAGCGAGCTGAACAGAAACCTTTCGGTCAAGGATGTCTGATCCAGAGAGGTTGTCGATTGCCTTTTGAGCATCTTCAGCGTTTTTCAAGTCGACGAAGGCGTAGCCAACAGGACGGCTTGTTCGTGGGTTCACAGGGATTGAGGTTGATTCACTGTTACACAAGAAGGTCAGCAGGGCGATTCAGATGACCGAACACGACGATTCGGTGGCACAAATGAGACTTACACGTCGTAACCGGAGAAGAACTGCTTGAGTTCCGCCTCAGTGGTCGCATAAGCGAGATTCCCAATGTAGAGTCGACGACCTTCAGCAGCACTGGCAGTAGCGGCGTCAGTGGCGGCAGTGTGGTCATCGACGCTGGCCTTTTGAAGGTTATCAGCGAGGTTGTCAACGGCAGAAGACATTGTGGCTGAGGACAAGTTTGTGATAGACTTGTGAATAATTTGACTCAGGTAGCGTGGAGGCTGCCTTTGGGAATTTGGATTGACGAGGGGATTGAAAGGGTAGCTGAGTGCCCTAGATTCTAGATTTGATTGATGAAAGACGAATTGTTTTCAGAAGAGGTTGTGGTTGATAGTAGGAAAAAAGAAAGGAGGACGAAAGACAAGACACGAGTATAAATTTCTAGCGCAAGACCCCTTCGCAGGCATGACTTGCGCCTGCCAGTAAAGTGAGTAAACATTTTAAGCTCAAGAGGCAAGTGGGCTGGGCTTACCTCCTTATGTGCTAGCACGGAGGTCACTCCAGATTTACACCCATTTGAAACTCAACTATGAGGAAGGACACTGTTGTGGTTTGTTTGCAACACCTCCCATGACGACAAACATTTGCTGATGCGCGTGACCTCACGTTGATGCAGTCTTGCGTGCGATCGAATACTATCAAATGCCACCGATTGACATCGATGTATTGGTCTCAGCCCTGCAGAAGCCTTAGAGAAAGAATTGAATGAATAAATTTTCTTTGCATCTTCCTGATACTTGGCGTCTGCGTAAGGCAATATTCACCTCCTTCAGATCTATATTGAAGCAGATAATGTAACTTTATAGACGAATCTGGATATCAAACAACGCACATGACCTCCCTTGGTCTTACTGTAGATGATGACAAGTGCTCAACAACAATTTATTAGTCGCAACAAGACTGCATGTACATATGTATGTAATTGAAATTTCCAGAGCGTGCCTTCTCCGAGTTGGATCACAAATCCAGAGAACTGTGGAACGTTTCTACCAGGGTCAGCAATCGCATTTTCGGCGTTCGCATCATGGCTGACTTCAAACCCAAAGAACTTCAGCCAAGAGGGATCTTCACGAATCTAGTTGAGGTGCTAGGTGGAAATGGCTAAGGTAACGTGGAGCGAAAGGAAAGGGAGTGCGCAATGAATGGTCTTGAGATGTAGTACTTTATTGCTCGTACTTGCATTTAAAGGTTGTAGGCAAACTATGTCCACAAAACCTTGGTTGTATGTAAGCTGTACCTGTTACCTCCTCGTCGCCCATCAATTCTTGTATGGGTCGACACCGCCTGTGCTGAAGCATCCGCCCCATGTCTAAGGCGACTTCTATGGAAATTCTTAATACTTCCAAAAAAGGGCAATGGCCAAATGATGTTGTCCACAAGCACAACTCCTCTGAAAGACCAATTGTTGGTGAAAAAAAAGTTCTAGAAATAAGTCAGACATCTCCAATAGGACGTGTTGTTGCCCTTGAATGCCATATCCCACAATATATCCGTGCCATAAATCTTGTACATCATCACATCATTTCGTGCCGGTTGTTCTGCACGATCCAAAAAATAACGAGAACGCTGCAAAGGGTATCTAAAATAGAAACACGAGAAGTGCATTCTCGGCAAGTCGAAGAATGCTTCCTTGACCCAGCAAGGTGAAGGCGGAGCTCAACGTCTGCAAAAGCCCACAGATAGTCAAGCTCACAGGCTCCCGGCTCGATGCCGTTTACCGGTCATGTCTTTCTACCATTGGATCTTGAGACGATGCCCACATAGACTCAAGCAGTGATGGGGTATTCGAGTTCTTGTAGCTGAGTGGTTGTGCTAACTTGGACTTGTACATAACCGGACAGGAATGTTGTGTATGTCTGAAATTATACATCTATGATCATGTCAGTTGAGTTACTTGATAGATTGGTTCGAGGGCACATACGTTGCACTCTCTGCACCTTCCACCAGCAATATCACAACGGCCTCGACAGCCCCTTGGGAAGTTGCTGCAAGAGAACATATTGCTTAAAGACAAAGTCCAGTAAATGTAGAATGTTTGGAATGCAGATTTTGTAGTACTTCGCGAGTTGGTTTCTACAGAACTAGTTCTGAGTGATGTTGGTACGAGTGGGTTGTTTGGTGTGACTGAATGTGTAAACTCGACGTTCTGCAGAATTGTCGAAGTAATAGATTCAGGTTAAAGCTGTATATGCGATATAAATCGTTCCTCAACAAATATGTAGGGTACAGCGACGTGAGTGGTATGATGTAGGCGTGCGTCAGTGACGTCGTTATTCGACGGTGATGGCTTCAGTGAGAAATTGTGGTTTGTCTGTCGTGCTCCGGCAGGTATCCGTTATTTACGAATCTGAATAGCAATGGCACCAGTAAGGTCAAGTCACAAGGAGTAAGGGTCTATAGTGTGTGGCTGTCTTGCTTGAGGGTTCAGGCTTAAGTAATCAGGTTTGGTCGTTGAGGCTCAAGGAAAAGACAAGAGCAGCACAAAGGGAGGAAAGATGGTTCAAATAGGTTGCCGATATTTCTTTGCACGAAACGTTTTGGAGCCTCAACTCGTCCGCAGCTTCCACTAGGTCAAAAGTTCAAACTTACTAGTAATCAACTCGTGAAGGAATGCGAGCACGGCCCATGCTCAGTGCTAGCGTGAGAAGTCGAAATTAAGCGTTTGTACTGCATGATGAAGGTCAGAAATAGAGTACACGATACCGAATCCTGGCGCAGGATCTACTGCTTTAGAGCAATGCATCGCAGATCTGTTTCGGGTCCCACATATCAGCATCGTGCTTGTGTACCAGCAAGAGTCGCATAAAAGCAACACAGACGGGTGCCAGGGCATGTCGTCTTGTTGGAGGAACCAATACAATCTCGCAATTTGTACGTTGGATACAAGCGAGAACGTTTGGGAGAGTGTGAGCACCCACATGCCAGGTTGCAATCCTATGTGACCGAGTCTATAACCCGGTAGAAGTTTGCGGCGGCCTCAATCCATAGTGAAGACTCTGCGCTGGTATTAGTGGACACGACTCGGGTTTGCGGACATCATTCAACCGCAAGACGCCTACTTGTTAGCTGGATGACTCGCATGATTTTCGATGCACACGATGAATACGGATTCTCACGAATTATCAAAGCATGGAAGCGCGGTTTCAGGCTTCCACCAAAACTGTACTGTATGGAGAATAATTCATGTATGTAATATCATGCGGCTCAACAGAGTGGGCTGATCAGACGGTAGATTGAAAGCTTACCAGTAACGTTCGCCAGTCACATCAGCAAGATGAGTTGCGAACGTGCCTGAATTACAATGCAGTGACAAGCCGACAGCCTGTCATCGACGATGCCGTAAAGATTATGGGAGATGGGATTCCCCATGAATCCAACATCGCCGATCCCCATACGCAACGGCCGACAATTCCGGGAGAGTTAACCAATCATTTATAACGCACCCTATCAACACCACGAAGAAACCTTCCGTCGAGCATTACCGTCGTAGAGTTTTGTATGGGATCCATCTGCCCCTAGGCTTGCGACAACTCAGGTGACAGTCCTACTGTGAGTAACAACGGCCAAGACTTCTCTTGTCAGCCACTGAGCCTCAACTCGTACAGTACTCCACACGATCGATCGGTTCCCAGCTGGAGCCGGATGCCATGATTTTTTGTGTTGCCGCGTGCTGTTTTGGACTCTCACTCGTGGCTCGCCAAGATCCAACTAATTTGCTTCGAGAAGCATCGCAAACACCAGCCCTACATCCGAGAATCCATTTTGATTACACACTCAGTCAGAGCTAACATATCTATCTTGTTATATGCATCTGACATCGTGACGTTACCGACGGAATTGGGTACATCATTCCTCTTTGACAGCTGACATTTCCTAACGGATTTAACATCCTTTGTGCGAGGCGTTTCAAAGATCGCTTTGAGGTGAGCATTGCAAGGCACCTAGATAGCTAGTTCATCGCGAGATCTGAGGAGGGAAAGTATCAGCGCGAGGATCATGTCCGGTTTTGTTCCTGGCATGTGCATGCATGAAATTGAGGATTGATTTCTGGCAGTTAAATCCCAGTATCTTAAGCCGGGGCCGAGGACTTCGTTGACGAAAAGGCTGAGCTTTTCATTACCCGGCCGGCACATTTGCATGGTTATTCCTGGATCGATCGATTCGTTCCGCCGACGGATGCTGCGGGTTAATAACGCGATTTTGTCGAAGCTAGCGATGACAGTAAGTCGCGACACGTGTTCGGTCACTGCGCTGATTAACGTGCTGTACACGTATCAACGGGCAAGCGCGAAGCACGAACACGACTCGTGTTTGCACACGTTGAAACAACAGTGCATCTCTCCTCTGGTTATCCTTGCTCATCCTGCGCACTCAAGACCCGTACACGCCGACAGGTTACCACCAAGTGTTCGGGTGGGCTACAGTACTGTAGAACTCAAACCTTCTCAGTGTGCTTGCACTTCTAGTTATCTGCTTTCAACTGCCACAGCTCCATATTACCACAAAGTCTAAATCTACAAACCGGGCACGTTCTCGACGACTGCACCCCTTGCTTCCCAAGCAGTTCCGTTGCAGGAATGATTCGCACTTTCCACGCTGCTTCCATGACTTGATATGCAAGTTCCTCCACAATATGGTCCAACACATTTTGTCGTTGTGAAGGGGTGCTGCAATACTTGCTACAAAATTTCAAATGGTGCTAACAGCAATCCGGGAATAAGCTTTCCTATGTTCTGTTGTCGGAGAAGGAATCAACCCTCAAATAATCCTCAAAGCACACCTTCAGCAAGCACAGCACGTCGTTGCTGTCAGTGCCTCAGCTCAAGCGGATAGTCTTGGATCTGCACCGTGTCTCATCTTGTCTTTTCTCAGTCAAGATCGTCAGGAACTCTTGATATTTTGATGAACTGATACCACTAAAATCTGTATTGCAGGGATCAGGCTGCCACAACCAGGAATCCCTAGATGTATATCCCGCAGCTATCCCTCAGGCTTACTTTGACGTTTGCGGGGAAGATCATAACATTGCGGTCTATCACAATGTCAAAGCCAGCTGCTATGTCACAAGACCGATTTTGAGATCCATATGGCACCAAGTAGCGCGATGACCGTTCCAAGGAGGAGTGCGTTCCCCTCCCATGTCCATCCGAGATAGGCAGCGATTCCGACCACAAGTTCCTTTCTCCGTGCTGCTTCGCGTAGTGCCTTATACTGTCGATCAATGGGTACAGGAGCTAGCTTTGCAAAGCCTGAATTCGAAGCTTTCTGCAGTGGTATGGCAATGGACAAAGTAACTGGTCGATGGTCCGATGTACGGAAAATGGGTAATGCAGTGTAGCTTCCTGCTTTGACCTTCAGTGTGGACGTTGCTGAGAAGAGAATACGGTCGCACCAGCTTGGCCATCGATGTGACGACCACTGCCACTCCCCGTCATCATCATCACGAATGACAGGCCTCTCAAGAATCTTCTTGTATTTATATGTAGGAGGAAACTCGATTCTTTGCTCCGTCAAGCCATGCAGAGTCTTGCCGCGTTGGAGTTGCTGGGATAGCTGGTCCTTCTCAAGCAAGTGGCTATAATGTAAGTCATCTTTCTTGTCCTTTCTTGGTTGTGGGTAAAGATTGGAATCGCCTCTTGCAGGACCTGTGAGAGCGGTGCGATAGTTAAGATCACCGCCAAAGAATAGATAGCTGTCATCGGAGTATATGCCTGTAACGTCACCAGTACTTGTACTGAAATCCGTTTGGTCGTCTTGGAGCAAAGGCACATTCTCGTCCTCTTGGTCTACTTTCCTCCATTCTCGGGCATCTTTGTTGGCGAAGACTAGTCCTTTGACGATATTGCAATAGTCTTGGTCTCGTCGTTCCATCTCCTCTTCAAATGGTGCAAGATGCGCGCTGACCAATGTCAAATGCAGCAGTCCTTGTGATCCAGGCACCTGCCATCCGATTCGGGCACCGATAGCACCCTTGTTGCCCATCTCTGACACGCCGACTCCAACTTCCGCAATGTTTAGAGTTTTAAGCTGCCTTGTTAGATTGTTCCTGGTGAAGATCATGATGGCTGTGAGGCCAGAATTGCGTGTAATGACATTGAAATAACCAACATCTTCGACACTGTACCTCGCCGAGTGGTTCTTTCCCGCAATTTGAAGGGCTTGCCGGAAACGATGGAAGTAAGGCTTCACGAAATTGTTACCCAGGAATGCATATCCAAGTGGAGCAATTTCTTGTAGCTTGAAAACAATCAAGTCGGGTAGAGCATTTGTGTCTAAAGGATCCTCCCAGCCATCGAAGAGGTGCTCAGCGAAGACTGCTGGTTCGATTTGTTTACGGCCACAGTTGAAAGTGACGATGTAGAGCTTGAGGTTGTCCATACTGATTACGCCGTTAGTACTCAGCAACGACTGCTTGGAAGGTTAAAGTCCGGTCACCTCATTTTCGGAGATCAAACTTCACCCTACGACAGTGGAAATTGACGGGAAAAAAACCTTTTTACATGTAGTGTGCATTAGTGGAGGATATGGAAAGCAGGAAAGGAGGGATTTCCGCCCAGTGCCAAGAGATGCCAAATCTGCAACGACCTCATGCCCACTTTCAGTCAAGGGTGAGGTCGCTTGTGCTCGCTCACGGGTCTACCTCGGCCAACCTCGGCAGGGTGAGCCTCACCTTGAGCAACACACCTTGTGACTCATCTACGGCGTCACGCCTACGTTTCAGCCGGTGCCCTTAGCTCTAAGGCGGATTGACTAGGATTCAGTATCTTCCATACTGCGGACACCACGCAAGTTCCTAACTCTGGGGTAAGTAGGGCTATCTACAGATGCGGATTAAGTATGTTGACTGGTCGGTAACAAGAAGTGTGAACAAGAGGCTTGACTTAGGGTGCACGGGGTTGGGGGGCACGGGTTTTGGTGCACGGGCGCCATGACTACTGGGGTTTCCAGCCACATCACGTGGTGCGCCAAGACTACCGAGTAATGTCTTTTTCTCATACATTTTTGGTGGTATTTGATCTCAACGCAGTGGAGCGAGCGTCGCTGATGATCTGGATTACGCGGAGAATGCCTGTAGCGGAAGATCATGGTAAGACCACAGACGAGGCGCCAAAGTGATCTGTCTGAAGGAGCAGTGGAACTTTCGTCGGTAGCAATCAGCGACTCGAGATGGACTGTGTAGGTTTGAAAACCAGAGTACAATGCATCTTTGTCTAGAGCATGCCGGCAAAGACAAAAGGTACTAGCAATATCTGGAACATCTTGTACCATACACTACAGCTAAAAATCCGTGTCCATTCCGAACGGAGTATCTATGTTGAAATCGGAAGGAGTATATGTATGAATGAGGCAAGGATCATATGTATGATTGACTTGTGACGTGTCGACAAGATAGTTTGTGGAATCGTACGAGCTCATCGACGTTGAGTTCTGCTGCAAGGATGGCGGTAGCATCGCATTACCACCCGTCAGCTCTTGTACAATCCTGCGCACAACCTGTTCAACTCTCGCTGCAGCGTTGTGATCAGTGGATCCACGGATTGTGCTATTAGGTTGCTTTGGTCGTGAATTTGACCTTGCTGCCGTCCCTGCTACAGATTGACTGATCGCATGTTCGAGGAGGTAATCGTTTTTCAACTTGACACTCCACTGTGCTCGTGTGCGTTGCTTCGGATCGACCGAACAACCATTTTCAATCAAGATCTTCGCCACTTCTAGGTGGCCCTCTCGAATAGCGATGGTTAGAGCTGTGTCTAGATAAACATTTTGGGCGTCCACATCGGCCTTATGTTCAACAAGCATCTGTACGGTACGTGGACTGTTAGCTTTGGCGGCAAGCATGAGAGGAGTGCAGCCGTTGTTGAATTGTTTGGCGTTGATGTTGACTCCTGGCTTCGATACTATTGTCTTTGTCACTTCGCAAATATCTCGCTGACAGAGAATATGGAGTGCGGTTTCGCCATCGTTACCAACGGCGGCGAGATTGGTACTCTTCTCTATCAGCCGTAATAGTACATCCTCCGAGCACTCAAAGCATGCGATGATCAAGGCAGTCCTGCCACTTTCGTCGGCAATATCAAGTTTCGCACCAGCTTCGAGCAACGGCATGACGTATTCTTCCCGGTACGTTACTGCGTAGTGTAACGGAGTCCTGAGTCTCCAGTCTTGAGTGTCGATATTGCTGGCTTTCTTCAGTATGTCGTCAATGACCTCGATCATATCGGGTTCACGGCAGGCCAAGTGTAGAGCAGTACCTTCTTTTGAATTGCCAGCCTCGACATTCGCGCCTTTCAAAATAAGTAAGCGTGCCGAAGGTGGTGAATTGTGGTAGATTGCTAACATCAAGGCAGTAAAGCCATGGATTTCTTCGACGGCATCAACGTCAACATTGAGATTCTCTTGTTGCAGCAGCAGATTGAGAAACTTGTAGCTCCCCCGAATCGCAGCGATTTGCAGCGGAGTGTGACCTGCACCACCACGAGCATTGACATCAGCCCTTGAGAGAATTAATTCCGCAGTCTTGATATCGTCCATGATAGCGCACCAATGTAGTGCTCCAAAGTCGGTATGTTGTTGGTCGGACTTTTTATCCTCATCCTTCACCGCAACCAATAAGTCTTGCCTAGCCCTTTTGACGGCCTGAGTGAACTTGGTGTTCTTGGAATCGAGCTGCCGCAACATCATGTAGGCTTTTCTGATGGTCTTCCGTTTGTGTTCTTCGGACACAGCAGTGACTTTCTCATCGTCACCACTACTGAATTCCTCATCGGTAGACTCATCCGCAGGCTTTCTGGCCTTGTTAATTTGAGTTTGCCTCTGACCGCTTGCACCACTTCTTGGTGGAGAGACCTGAGAAGATGACTCTGCACCAATCTTGCGCTTCTTCTGCGCGGCAGCGTCAGTTGCTTGTAGATTTATAGATCCTTGCATAGAGATATCAGCCCCAACGAAAACCTCGATGTGACCTGGCAATTGTTCATCACTCGGCTTATGGTCAGGATGGGCCGAAATATAGTCAGTGATTATCACAGACGGGACGTCAATGCCACAGCGTCTAAAGCTTGCTGTCTGATCCTGGTTCCGGTGATGGAGAAAGCATTGCGCCATTAGCTGGACATCGTCCTGTCTTTTATTGATCTTCCACTCGGCCAATTTTGTCTTGACCATCGAAGCTCTATGAAAGGTTAGTGTATGCAATGAACAGGACTGGCCAAGTTCGCTGACTCACGATGTTGGAAATCCATCACTGGTCAATTGCTTTGCGATACATTCTTGATTGACATTCTCGTCAAGGAACTTTTTAGCGATCCAGTTGAGGCGCAGCCTCCATTCGTCACCAGATTTGTGTTTAGGCATGACCGGTGCTATGAGGCTGGAAGCCCACAAGACTATGAAGACTGCTGTTCTTAACAAGAGCTTTTGCTTTGTCAGGCAAGAATTGGATTTATACCGCCGTCAATAGTGCTTGTTCTTCACAGAGATGTCTGCAATCCGGTTTACTGATGAACATGCGGCAATGTATATAGTTTGTCGATATATATGTCAATCTGGCTTCAAATGTGAACTTGTCTGGGCAAAAAATTGTCTGTCAGGCGCAAGGTCAGTATTCTGTCTAACTAAGCCGTCCTGCCCAAATGGTGTAGACGTAAATTTGGCGAGAGAATTGTTTCAGCCAAGATGCCATGCTCGAATGATGAGCCTGTATACCCGATCTCCACATTTTACTTGATAGACAGCTTCTCAAGTGAAGCTGACAAATTTGGCCAATCAAGACATAATCCAAGGTGCAAACGACAGAATTTTGTCCAAAGCGATGATCATGTCCCTCGCTTGCTTTACTTGGCGAGTCTAGCTTGTAGCATGGGCGCGGCAACCGGTGGATGGTCGACAGAATTCTGGCTGGGAGGATGATTTTTGGTCGGGTGTGTTCTGCCTTGCCAGGTTGGTCTCAGAGATTGATGCACTTACAGTAGACAATACCAAATCTGATACGTGCGCCAAGTCACATATTGGTTAAATACGAGCAATGTGATCCATGCACACCGGATGGTGCGTCTTCCAAAGTTGAAGGTGCTCTCAAATAGTAGGAAGGATGGTTTAGCTTCGTGTTAGCTTTATTCGGCGAGGATGGATTAAATCATAGCCGAGGATTCCAAACTGACCCTTGCAGAGACTACTTGTGGCCTGAAGGGACAGTCATTAATGATTTCCTGTAGCTTGGCGATCAGTATGAGAAGAGGAATTTTCATCTTGCCCAAGAACTTGTAGATAGAAACAGCAAGCAAAAATTGTCTGGAGTTTGAGACGGTGCTGTTTACATGATGCTTTGTCCAATCCCACAAGAGCCACTCTCTAAGGAGTGACAGGATGAGTATAAAAGAAGCAGCTGGGTGATGTGTTGTCAGAACATCAGAATTTCTTACGGAGAACTTCTCAACAATCGTGAGCACACAAACACCTCAAACACTTTGAAGGCAGTAAAGGACCAGCTTCGGCAATTAACTGCTATAATTACACTGTGCCTAGAAGCTCCGGGCACCTATCGCTACGAAGACTTTACGGGGCATATCGACCTAACTACAACAGTACTACTTGGCAGTCAGCAGTCCTTAAGATTCACTTTACTAGGCTAATTTCGAATATGCCCACCGACCTTGCTCCCCTAACCAGGTTTCTGCCACATCTTATCCCTCTTTTCAACTTAGGCCTCATTCTCTGGCAACAAAGCTCCGCTGGGGTTTTGCTCGGATTAGCGTCTTTGCTACATGTGTTCAGCAATCCTGTCGACACTATCGACAGCATACTCAGGCGGCAGGGAGTTATACAACAATGCAATATCTTTGCTGCCAGTAATCTTCCCGACGTATCACGAGAGTTAGCCACTATCTTATACACCTACGACCATTGGCTCGAAGATGTTCGACCTTACCTCGTCCAGTCTCTCAAAGCCCGACACCGAGCTTTGCGATCTGGGCTGTCGCCCCTGAACCAAATAATCACCGAGCAAGAGAAGTATCTGATCCGAGATGCAGCACTGCGTCTTCGTAGCTGTCATGAAAACAGCTACTCAAAAGCACGCTTCTCGCTTTTATCCTACCTTTTCGCGTTAATGGCTGTTACCTATCACATTTTGAAGTCCTATGATCTGGCCGCACAAGAAGAGACAGGACGAGTCGCATCTCTTGTCGCCCTCTTTACTTATGTCACCTGTGTTATCTATCTCAACGGCCGTATAGGGAATTTTATGCATCAACAGGAGGGAGTCCGGATTATATTCGGTCTTGTAGAGTCCTTCAACATGCTATCAACGTCTACAAATCCGTTGAAACCACTACTCCCGTTACCATCACTAGGCGGCAACAGAACAGAGTCATTGATGATCAACTCAAGCGCAGCAGCTTTTACTCGAAAGTATCTTGAGCATGGTAGCGCATGTGGCGTCTTGAATTGCTTGAGACCGTCGATGAATGAGCCATGGCTTGACGGACATGGTGGCGGTCGAGCCGTTACTTTGCTGATATCGTTCCTGGCAATTATGGCTTCAGTGTCGGCCTCCGTCACAATACCACTCAGTTCCAAGGTGCCAAGCTCAATTAACGTCATCTTTCCATTGTTGGGATGCCTCCTCACATGGACAATCAATTGGTTCGTTTCCATCGGAGTCTGGCACTTGCTGTCTCGGGCCCGTATTACTACTCGAGCTGCCTCCTCTCTTGTCACTACATGTGACAGCATCTTTGCGATAATTCTCATTTGTTGTTTGGCGTTCTCGACCAGCGGCTGGAATAATATACTCCAACCAGATCAGCAGGCTGATAAGCGGACCCTCAGCATTTGGGCTGCTATCATGCTGGTTAGCTTTATCGTAATGAAAGCTTTGGTCTTCGTGGCAGATTCTGATAGCGAGGGTTTTAGGCTCACATGCACGCGGACACAAGTTGAAGCACTTGCAGACGGTGATGTTCTCCATCAGCAAAGTGCTCGAAGACCAAGTGTTTAGAGTTGTCATCGTACTTGTCAGATCATCATTTAGGGTTCTACTAGTCAAAGTACGAATACGGAGATACTCTGAGGAAATTACTAAGCACCGAATAGCACTCCCATTCGTCCCTGCATTTGCCGACCAGTCTTGTCCAGGGGAGCTTTGTTCCGTACGTGCTTCAGACAAAGCGTTATCTAGTTCGATGCCAGATCGAGAGTGCACTCCGTCACCAAACGCGTCGAGTATAAATCGAGCACAATCATCCACCTTCGAGCCCCCTCTTTTCGACTACCACTTGCTGGTAGATCAGGGTATGTCTTTAATAGAACACCCCAGTCCATGCAGGGATACAAAGGTAGGGATCGTATCATTGAGTAGCATAAAAGATGCCAAGAGCAGCTACCATCAGTCCCTGCAGCCGGACGACATAGCCAGCTCGGATTCCTTTGGACCACAATCTACAGACCAAGTCGATGTAATCACTTGGACAAGAAACGTTTTGATCAGGATGACTTATGACGTTGCAATTATTGGTGCAGGTCCCTGTAGCCTTGCTACTGCCATCAGACTGTGAAAGAACTCCCTCGGCAGTATTCACAAACGGCGAGCATGTGAGGTAGTGGAGAACACATAATCAATCAGCAAATTCAATAAAGATAGGGAACTGAAGGAGAAAAGCATCGGTCGATGGTGGCTGTCAAAGTGACTCTGACCTCCATGATCCCTCCACAGCTCGTCCATCTTGATCGTCCTAGATGCTCAGTCAAATTCATGGATGACAATTTGGGATACACGTTTTAAAGAGTTACGCATTTCTGACCTTCATTTCCTGTTGTTTCGTCATCCTGACCCATGAGACCGTGACGGGGTGAGTCACGCCTCGAAGCAATTCTAACAGACCTTGTGGTGAGGGCTAGTCCTGTAACTACAGCGAGTTAACAATATCGCCACTATTTATATGTAGCACTATGCTGGCCATACTGCTCTGGGTGATACTACCTAGGTACTCGGTATATCCTCGTTGTCAAAGCTACCCATGCTACATGCGGTCTACAAATATAGGCACCGTCCAGGAATCCAATATAACGTATTGCTTGACGTGCTTATGCACCATTAACCGAAGCTTCGACTGTAGATGAATCTAGAACTACACGGTAACATCTGGCCCATAACCTGTCCGTAGATTACATGTGAGCTGCTGCATTCGAGCCTTGGGCGAACATGCAGTCCACGAATAGTGTTCCAACATGGTGCCTTGCTCAACTTGAAGGTCTCAACGTGGACGAGCTATGTTGTCCTTCTCAACTGTTTGTGGGACAATTGCGCGTGGGCCTACAGTAACGAGGTGAGTGTGGAGCGAATAAGTGTTTCTTTGTTCCTAGTAGACAATTTGCCTGAGAGTGACCAGAGAGCGCCTCACATTAATGACTATCTCCCACCGAAAGTCACGAGCTTAGGATCATTTGGCAAGCCATCAGCGCCAATTCCAGCTTTTTTGAAGCTTCTTTGCGTGTACAGAGCTCGTGCTTCATCAAATGTGATTCCTCGAGTCTTCATCAACTTCATCACTTCTTGCTTGGCCGTTTGATCCAAGCCGGCCCGAGAATCTCCATCCATCACGTTGCCCGCCAGATCAAAGTTCGATGAGGTGAAACCAGACTCGACGTCACCCATGAATGATGTAGACGTTGGGAGGCGTGTATAGTAAAGGGTCCTGGTAGAGTAGATCGCATCCTGTACGCGGTCTGGAAGGAGAGGAAACCATGTGTTCCGAGTTAAATAAAAGCCTATGCCAACAGTGAGAACAGCATTCCTATCGGTACGTTCGCGATGCACTTACCAGTACCGACAACCATGGAAAAGAGGAAGACGGTAAAGAGGAGATACATGGTCGGGGATGGAGATCGTCAACTTAGGGTGCCTGAATAAGCGACGTGCTGTTGTCTGGTCTTTGCGAAAGTGTCGCGATCTGATCGAGGCTCGATAGCCCTTTGTAAGAGAGCTATCACATTCGTGTCACAATCAAAGAATCTCAAGAGCAAGCAACATCGGAGAGGTTGACATATCAGCTATTGCTGAGCCACTGCCGCGTAGGCTGACAATGCCAATGCTCGTCCCGGTCGTTAGTGCCTCAGGCAATAAGAGTGGGGACCACCATAAAATCTTGGCTTCCGATCATCCCACAGAGCAGTCCTAACTGTCGTCGCGAACATACTCCAGGTCACATAACACAAATACAAGGGATTTTCACGATGTCTGCTCGACCAAACGTCTCCGACGACCTCCTCTGGGAGATTGTTCGTATGTTATAGTGTCGCTCGAGGCAGCATTTGTCTAATCGACGATTCTAGGAACAAACAATGCCTATCTTGCCAAGCGCAAGACTGGTGGTGGTGTCCAATTCTCTCGAGATCCTTTCAACCTTGCCAACAGACACAGCCGAACTCACGCTGGCTTTGTGAACAGCAAAGCTGTATCAGTGCAACCGAGTGGTGACAAGGGCATTACATTGAGGACTAAGAAGGAGGGCAAATCCAACACTCCAGCAAAGAGTCTGAACAGCCAAAAATTCAAGCAGGGAAGATCAAACCAGAAGTGAGTGGCTGAGGCAGTGGAAATTTGGGGCACGGAAGCTGACAAGGAACCAGAGTCTACAAGGCCGTTGCAGATGCGGTTGGCAAGAACAGCTACCGAAGTGACTTGAACCAAACTGCAATTGCTCGCGCCAGCGCCATCCTCGACTCGCAAAGACCAAAGCCAGATGCTCCAGAGAAGAAGTCAAGAGGCGCCAAGACCCAGAAAACCGAAGCATAGAGGGGTTGTAAGTCAGGCACTGAAATGGCGATAGAGTGGAAGCAATAGATGGCAGACGTTCTGGTATCCAAGCATCCATGTCTTCCGCTCAGGAACGCCCTTCAGTGATGGATAGGAGGGTTATTGCTGGGGTTTGAGGCATCGCAAAAGCTGTAGCATGATGTGTACAGCATGCTTGCGAAACGAGCCCAGCTTGCAACCACCGAGATATGTGAGACCGCACTCTAGTCGGTTGGTCCTGAAGTTCACTTATAACATAAAGCGTGCTCGTGCTCGGATGAGGCACAAGCACACACAATTGATATCATATGTCCATTCATCGAAGTGCCACAAGGCTAGTGCCACGCTGCCATCCCCCTACATCTTCTCCTTTGTTTGAGTCTTAACGGTGATGGACCAACTCTAGGACAGCAAGCAGGTCAACACTGTAAGTGAGAATCGCTACTCAGATGTGCTTCTCCTCTTTGAAACTCAGAGGAATTCTTGCAGCTTTTAATGGTCGTATGACAACTTAGAAAGTCATATTACATTGAATCAGCATGCCTCAATTCGTCTCCCTGACTCAAGTCATCTCTTCAATCCTCTGTCACATGTGCCCTTGAATGACGCTCGAGTTTTAACCCACCTACAGTAACACATCCGCCAATTCCTATATTATCTTGGGCAAACATCGGGTAAACACGGTGGGGATCAAGATCTTATGTCCCTGCAAAACGGTACCCCGCGCGCCGCGGGCACCAGCACTTTTGTTTACCTATTCGAACCAAGTCGTGCCTTCCATTGACCCTTCATTAGCCAGACTCAGAAACCTTCAAGTACATGTACTTTCGCTCCTGTCCGTTTTATTCATAAAGCTCCTATCACTGTAAGTTTTCCTGTATACAATCTACCAAGCGATTCAGAACCTAAGAGAACTCTTGGTTAACAGCCAGATCAAGATCGAATCTACCTCGCACCGATCTTCCCCACCCACACTTTCACAAGACTAGACAAGATGGTCAAAGCTGTTGTGCTCGGTGCTTCTGGCGGTATTGGACAGGCATGAGACAATGATCTTACATGAGAAGTTGACATACTGACATTCAGTAGCCACTATCCCTCCTTTGCAAGATCTCTCCACTGATTGATGAGCTCTCGCTCTTCGATGTTGTGAACACACCTGGTGTCGCAGCCGACTTGTCCCATATCTCCTCCAGAGCTGTAAGTGGGGCACAAGTTTAAGAACAGGAAGAGATAGAAGTGAATGCTGACATGCATAGAAAATCGACGGCTATGTCGCCGAGAAAGGAGACTTCAAAGGTGAGAAGGAAGGCACAGAGAACGCAAAGAAGGATGCCCTGACCGGTGCCGACATTGTGATCATCCCTGCTGGTGTACCACGTGAGCAAAGTTGTATCTCGGTGAGCGCGGAGAAACTGACACGTTGCAGGCAAACCTGGCATGACTCGAGATGACTTGTTCAACATTAACGCAGGCATTGTGCGAGACCTAATTGTCGCTGTCTCAAAATACTGTCCTAAGGCCGCCATTCTGGTCATCTCCAACCCTGTCAACTCTACCGTGCCAATCGCCGCTGAGGTCTTGAAGAAGGCTGGTGTTTTCAATCCCAAGAAGCTCTTTGGTGTCACCACCCTCGACGTTGTTCGAGCAGAGACCTTCGTCCAGGACATCAGTGGAGAGCGAAACACAGACAAGGTTGTCATCCCTGTCATTGGTGGTCACTCTGGTGCTACTATCGTCCCACTCTTCTCTCAAGCCAAACCATCCGTCAACATTCCTTCGGACAAACTCGATGCCTTGGTCCACCGTGTACAGTTCGGTGGTGATGAGGTTGTGAAGGCTAAAGATGGTGCAGGTTCCGCAACACTGTCTATGGCATACGCTGGCTTCCGATTCGCCGAGAGCATCATCAAGGCTATGAAGGGTGAGAAGGGAATAGTTGAGCCAACTTTTGTCTACCTTCCAGGTGTCAATGGTGGTGAGGAGATTGCCAAGGCTACCGGTGTTGATTACTTCTCCGTACCTGTCGAGCTGGGACCCGATGGTGCTGAGAAGGCCACCAACATCCTGACCTCTGCCAACGACTATGAGAAGAAGTTGATCGATGAGGCAATCAAAGGTCTCAAGACCAACATCACGTCAGGTGTCGAATTCGTTACCAAAGCGTAAGTGGCCCAATTGAGCTCGATACACGACTCCTGACCCCTGCTTAGGTAGGTAAGATCAATCTTGCGTGGAATGATGTTACCAACTCGCTGTTGACATCTGCATAGACGAAGCAGAATATGACATGACGAGACGCAATACCATGATTGAGCATATACCACGAGCATCAAAAGCAGGCGATCGCTTTCCAGGGCTTCAATAGAGATAGTCGACTAGTGGAAGCTAGACTATTTTACTTCAATCAATACTGGTTCTTCAGGTCTTCTGAGTTGTTGTGGTTATTTGAAATACTGCTGAGGGAAGTTCTGATGTTTCGGCCTTGACTGTCGCACTAATACCTAAGCTCGACAAGACCCCTCGAATGATTCCGCATGGGAACACCAAATGTGGCTGCGCTCTTATAACTGCTTCATGTGCTGTTGTCATGCTCATCCTTGAAAATGGTCGGAATTTCGAGTCTGTTAATACATATACTCCCTACTTTATGTTAGCTTGTCCATGTTGACCTCTCCAAATTGCCACTCACCCTATGGTTTGTCTTGAGATTGTCAATCTGCTTCTTAAACATAATCGTCCAGATGTCCTTGCACAAGAACTTGATTACATCGAGGTGATCCGAGAATCTTGGTCTATCTCGTGAAAACTTCTCACTCAGTCCCAGCCCAACACGAAAGCCCAGTTTCTCTAGCCTGAAGTACACGCTATCCTTGAACACTTCGGTCTCCGGTAGCCCATCGTAGGTCGTGGGGGTAGTTGGTCCAGTAGTAGATGCTGTAGCTGCTCGTGCTGTTGTTTTGTTGGTCAGACTTGGCTTGTCGAGCGATGCTTCGTATTCTCTAGCCAGCCTTTCTGCCATAGGAACAAGTTCTATCAACAGCAGTTCAAAGCATGACATAGCAACGTATGGGGCATCAGGCTCGAGGCCCGCTCCAGAAGGTGCCTGCGCCATAGGAAGGTGTTCGTCTGCACGACAAGAGCAAAAGTTCTATTGCACACCTCGATTTCGAGTTCTGTCGCTTTCTATCATCGTAGCAAGGGTAATCGTGTGCAGTATCAAAGGGCAGTGTTTTGTACAGAAGCGGAACAGTAACTGCGCTGCTAACAATTCTAGGAGCGCCAAGCAAGTCCCGGTAACCACCCTTCTCCGCGACTACAGTGAGCACAGCATTCGTCCTCTTGTGGAGGGGCTCACTTTGCTGGACAGGGCCTGTACCGCCAAATATGCTTAGTGGGATCCTTGTATTCAACCAGAAAGGCGAAAACCTCATCTTCCGCGCCTTCAGACCAGACTGCCGACCGCGATTAGCAGACATATTCCGCATCCAAGTTATATCGAATCCTCAAGTCCGCTCTCCGATCCTGACCCTTGGGTCAACCACCTTCAGCCATGTCAAACATGAGAACATCTACATCTGCGCAGTCACAAAGAGTAATGCCAACGCTGCGATAATCTTCGAATTCCTATACCGTTTCATCAGCTTAGGAAAGGGCTATTTCTCCAAGTTTGATGAAGAGGCTGTTAAGAACAACTTCGTTCTCATCTATGAGTTGCTAGATGGTTAGGACAAACCACTTTCGGCCTGGCGTGACACATAGCTGACTGGGAGCGCTTAGAAATCCTTGACTTCGGTTATCCTCAGAACACCGACGTCGACGTCCTAAAGCTCTACATAACACCAGACAACATCTCCTCCGCCATCCGCAGCACGTCCACACCAACAGCCCAAGCACTAGCAGACACATCCCGCATAACATCCCAAGCAACAGGCGCTCAATCCTGGCGCAGAGGCGATATCAAATACCGCAAGAACGAAGCCTTCGTCGACGTGATCGAAGATGTCAACCTCCTCATGTCCGCAACCGGCACAGTCCTACGCGCCGACGTATCAGGCCACATAGTCATGCGAGCCTACCTAACCGGCACACCCGAATGCAAATTCGGCCTCAACGACCAACTCCTACTCAACCAATCCGCCGACGCCCCCAACCCCGGCATAACAGGCAACGTCGACGGCAGTCGCAAAGCAACAAAAGCCGCAGCCGGCAGCGTCGAGCTCGAAGACTGCCAATTCCACCAATGCGTACACCTCTCCAAATTCGACGCCGACCGCACAATCTCCTTCATCCCGCCGGACGGCGAGTTCGAACTCATGCGCTATCGCGCCACAAGCAACATCAACCTTCCGTTCCGAGTTCATGCGATAGTACGCGAGCTCGGCACGACGAGAGTTGAGTACAGCATCGCGATTAAATCGAATTTCGGCTCGAAGCTGTTCGCGACGAACGTTACGATCCGTATACCCACACCACTGAACACGGCATCCACGAGCATCCGCACTACACAAGGGAAAGCGAAATACGAGCCCGCGGAGAACTGTATTGTGTGGAAGATCAGCCGGTTCGTGGGTGGAAGTGAATTTGTTTGTTCAGCGGAAGCGCAGCTTGGCAGCACGACAAATCAGAAAGCTTGGTCGAGGCCGCCGTTGAGCGTTGGGTTTAGTTTGTTGATGTTCACGAGTAGTGGGTTGTTAGTGCGGTATTTGAAGGTCTTTGAGAAAGGTGGGTATAGTAGTGTCAAGTGGGTGAGGTACATGACTAGGGCTGGGAGTTATGAGATACGATTCTAACACATACAACCATTTCGTGTGAATGCAAAAAAGCATGTGTGTATGTGTGTTGTTGTTGAACTTCATGGTTGTTTGAAGCGCGGGAGTTCAGGGTCTGTCCCATTACCTACCGAGCGGATGTTCCAATGCAAATGCATATAAACGGCGTGGTAGTTAGAGCATAAATACTACTCTAACGCCCAAATACATTTCCTACCTACTTACGCACTTACCAAAGTGAAGGACATACATAAATAGCCGATAACCAGGATATACATCGAGACAAAAACCAACCATCCGTATACCACTCTCATTCACATGCAAGTGCAGAGACATACACATACGTACTTACCTATCTATCTAGATAAACCACCGCACCAGACCGACCAAATACAAGAGGCCTGCCTCTCAAGCCCTTGCATTCCTTTATTTGTATACGTACCCACATACATGTATATATTCACGAAAAGCTCAGATGTCGAAACATTGATAGATAGGTAGCAAAGGTGCAGTGGCTTTATTTGTCACACATTTCTGGAAGAGGAATGGAAACTCGATCCGCTCGAAACAAGGATGGATGAGCTTGAAGCCTTGAGAACATGTGATGTGTATTCGTTTTTATTTCGTTTCTCGACCTGTTCTACCTACCTAATATAGACAAGTATGGCATATATTACCTGTCTCTTATTGCACGTCCCCTCCCCGGACCGTCACAGCATGCTGTCCTTCTGCTGGTGTCCTTCCGCCACTGCAACCTCTAAACCACCAATGTACTTCGGACGAAGAACTATATCACACAGATATACAATGAAGAAGTGAAGATAAACATAAGGTTAGTGCTGTAGAAAGATCGTTGCCATATTGGAATAGTAAAACACCACACGAATTGGGACGCCACGCTAATATGCTTCCAAGAAATCCAGAAAAAAGTGTTGTTGTAGAATGTCGAAGTTGGTAACGAAGATTGTGTCGTGATTACTGAAGAGGTATGATGTGCTGTCGCGTGGTTGTGCCATATAACGCACAGGTGTTCCTACCACTTTGGTCATAATTGAACATCACCCAGATAAGATCTGCCTGTTTCTGACATCAAAATTGAAAGTCTGCAAGGTGTTGTTTGCTGTTTGGTCAAACTGTCACCCCGAGCCCTGGTGTTACATTGTTCCCCATAGGCTCATTGTGTTCACCCTCCCCATCACTCCCGATGACCCTGACTTGCGGGTCTGGTATTTGTATATCGAGACACAGATAACCTGTTCGTCTTAGACCAATCAATTTTACTCCGTCCTGCGCACCAACCGTTCGATTCCATTCTTCAATCCATGCATCTAGTCTCTTCAATTCACCCTTGACACCACCAGGTCTAAAATCCTCCCAGAACCAACCTGTCAGGAGTCCGAGCACACCATCAATCCAGTTCGCCACGCGAAATGGATCAAATGCTTTAATTAGCGTGTTATTGATATGCTGTATTATGTATCGGAATTCTGGTTCGGGAAGTAGTGGATCGAGGATCTCGGGGTAGATATTGCTGTAGCATGGAGCCAGGTCACCAACCACCATCCAGTCACGTCGGATACGAACTATACGCGTTGAATCATACAATGGGCTTTGTAGTGGAACATGAGGATTAAGGTGTGGGTAGCACGGATGGGAAGGACCCCAGGGCGGTTCTTCTGGGTTCTCGGGATATTCGTTCCGCCCAGATGGGTGGCCTGTGAAGTTCGTGCCTTGCTCGAGGTCATGGGATTGTGAGTAGATAGGTTGTGTTGTAGTCATCTGATTCAATTGTGGCGGCGAGGGGGGAAGTGGAAGAGCGGGAAGTGCACTAGGTTCGGTAGGACGACTGTATGATGATCGCACAGATCCCAGAGACTGGACATGAGATAACGAGCGCTGCGACGATACCCTTCGTGGTGGATGTACGGGCTGATCATGTTGGTTGAAACCATAAGTCGAGCCTAACTTCGTTGGCAGATTCGCTTCGACTTCTCGATCGTGGGTATTCTGTCTTGCCGTCGGCTTGTATCCTCTTTCTGTCACTGGCTGTCCAGTGAGTATGGGTTTCTCTCTGTCTTGTGCCATTGAGGGTCGGTTTTCGAGCGACTGAACGCTTCGTCGATGATTTGAAGGCAGGCCAATGCTTGTACGATGACTATTCTCTCCGTCTGCCACGAATGTATCCTGAAAGGTAGGACTATTTGGCGAATTCGTCCGCGATCGTCGTTGTTCAGGTAAAGTCAACAAGGTGGTTACCTCAGGCCCGGTCTCATGGTCATCCAGTTCGGGGCGATCGACTGGGTCAGATTGTTGAAAGTGTACAGGAGTGGGTCGGGGAATATGGTTGATAGGGTTCAGCACTCGTAATGGTGTCGAAGTGGACTTCGGATGTTGCAGCTCTTTATTCTGTTGTCGCGCAAGAAATGTGGTGAGGAAGGATTTTCTGTGCTTCGTATGTGGTCGTGGTTGTGTAATTCTCGGTCTAAGTCCAGTGCTGGAATGCGCCTGAGCCGGTTGTTCTGGGTTTATCGAAGATTGACCGTATGTCAACTGAAGATCATGACCTCTGTCTTTTCTGCCCAATCTTCTTTCCAACGATCCGGATGTTTGTGCTTGCGATGTAGACTGAAAATGCGCCGTGGTGAAGGGAGCGAAGCTGGTTGGTGATAGGTGTAGGTTTGAAGCTCGGAGATTAGAATTAGTGGTGCAGCCAAATGGCAATACTGCACGCGAATGTGCAGTTGCGGATCAAGAGTCGTGCTTGCTTTTGCAGGCATTATGCATCATGCATCATGCATCATGCACAATGCGCGAAAGGTAGAAATACTAAAACTTGAGCAGGATTGGAATCAACAAATCCTCAATGGGTAGAGTGAGAGGGCAAGGTTGTTAAGCACTTGTAGCGATAATACCCTGCTTGCGACACCGCTTGTCAGGTCCTCGAGATTTATGATACTCTAGCTGGACTCCTTCCCTTCCGCCCCGGCTTCTTTGGTTTGAGCCACTTCCGGCTGCTTCTCCTTTCACCCTTCTCCATTTCCACGTCGATTCGATACTATCGGTTCATGGTACACAAGATCGACGTATTCTACCAAAGAGAAATGCAGCTTGGGTGCACTGGGCTGGAGACCTGCACGGCCACATACCCAACTAATGTGCAATATAACATTGTGCGTCAATGAAATGCTTCGAAGATCATTCAAAACCCCCTGTCACCTCCGCAAGGGGCGCAGGCTCGGTGCGGACAAGTAATGGTTCCACTACCAAGTTGCCTACTGGCTGTTCTCGATGCATTACAAGAGGTGATCTCTTAGGTAAGCTTCTTGTATTCTTGATGCAAACAGACTCCTGAACCCTTCTCTGCAATCATCCTCAATCAAGCAATTTGTTTTGGATGATGTGAATAGCTATCGGTACCAAGACCAACGAAAAGGTAGCAGAAATAGGGATAGAGCCAGTGCCGACTGACATGGCCTTTTTATGTCGTCTTTCTTCCAACCTATGCTTCACTGGACACGTCCCGTGTTCTTGGACCGCAGCTTGGCGTCTCATTCACCAGGTGTGAAACGACCTCGCCAACTGACTCAAAGATAGAGCGCCAATCCCAACAACGCAACCGCTATTCCTTGTAACAGTGCCTTTCTCAAGCCCACCTTCTGCGTACTAGCAACATTCGTCGTCGTCGCTGCTGCGGTCACCGGTACCTGAGTCGACGACCTCGCCACCGTAGACTCCCCAGACCCGGTGCCAGTGACCGTGGTAATCAACAAACTCGGCGTCAATATATCGCTGACCGTCTGGCTCGCCGTACCGCTTCCACTCGTTCCAGTCACATTGCCTCCAGCACTCGTCATGCTAGAAACAGCAAGAGTGCTCACAACTTGATTTCCTGCGCTGGTACTTGCCGTAGCATACGGACTTATGGTAGGCACATTGTTGAAGATCGCACAAAGTTCGACGAGGGCACTAATGGTTGTATCGTAGTCTGATTTGTTGCAAGACTGTTGTGCGCATGATGCGACGGTGCTAAGATAGATGTCTTTGCTGCATAGACAGGACCATTGAGAGGCCACGCAGCCAGTGTTCGCAACGTTGGAGATGCAGCTTAACTGGACTTGATGTCAATCGGAGCAATTTCATGGAGTGAGTGGTGGAAAGGGATATCTACGACCACGGTCCCATTGACTGCTGACTTACTCCACATTGGGCCACATCGTTCTGCGCAACGATAAGTGGGAGAAGGGTGAAAATGATGGGCTTCCGGCTTGACATTCTGAACAGTGTTGGTATCCAGGAACAGTAGAGACTTGATATGACTTCGCTTCTGATTAACATTTCGTCAACAAGTAGGAGCGTAGGAAAATGCAACAATTAGGCATCCGCCAATCACTAAGTGACACAAGACACCAGGAGCGTTCAGTGAGCTATGGGTGACCGAACCTCAACGTCCGAAATTCATCCCCAATGATGGTGGACACTGGTCACTCTTATAGAAACATACGCGTGATTGCTGCCATTCGTTGAGATAGGTAGACTCCCTGGTATGCCATTTACTTCTGATCCTCCAATGTTCCCTCGTGCAGTTGCAGATCTATCCCCGATGTTGAAGAAGCGAGCAGATGTGTCTCTCGAGTAGCCAACAAGAAAGCTGAGGATGCGAACATGAGGTAGGAGCGTGGAGGGCTCAATAGCATTGTGGTATAAAAAGTGAATGCTGAACAAAATTGAGATAAAACGGGTGCTCGAAGAACCGTATCGTTCGAAATTACCGGTTTCTAGCTGCCCACTGCTGCGACAACAGTAAAATTGAGCTACGACATCTATTTGTTATAACAGAAATGTTTGGACAGGCATTCTGCAAACATGAATTCAAGCGACACAGTTACTCAACTCGCGGCATGGCAAAGTGTTTGGTAGACAGAGTAATGGTGGGTAAATATGTTGCTCGATCTTAAGAAGTGAACGGATGCTTTTCTATCTGCCTAAAGGAAAAGCTCGACTCTCTAAAAATGACTTTCTCTTTCGTCTCCAGGAGTCGCCCATTGCAAGTTCTCATTCAAGTCGTAATAGAATGACACTGTCGAAAGTAAACCCATTGTCATACACGCCACGCCAAAACCACACAGTTTCAAAATCCAGGTCGAAGCGAAAACTGTAACTAGAGCTTACAAGGCCATCATCAACCCAAAGACGGCGGCAGCCACGACACCCGACACAGCCAACACTTTATTCGTCTCGATATGGCTGGCGCCGGAGCCAGTAGTTTTAGCAGAGGCAGACGCAGAGGTACCACTCGTGGAAGATGCCACAGCCTGGATACCAAACGTAGTGCCCGTAATGACTGATGCCTGGCCATTAGAGGTGACGGTCGTTGTGACGGTGGCAGGTTTGGGAGTGGCCGTCGTGGAAGAGCAACCAGACCAAGTACCTGTCCAAGAGGAGAATGGTCCCCATCCGGCAGTCCATGTCGTCCTGTTGAATCGTTAGCTATTGCGTATACAGTCGCAAGAAATCAAAACGTACCAAGATGCAGTTCCAGAGCAAGCGATACCCGAAGCCTTTGTGCCCCAAGGTCCAAAACCACCTGGGCCATAACCACCGGGTCCAAAACCGCCAGTACTTTGTGGCCCCCAGTTACTGCCCCAGTTGCCACCTGGGCCCCATCCGCTCGGTGCAGAGCCGATAGCAGAAGAGGCATGGCTCACAAAGCTTGCCCAGTTGGCACTGTTCCATTGGTTGTTTGGTCCAAATCCGCCAGTGACGGAAGCCAGTTGTGTGAGGGTACTGCCGGACTTGGCAGAAAACGTTGCTTCTTGAGAATTTGTTACTGACTTGCCGGCGTTTGCGCATAGTTGTGCGATGGCACCGTAGATGGTCTCTTGATCTGTGGCATTCGTACATGATGTAGCGACGCATGTGTTGATCTGTGCGATGGCGGTACTGTTACTGCAGATGCAATCCAAGCCGGATGCTTGAGTGCAAGAGGCACCATTCCAGCTGGACATACAGTCTGACCAAGAGCAGGAGGGGAGGGGGCCAACGGCGAGGGATGTTCCGGCTAATGCCGCAGCGAGGATGAATGCTTTCATGTTTAGGTCTGTGTGTGGAAGTGTTACTGGCTGGGTGAGATTGTTCTTAGAGAGATACACTTGTGATGAGATGTGGAAGCAGCAAGTCTCTAGCGAAGGACTTGCGAGGTGTTATATGATAAACTATTATTCAGGCCTTCAATGTGGATAAAGTGAACTGTGAAAAAGGTGCTGGCTCAGCCTTAAAAAGTCGTGGCATTGTGGTTGTCCGAACTTAGTAGCACGGCACCAAGGATTGGGAGCCCTCCACCTGCCAAACAACGGGATAATCCTTTCAAACATGACTAGTACCGGGATTGACCAGCCAAGCCCAGACTTGACCTCGACCTGGAGGGGTTATGACATGGGAGTGATCTGTTTTGTCCGGGGGTGGACTCGAGACAACTATCGTGATTGGCCGTGCTATTTCTGTTGCTGGGCTTAGCACGTCAGACGCCGCCACTTCGGGCTTAGTATACGCTTAATCCAGCCCGGCTGTCTCGAGCCTCGCCTTTCTCGACCCTGTCCCTTGCATGATATTGTATTGCCAATAAATACTTCAAGTTGTGGTTCCCCATACAGACGAGGTCGCCGTACTTGCCATCCACTCAGGCTCAGCGGGGAGTCTGTTGTGCCTATTTAGCAGGACTGTCAATATGGTTGGTGTTTCTTTGAGTTTTCTCCGACCCATGTGGGGATTGCACCATTCATATGAACGATCCTGTCGGTAGCGGCGCCCGTCAGCCCCGACTATCCGACCCTTGGCGTGTACAAGTACTTTTCCTATTTGTGGAACTGACCAGTTCGGTCAACAGGCAATAGAGTAGGCTCCCATGAAGTCTTTCTCGAGAAGGATTACCAGGGCAAGTTTCGACCTTTCACAAGAGCCAATCCTTGCAATCTTCAAGATGAGCTTGGCGGATCCTTCAAGGCACTTCAAACTGGTCTGGCTTCATGTTAATCTTGCAGAGCTTGGCAAGGCAGCCACTTAGTTGAAGGAATGTCTGAACACCCTCTAGAATGCGCATATGAGTGAATCCGATTTCCCTAATGAATTCCAGCTTCGAATGTTCCGATAACGTAGGAATAGACTTAGTGACACGGAACATGGTGCTGATGATGTCGTGCGATGAATATCCGAGATCCCTAAATCACGATGTCAGCTTCCCGAGAATTTCCAACAATCTGACCGAGAGCCTTACCAGAGCTCCTTGAGCGAATCAATTGCGCTATCAATCTTGCATTCGTAACATGCCTTAATCATGGCTTGGACCTTGACCGGGTGAGGACTGTCTACCACTCGAAACACATTATCGCCGCTGACGAAGCCAAAGCCAGCCCAGGTACTTTGGAGATTGTTTATGGCCTGTCGCATGTCTCCTTCAGCACTGAAGACAAGTGCAGCCAGTCCGTCTTCCGAGTATTCCACCTTTTCCGCCTCGATGATCTGGAGGAGACGTTGCACAACTTGCGCGTCTGTCAGACGGGCATACCGAAGGATTGCGCATCGGGATTGAAGAGGCTCGATGATTTTGTTCGACTGATTGCAGGCGAATGCAAATCGGGTAGTGTTTGAGTATATTTCCATAGTTCTGCGCAAAGCCTGTTGGGCTCCTCCTGTCATACTACACCGTTATGGTCAACACGGTAGCCTTTGTGACATTAGTAGCATACATACCTGTCCGCCTCGTCCAGGATGACAAGCTTGTGCCTTCCTGGAGGAAGTGTAACTTTCTTCTGCGCAAATCCTTTGATTCTGTTTCGTACCACGTCTATGCCTCGTTCGTCACTGGCATTCAGCTCGAGGACTGCCTCCTTGTATGCATCGCCCAACAGCGTTCTTGCTAGACATAATACAGAGGTGGTCTTTCCGATACCTGGCATGCCAGATATGATAACATGGGGCATGTTGCCGTCCTTCGCAATGATTTTCAGCCGCTCGATTGTTTCTGCATTGCCGACCACATCATCAAGGTAAACCGGCCGGTACTTTTCAACCCTAGTGGCTATCAGTATTACCACCCCTCACTTGAACATGACATTGACTCTACCATGGCAATTCATAGTCTGGACCGGCGCTGTTGGGAACGGCTTTGGCTTTCTTCAGAGCAGCTGTTGACGATTCCGCTTGAGCCATGTTGGTTCTGACTTCCTGCTCTTACTAAACAACATGTACCAAGGCAGCAATGTCATCGGAGCGTTAAGTGCTCGGTAGTAGTGTATCGTGCACGATTCAAAACGCGAAAAGTCGCGTCATGTTCACGGACTTAAACGCGTCACATCATTTTATCTTCGTTATTTATCGTTCTGCTTAATGCTAAAGTTCCACTATACGTGACTTGCTGGACAATGAGAACCGCCATTGATATAGGTAATAGTAATAATTATCCGTAGGTTCTTCAGGGCTCAGTACTGATATAGTGTGCTCGGTGAGCCCTATGATGAAATATGTAACCATGGAGTGGTTTCGGTCATGACAAGTTAGGGGTTGGTTGAAGATGTGAGCTAGAGTATATCTACGACAGAAGCTGAAAATACCATGCAAAACGGATGCACAATACATTGTGACGCGAAGTAGGTATTGTTGTATATAGAACGCATCATGCTGACTGCCTTCTCACGAAACATAACACCAGTTCCCCATGGATGCGATGGGGATATCGTAAAAATTCACCGAAGCGCTGCAAATTGCCTTATTCTGTCGCCCACGAACTCCGGTAAACCCCTTGATCTAATCTGTGACAATGCAGTCTACACGTGAAACGATGACCTGTGGTTGCCAAACCGTTGGCAATCGGATCCGATGTGTTCGTAAAATGAAGGTGAGTGATTGCCATCATGCATGCGAACTTGTGCCAAACTCTTCCAATCATGTGGAACCCAATTTCTTCTCCACAGACTCCATTATCCCAAATGAAGCCTCAGCAACTTCATTAGGAGGCACACCCTCACTTTCAGGGTGCATAGGATTCAACTTCTCGTTATCATCTAAAAGTGGTATGCTGTCGATTCCGCGATCACCGTCCTTAGCTTCGTGTTTGATATCATCATCTTGTGGACCAGCGACGGGCGTCATGACACCAGGACTTCCACTCATTTTGGCCATCTCTTTCTTCATCTGTTCGAGTTCCTTCTGGAACTTCTTACCAAAAACGTCCATGTAGTAATTGGCACCGTTCCAGATACTCCAGCAGAAACAGAACATCAGGAATGCAGCGCTAGCCCATCGAGACCAGAACCACAACGGACAAGGTATGATGGTCAGGAGGGCGTAAGAGTACTGGATCATCATAAACACTGGTTCTTGCAGCGATTCTGGCAGAGCGATAACCAACCTTCCGATGAAGGTTTTGGCGTAGGATTTCCGGAGCCATGTGAAAGAGGTAGGACGACCAGCTTTGATTTGCTCGCGCCGACGAACAGTAATGAGGAAGTGATAGGATAACTGCCAGATAGCGTAGGGAAGAGTGGCCCAACCAAGCATTTGCCACAATGAGTAATGTTCAGGTGAGGTTGGCGAAGAGTACTTGATGTTGAAAATGGCGGGGAAACGCTCCGCCAGTTGATGTGAGGGCGTAAGATGAACCAGACAATGCAGCATTACCGGCGGCATCAGGTGAATGAACAAACTTGTGACCTTGTCGAGAGAATGAAACACCAGTGAGTTGCGCCACATGACAATTGCAACAGCATTATTGCCATAGGCGAGGCAGTAGGTAGAGATGAATAACCGTTTCGATCGAGGAAAAACCCAGATGGTAAGGAGGCAAAGCGCATTGACGAAATAACACAAATCTGCGAGAAAGTAATGCATTCCTCTCCTGTGGTAGGTATAGAATCTGATAGGCATAAAATAGGCCAGCTGTATGGTGAACCACCAGTAGTACTTGTCCGGCAGCAAGCCGAGTAAATAACCACTAATGAAGATGTTCAGCACAGCGGACATAAAGGAGATCTTTTCCCTGGTGTTGATTGTGACTGTCTCGGTCCATCTCTTGTTAACCTGATCCATGGACCTCTTCATTCGCCTCCGATACCTGGCCAGCTGCTCATCCGATGTTGGTAACCGTTTTCGCCATTCTGCAACGGCCTTGTCTCGTGCATTTGTGCCTTGCGATCTGAGTTTGGAGACTCTTTCTTTCTGGGCATTGATAGCGAGTTGCCACTTCTCGAGCTTCGAAGGTAATGCCAGATTATCTAAGATGTCGAAGAAGGTCAGTCTGTCAAAGGGTGTTTCCTCCATTCCGTCGTGCATGTCTTTCGTAAAGTACGAAGACGAACTTCGAGATAGCATGTTCGGAGTGCCTGGCACTGAAGAGCCCCATCCGGGTGTCAAAGGCTCTAAGAAGCCTTGGTCGTCGAGGGAATCTGCAGTAGAAGTATTCGACGGCATGTCACCAACTACTTGCGCCTCATGCGCGGCAGAATCAGAATTTGACCTCGCCATGCTGACTGCTTTAGGCATGTTGGTGATTAATGCAAGCAAGTAAACCCGATGTGATGTTCGCCTGTTCTGCCTGCTTGCAGTCAGTTGTAATGTCGTCTAATCCTCTCCACCGGTGCGTTGTGGAAGGGCAGAACCAGATGATTATGCAGGTTTCGATCGGCACCATGCATGTCACGCGTACAGTGCCTGAGCTGCAGTACCAGAAGCGAATGATGTGTTGATGTGAGCCTGTGACTTCGGAATGTACTGCAGATAACAGAGGGAGTTCGCCCAAGACACGTTGTCCAGAAGAAAATGGTCACTGGCTGTTGACATTGTGAGGTCATGCCCCAATTGCTAGGGTTCACCTATTCTGCCACATTTACCAAAGGTGCTTCACCGCAGTTAAGTTTAGCTCAAGATTGCCGACTTCAGAATGGTACGAGTCCAATAAGACCACCAAAACTAGTGGATAAAAACGGCCGCACAAACCCCAGAAGCTCTACAGTACTCCATTGTTGCCGTTCATCGGAAGCCTGTGGGACTTCACGACTCGATCTCCTCACGACGCGTCAATTGCTTTGGAGACGCGTTCTGGCGCATCGACTTTCTACCAATGCGCATCACACTTCACACTTCGTACCATCCGTAGCATGATTACATCCTACCTGGATCATCGACGCTGACAAGATGGGTAAACTCATCCGCCTTGAGCTGTTTAGTAAGTATCTTACCACCGCTTGATAGCCAGCGTTAACGTGTACAGATTTCAAGTCATACAAGGGCCACCATACGTTGCTCTTCGGCGATGCATACTTTACCTCCATCATCGGCCCTAATGGCTCGGGCAAATCGAATTCCATGGACGCTATTTCCTTCGTGCTAGGTATCAAATCCTCGCACCTTCGATCATCGCATTTGCGAGAACTGATCTACCGAGGCCGGGTTATTCGAAAGTCCATAGCGAACGGTGATGGAGAAGTGCAAGGCCAAGAGGACGAAGAAGACGAGGCAGACAACCAGCAAAGTACTCAAGGCAGTGATCCCAAATCTGCCTGGGTCATGGCTGTGTATGAGGACGATGCTGGGGAGGTACAGAAGTGGAAACGTACAATCACAAATCAAGGAACCTCGGAATACCGTATCAATGATCGCGTCGTTAATGCGCAACAGTACAACGAGTCCCTCGAGACAGAAAATATTCTAATCAAAGCAAGGAATTTCCTCGTCTTTCAGGGTGATGTGGAGGCCATCGCCATTCAGAAACCACATGATTTGACGAAACTGATCGAACAAGTTTCGGGCAGCCTAGAGTACAAGGCAGAATACGATCGGCTGAAAACCGAGCAGGAAGAAATAAACGATCAGCAAAGTCTTCAAGTCAATCGACGCCGGGGTATTAATGCTGAGATTCGTCAGTACAAGGAGCAAAAGGATGAAGCAGACAAGTTCACGAAGAAGACAGAAGAGCGTGACGAGGCTGTCGTAACGCAGGTTATGTGGAAGCTATACCATCTGCAACAAGAGCTCGAAGAGTCCAGTGCTCAGATACAGAAGCATCAGAATGACCTCAAAGAATTTCAAAGAGGTATCGAGAGGTTCAATAGAGCCTTTGAAGCCGCGCGGAAAGAGTATTCTGATGCTGGGCGAGAAGTGTCCAAAGCAGAAAAAGCCATCAAAGCCAAGGAAAAGGAGATCCAGGACCAAGAAAACAAGCTCATTCCGGTGGATCAGCAGATCAACTCTTCCACGAAAGGGTTAACAAGGTACGCCAACCGAATTCAAACTATTCAGCAGGAGCGTCAAACTCAAGCAGATGACATTGCCAAATTGCAACGCGACTTAGAAAGTGTTGAAAGAGCCCAAGCCCAATGGCAACAACAATGGGATCAAACAGCCAATAGACAAGGTGGGCAACTCAGTGACGCTGATCTGAGAGAGTACAGCAGATTGAGAGAGGAAGTGAGCAAGAGGGCTTCTGCCGATCAAAGTAGGATCACAGCGCTGAAGAGTGAGCGTGGGCCCCAAGAAGCGACCTATCTAAACCTGAAGAACGCCATTGAGAGCATAGAATTCAAACTGCAGTCACTTGAGACTGACCGTGGTCGTATTGACGATCGAAAGTCCAATCTGTCGGAGCAAGCAGACCAGCTGCAGAACGACATTGATGAGAAGCGAAGGCAGCTCACTACTTTGAGTTCGGAGAGGTTGCAGGCGTCGCGATCACGTACTGAGCTGGACGAGAAGCTAGCCGAAGTTGTCCGAAAGTTATTGGAAGCTGATGACGGTCGACGTGCCAGCGAGAAAGAAGTCCGAATGCGTGAGACTATTGCTAATCTCAAGCGTACCTTTACTGGCGTTCGCGGTCGCCTTCACGAGTTGTGCAAACCGAAACAGAAGAAGTATGACGAAGCTGTCAGCACTGTGCTGGGTCGTCACTTCGACGCTGTGGTTGTTGACACTGAAGCCACAGCAAAACAATGCATCGAATATCTGCGTGAGCAGCGAGCTGGTCAGGCTACATTTATCCCGCTCGACACGATTCAAGTCAAAGCTATCAATCCCAATATGAAAGGACTTGATCCAGGTGTTAGGGTGGCCATCGATACTATTGACTTCGATTCATCACTATCGCGTGCTGTGTCGTATGCTTGCGGAAATGCTATCGTCTGCGACACGATTGATATTGCAAAACGAATGGTTTACAACAGAGGCGTCGATGCCAAAGCCGTGACACTCGACGGCACAGTCATTCACAAGGGCGGCTTGATCACTGGTGGTCGTGGGAAGGAACAAAATACTCGACGATGGGATGAGGCTGAAGTCGAACGACTCAACAAGCTCAAGGATAAGATTATGGCTGACTTCGCTGCTCTTCCTCGTGAACGAGGACAAATCGCAGAAGAACAAACCCTGCAAAATGACTTGAATGGTCTGGAAGGTCAACTTCGCTATGTTCAGGATGAGATCGAAGCTCTTAATAGAAATCTTGAAAGCAAGCAAGGTGAGATTAACAACACAAGAAGACAGCTACAGCAAGATCGGCCTCGACTTCAGCAAGAAAAGACCAAGTTGGATGATCTTGATTCAGACATTGCCGAATACTCAGACACTGTCCAGACTGTGGAAGATGACGTTTTTGCCAATTTTTGCCAGAGACTCAATTTCGACGATATCCGAGATTATGAAGCTCGTCAGGGTTCACTACAACAAGAAGCGGCAAAGAAAAAGCTCGAATTCATCACACAGAAAGGTAGGATTAACGGGCAACTTACTTTCGAGAGGAGTCGGCTTCAACAAACTGATGATAGAATTCAAGCCTTACAAGACAAACACGCACGAGATCGGCAGACCATAGACGATCTCAATGAGCAGAAACGTGGTTTGAATGATGATCTTGAGACCATGAAGGCCGAAATTGATGGACTCAATGCTACACTTGAGGAGCAGCAGGAGAAGCATCAGGCACTGGCGACGAAGCTCAACAAAGCCAAACAAGATCTCCAAAGCCGTAGCAAAAGTCGGGAAGGCTCTCTCAAGGAAATCAACATTCTCGAAGCAGATATGAAACGCAAAGCAGCAAGTCGATATACAGTACTACGGCGCTGCAAAATGGAAAATATTCAGCTTCCGTTGATGGAAGGCTCGGCCACCCTCGAACGTCTCCCAATTAACGATCTTCCTACCACGACAGCTGACGACCCCGACAGTATGGACGTCGATGATGAAGCCGATGACGATGAGGATCCAACTTCATCCGCGCTTAGCGCCCACCAGATCTCAGACTATGGGATAAACCCCGATTTCGACACATTAGACGATGACCTCAAAGAGGACAACTCCTCAGAAGCTGAGAAATCCTTGCAAGAGAATCTCGAGAACCTCAACGCTCAACTCACCAAGATGCAGCCGAATGCTCATGCCGCCGCCCGCCTCGCGGCCTCAGAATCTCGCCTTGCAGATACAGACACAGAATACAAAGCTATCCACACTCGATACACAACTCTAACACGAGACTTCACGAAAATCCGCGAGAAACGCAACACCCTATTCCAGAAGGCGTTCAACCATATCTCTCAGCAAATCTCCCCTATCTACTCAACACTCACCTCATCGCCAGAATTTCCAGCAGGCGGTCGCGCCTACCTCACATGCGACGAAGATGAACCGTATCTAGCGGGCATCAACTACCACACCATGCCCCCCGCCAAACGCTTCCGTGACATGGAGCACCTATCCGGCGGCGAGAAGACAATGGCAGCACTAGCCTTGCTCTTCGCAATTCACAGCTACCAACCCAGTCCATTCTTCGTTTTAGACGAGGTCGACGCGGCACTGGACAATGCGAATGTAGCGCGGTTGGTGAGATATGTCAAAGGCCATGCGGGACCGGGCATGCAGTTCATTGTCATCAGTCTGAAGACTGGTTTCTTCCAAGGAGGCGAGGCATTGGTGGGTGTTTATCGGGATCAGGGAGGGAACACGTCGAGAGCTTTGACGCTGGACTTGAGGAAGTATGCTTGATAGTGTACGTCGTCTGGGAGGGTATGAGGAGATGAGCGTGAGCATGAGCTATGATGTGAAATACTGGTGAGGCACACTCGGTGGCTTCAGTGGTATATGCCAGTGGGCACTGTGTGTAGTCTGAGCTCAGTACAGTAAGTATAATTGATGAATGATTCACTAAGCATCGACTTCGAAAACACTGATTAAAACTGGGAATCTGTTCAAGTAGCTACATGTACACAACGGCGCATATACGACGACACTATACATCCTTTTCCCTTAAATAAATGACCCTTCCCGCATCTACATCTTTTCAGACATTACTTGAAATCAATCACCGTCACTCAGCATCGTACTTACATTCCACTTGTTTATGTCCTTAGTAAACAGAATAAGTACAACCAGTAGACGAATAAATGTTGGGGTAGCACGGATCATCCAAGGGGCTCAGGAAGCGTAGACATAAGTACCTAGGAAACGGATAGAGAGTATATATGTACTCGTGTTATGAAATACTTGAACAGAAGACACGTGGGTGAGAAGTTTGGTCAATGTGATGTAGTATACAGCACATAAGGTACAGTTATACATCTATCTGATGTGACAAAGTAAGGTGAGTAATACAATTATCTCAGCCCCTTTCTCCCGTCTCTATGGACGGAGGTAAGCTCATGGGTCTGATCCGTTGTGGTCAGTCAGCCGATCTGTCTATCCAACCCAGGAAAGCAGCACTTCAGGCCAATCTATATAAGTTTTGATAATTTCAATGTTTTGAAGAAAGGAGAATCGTAACGCCTGCTCGTGGCTGTTTGGGCTTTAGTATGCCCATCACCTGCCAAAATTTCGGCATGCATATTTTCGTCTATGCTTTTGGAACAAATGCAAACCTTACTCTTTCTTTGTTTCGCCCTTCTCGGCCTTTTCTTTCTGCTCGTGCTGTTCTTCGGCTTTGATTTGTTCGTCCTTCCCTTGCGCTACTACATCTTTTTCTGCTTCGGCTGCTTCGGACTCAGAGCTCGATTCCTTGGCTTTCGCTTCGATATTCTTCTTTGGCTTCTCGTCGATATCCTTGTCATCCTTTACACCTGACGGCTCCTTCGAGGCTTGTTTATTCTCTTGAGCTTGCTCGTTCTCTTCTTCAATAAGTTCTTGCTGTTCCTTGAGCACTTCGAGTCTCTGTCTGTTCGTTGCAGCACCTTCAGCGTTGTGTACCTCCAGCTCGATCTCGTGGAACAACTCTTCTGGTATACTTGACAACACGGCTTGTAGAGCTTCAATTTGTGTGTCTATTTCCTTGTCTTTGCTTGCTGTGTACATATATGCGTTGGATAGCACCAGAAGGGTGGATGGTATGTTGTACTTCAATCTGAGGTCGAGCCACATCTGCAAATCCTCGCGCAATTTACCTGGCGATAGGCCATGGGTACGTAGACCACGACTTGCGCACGCCATTTGAAGTTCAGGAACAGATAGGGATTCCACACCCTCAAAGGAGATCGCTTTGTCGTCTCGCTTGATCTGGCGCATGCGGTGACGGATTTGATATCGTAACATCGCGTCTGTGCCAAAAGTATTGAGGTTCATGTACTTACAAATGCCAACAAGTTGTGGGCGTGAAAGGTTGTCGAGCGTTAGGTCGTCTTTGAACATTCGGCAGACTTTAATCACATCGTCTTTTGTGGGAGCCTCGCCTGTGCTGCGGACCTTGCGGAAGAACTCGATGAACTCTTCCTTTTTGGCCGTTGTTGCTGAAACAGGCAATCCCGTTTCACGAAGTGTCTCGCGAAGGAAGGAAGATACATTCTTGCGGGTTTGTCGCAGACGAGCGACCTTTGCTTCGCGGGATGTCTGGCCTTCGTATGTACTTGGGAGCATGTTCGGGAAAAGCTTGAGCGCAACCGGTAGTAGCAGTTCGGCAAAAGGGACGATGACGAAGACAGAAAATGGAACGAGTCGGCCAAGATCTTGTACCGTACGTTGAAGTTGACGATGTTCTCTCCTTGAAAGTTCGTAACCGGCGGCCATTTTGAGTGCGAGGCGAGAGGAGATGCTCACTTCTGTTGCCAGCAGCTTGGTGCCGTCCCAGTAGTGAGCAATTTCCTTTTTGATTCTTTGACCAATAGTCAATTTCTTTTGTTCTTCCTTCTTGGCGGTAAGTGATTTAAGCTCTTCCGGGGAGTGGAAAGTTGCCTTCCCAGCAGCGAGCTCTGTAAGAGTAGCATTGTCACGAGCCACGGTCTTGTCGTGTGCGGTTGGTACTGCTTTCGGAGTTGTCATTTGTTCATCCGACTTCCTGAGCTGTTCCATTGTCAGGTTATTCTGAGCCTTCTTTTGCTGCTCTTCCTTGGGTAGAGGTTTCTTAGCCTCATCAAGATTGAAGCCTGGAGGTGGGCCGGCATCACTGCCGTGGGTTGAGGTCTCAGTCGCATAGTTTCGTCTCGGTAGCAATATGGCCAAAGCTTGTAACTGTGCTGGGAATTCAGAGGTGGTCCGAAGTGCCCGTGATCGATATGTGTTTGTAAATAGAAAGGAGAGATGTCGGGATTGCACTGTTACGCGTCAGTGGCCAGTCCTTTGCTTAGCATGACAGCATTACCTGATACAAATCGTCGAGCAGCTTGGCTGCTAACTAGACGAGACCCGCTCATCTTTAAGGTAACCCCAATAACTGCGAAAGAATGATAAGAAGTGGGAGTGTAAGTTGTGTTGACAAACAACGATCGGATTCAATAAGTTGGTAGGAGAAACACTATGGGGGTTGCATGCGCAAGAGTAGGAATGGACTTTGTTGCTTCTTTAGTTGGGACGCAGGGGCAAGAATTGTGATGCGAAAGTTACGTGATGTTGGATGGCGACAGGCGAGACAGACTACTTGGTACTCCGTAGAAGTCATCGGATATTCAGGGATTCGAACATTCTTCCGGACTGCCTTGCATGGACCAATTGCGATCCGAAGCAGGTTCACCTTTTTTTAGCCAAGGACAGAGTTTCAGCCCACATGACTAAGCCGACAAGGCATCCACAAAGCGATCCAGTAGCTACGTCACTTACTGTTTCTGGGGCATGCTATATTTATGCAGCGAACATTTTACAGTATACAGTATACAGTTGTACTGTATATTGCATTTATAGAGGGTAGCGCTCAATTCATCAGCAAAAGATATCGATATTGTGCATCTCCTGGCACATCTAGTGTTCTATCCAAAGGTGGAACATGGCCAAGGCATATCCTTACTATTGGCTCGTAATTCAACAGCAGGCATATTTGTAGTGTCCAGAGAAGCTGTGGCCTCTCTTGGTTCATTTTCTGCTTCATCACAAGACGTATCTCAGATGTCATTCATGGACGAAGCATGGGTCGGGTCGGTGCCGTCCCCACGTAATACACAGATCGTAAGTGGCTTACATAAGAGCGTCCAGTATGACCACGTATTTCCAGAAGCCGATGTCTGATATTCATGCACGGACCAAGCATAAAACATTTCGAAATCTGGTTGGTTTTCTCAAGGCAAAGCCCAATCGTCCACAGGAGCGACTGCGTCACCACCACGGGATGATTTACCATTAGCCTCACCTGCATCCGAACGGCTTGCTGGACTGCTGTCACGTTTGCGTCGCTTGGGCTCGGGTTCACGCTCTGGGGAGGATGCTGCTGGGGAAGATGTATTTTTGCGTCTTCTTGGCTCGTACCTGGGTAATGATCTTCGTCGCTTGTGCTCCTTTCGTCTGCTACGACTTCTACTACGACTTCTGCTGCGGCGGCGGTGATCGTCATCGGGGCTTCGGCTCAGTCGTGGGTTGTCTCGTTTCGATTTAGCTCTGACAATGTCAGTACGTCTGCTACTCTTGTGCTCATCAGGAGGAGAAGACGATCGCCGCCTCGATCTTCGACCATAACCCCTATCTCGACTTCTGTCTCTCGATTCATCACTCGACAGCGAGCGTGAACGTTGACGGCGGCGTCGGTGGTTTGAACGCGGAGGCGGGCTACGGCTGACGGAGTAACGAGGGCGGTGCCGTCTATGTCGTCTGGGAGAGGGTGTACGTGATCCGCTAGAAGAAGTCGCACTTCGAGCTCTATGTTTGCGGCCATCTCGTTTCCCGCCCTTCTCGAGCGAGTCGACGGAGGTATTACGCGTCCTGGAGTGTGTCCGTCGCTGCTTGCGAGGAGGAGATCGTGACCTGGATTGGCTTCGTGAGAGCTTTTCTCTTCTGATTTTTCTTGGAGGTGACCCAGAGCTAGATGCAGAGACTGACCGAGTTGCTGATCTCCCTCGTGAATCGTCCCGTCTCGGAGCTCGACTAGCACGGCCGGGCACATATGTATCAGCCTCCCTCCTTGATGGCGGTCGGTACGGAGAACGTCTGCGGCGTGGTGAAGGTGATCGTGAACGTGGAGGGCGGCGTGAGTCGAAGCCTCGAGAATATCTTCCACCTCGACCTCGGCCACGCTCAGATCGTTCGCCGCGTTCTCGTCGCCGAATCGTATCAATGTCTTCCTCGCGCACGGCGCTTGTAGCCTTACGTTGAGCAGCAGCTTCGGCAGCTTTCTCCGCTTCAGCCTGTAAGATATTAGTATAGTTTTCCAAAAGATATACCTTGTCTTTCATACCTTCTCCTGCAGTAGTTCTTGCTTCTTGGCTTCGAGCAGCTCTTTTGGTACACCTTGCGGATTTTGCTGAGCACTGAGACATAGGCCCCACAATTCTTTGCAGAACTTGGGCGTGTCCTTGTCGAGGAAGCCAGTGAGTTGAATCTGCAGTGCTTTAATGTCAGGCTACAACATGGTCAGCGCTGGAATAGTCTTTGTGATGCAACACTCACGAAACGAGCACCTTCAAGCAAATTGAAGCACAACTCAATCACAACGTCGTCTTCGTTCCCTAGAATTTCTGAGAGTCTTCGCGCGATCCATCTGACTGTAGTCAGCATATGTATGATATCTTAGTGCTACGCAATCGTACTTCTTCATCACTTCAATGTTAACCTTTTTCATGTCAACCTTCTGGTTGAATTCAGGCGGAAATTTGGTCTGCCGCAGCAATTTTTGGTCGACCGGAGTCGCCATAGCTGTCTAGATGGAGGGCTTGGTTGGTTGGGGTGTATAGTCGAATCCGTTCCTGGTGTGAGAGACCTGTCGAGTAGGAACCCAAAGCAGTAACTTGATCTTCGCGAAGCTCAAAATCGAACGCGCAGACGGATATTCTTCGGGCCGTCTTGCATAAAGTACTTGTGCGATGCAGAACAGAGTAAGGCATCAAGGCATTCAACCCTCAAGAGCTGGGAAAGAGTAAGCCAAATGCGCATGCCAGTTGATATCAGATCATGAGGGCTGCCATTGCAAAGGGTATTTCAAGATGTCTCTTGGTCGAAGAAACTTCGGGGGTGCACCCTTCCGACTGTGGATAGTCTCGTTTGCGTGTAGAGCACTTGCATCGACGCCATTCAAAATTGCGAAGCTCCTTCCGCCCTCTCTATTCAGGTAGTGTGAATAAGACCTGCTTTCCTAATCAACAGAAGACTCTGGTAACTCTCATCTTGTCCTCAGACGCAAAATTTTGCTTCATTGCCGTTGTCATTTACTATCATTATTCATATTGCGTTTCCTGCGAAGGAGATTGCCTTGTCTCACTGAGCAAATATTCCTCTATCCGTGACCTGGCATTGCGTTTCACGTTGTCGGTCTTCCAGTCCAAAGCTCTTTTCACGCCCACTATCCACGGAACCATAGCTCTCAGACTTTCGTCAACTCGTTAAGTTCGGTGAGAAGTAGTGCACTGCTATTTCCAGCACAAACAAGACCGCGCGGGAACCATAATCAAACTAGCCATGCTTCCAAAAGCTGCAAGTACGAGCGATGTCCACGATCCCGTCGACGAAATTCGACCAACCTCGCCAGCACTGGTCTCAGCTGCGGTTGATATGTTGTCCAATCCAAACGTCGGACATCCAGTAGAACTGGTACCAGAGGTATTGAGTCAGGATGCTCTTACGCGAGAAACTCTTGGGTCTGCGTTAGGAACAATGCCACACCCTGAAGAAGAGGTGCCTCCAAGTACCATGGAAAAGATAAAGTCCAGGATTAGAAGAGCGCTCCTCAGAAAATGGGTCATGTCGACATTGCTCGGTGAAGAGATCACAAGTCTGGTGTATCCCTGGGTTCATAAGGGCGTGCCGGCAATGTAAGGCAATAGGTATGAGATGCGTTCGAGGCTCTGGAACGACTTGGAAAGATCGGAGCACAGATTATGGGCTGGTGGAATGAGATTGTGTCACCTTCGATTGGTGGACTGCTTGTTGGCTTTATCGACTCTGGTTCAGAGATGCAAGTACTTTCTGGACATTCTCACGAGCCTCCACTAGCTCCTTGTCGAATCCATGTTGAATGTGTCTCATCTTTACATCCTGATGCAAAATGCACAACTCATTAGCTCGTTCCAAATCTTCGTCGTTATCCTTGTTGCTTTGTGTTGTGTCAACTGCGCTTGTACTGGAACCTGTCCTTTCTTTGTCCTGCTGAAGTACTTCGTGTACAGACACAAGTTTCAATGCTGCCCCATGAGTACAGACTGTGAGAGATTTGAGGTCTGACAACAAAGCAGCGACCTGCATATTGTATGATAGACTGTACCTCTTTTATGGAAGTCGGTTATGATAAATCTCAAGGCTCGTCGTTGATGAGCGATGCCACCTACACACTTTGACAGTTTATTAATGTTTACTTTCCTGGGACAAACGATGGTGAGGGATCAAACGCGTCAATCGGCCTTCCTGTGTCATGTTGAAAGCTCTCGGTGCTATATTGTTCCTGTACCGTCATGGTTATCGAGATCCATTACGCTAAGCTGAAAGCGGTGAGCCAGCTTCCGATTGTTTTCAGTTTGCCTTTCTCTTTCTGCCCTTCCGCGCTGTATTACCACATCACAAAGAGTTTGAAGCAGAATTGTGGTTATGTTGTCGATACCTCAACGAAGGTGATATTTAGTATGTCTCGGTCCTCAGGTCAAGATTCTCTGATGCTGGAACAATGTTATGAAATATCTATACATTCTATTCCTTAACCTAGCAGTGTCTAGTTCCACGGTCCTTCGAGCGATTCTTCAGTCCCATATTACCTGGCAAGCACCCTAGACCGAGCCTCTCCCAAGATCCTTTTATCTGCTATCGGCTTGTCTTCTGCCACAGTATTGGCTCAGGACTCGGCGCTGCACTTCTAACCTTCCTTTGCGCTGTATCATCTATCAGCTCTAGCCATTCGTCGTCCTCTTGAGGTCGAATAGATTGGCGTTTGTGCTCCGATGTTGATCTCTCTATGGATTGAGTGATTGTGTTAAGGTTCTCATCGCATCTATCCTCTGTACCAGAACGTCCACAGTCGTCACTCAAGGCTGTCGGGCACGTGGTCGGATACACAGTACTATTGCTCAGAGGGCCTTCGGCATCGGGAACGAACTCTAGCTCATCATCCTCACATGGGGCTCGGAGTGTTGTCTTCATGCTGTGGGACCAGGAGCAGATTTGTTGCTGGGTTTGAGAACTGTCGTGCGGAACGGATATGCCGCAAGCTTGATTGGAGGGCCAAAAGTGGAAGTGACTCTGGCCAGAGTTTGGGGCCGTACTTCTCAGCCTGTTGGCACTGGCACCAGGCCGTTTTTCGAGCTCGCACCTCCCGCGCGATTCTGAAGGCGGCTTGTGCTTCTCCTGGCAGTGAAGATTCTTGTGCTCTGGTCGAGTTCCGTTCAATCCGTGCCCCTGCTCCTCATACTTAGCAGCGTTCGGCAAAAAGAAACTTTTTGACAGTCGCTTGCTTGCGCGCTTCTCTTCCGGGAGCATCGACCGGCTCAGTTTCCAGGCGTTTCGTCAAGCCTTCGTGTAGGTACGAAATTGAGACCGACCTTGAAGAATAAATTGAGAATGACGCATATCATTTGTCGGAGCTGTACAACAACTCGCTTGGGTAGCAATGGAAAGTCAAATCTGGGAGACTGACAGCGTTGGGGGACATTGTTGATTTCGGACATCCTCGAGAACAATGGATTACCCTCTTCTGCTCAAAGTCTTTGTGCGCCGCTTGCGGAATCATGAGTTCGGTACTACATCTCCAGGTGTTTCGGGAACCACGAACCCGTCGCAGTAGCAGATACCTGTTTCCATCAGTCGTTCAATCCTGGCGTTGTGTTTCTGCTGCTTCTTGTCGCCTTTACCTTGGATATGCATTCATGCAGCACATCCCTCAATATACCGATAATTAGATCCAGTGCGGAATGTATCCGCAACGAGTCACCGGTCATGACCAGAAGCTACGTTTGCAGGAGGTACAATGATACGTTGAGGTGGGTTGTGAGAGCAAGGCAGTTCCGATGGATCACTCCAGCTGAGGAAGCTAAGGAGTAATAATCACGTGACTGATAGGGGTTTCTATAGGTATATCCAACAGCACAACAATCACCGTTTGTCGGCTGCGAGGTAACAAACCATGAATTTGCAGGTTGAAAGAAGCATGGATTTACTGTCAAGAAAGTGAAAAAGGACTCTTCCATTGTCAACAGAGACGTACTCATACCCAGGCATCAGCCAAGTGCAAGCCGTCTGTGGCGTGGGAGAAAACTCTCCCAGCACAAATCATGAAAACTATGGAGGCTGGCATGATGCGTGAGGCATTGCGTGTTTACTAGGTAGGATCAACAATCGGCTGGTGACCACTTCTAGAGCAAACGCAGGGTATACTATGACCAGATCAAGCTACATCAATTGCAGCTACACCCAGATGAGAGACGCTGACGTTCCAACCTCGTGCTACAGTGAGTGAAGGTGGTCAGAAAACTCCACTCTCTACGCGAATTCTAGTTGTCACTCTTGCACTCCGCCGTTGCATGTGATTTTGGACTCCGCTCCGCTATTCACTCGAGACATTTTTCCTGTATATTTCAACCAGCGCACCTCGCACTTCTGCGGCCTTTCGATCTTCAACCGTCTTCGTACCTCCAAAGTCCGATCTTACTGTGAGAAGCGCAAAGACTACGTCCACAATCTATTGTGTTCTCGCTATCATACCTTCACTTCCATTGCCCTCTGTTTTACAATTGCAACTTGTACACTTAACTGCTCAATATGGCAGTAATCAGCAGATCGCGAGCGCAACCTATCAGCACCCACCAAGCCAAGTCGCCAACGGTCGGTGTTTCCAAGGCAAAGAAAGTAGACACGAAATCCGTGAAAGATGCTCAGAAACTACGTCGTTGCTATCAAGAAAAGCTAGCAGAGGTATGATATGCCCTCGGGCTATCATGTTTCCTGTTGCTGACTCATGAATAGGATATTGAATCTGGTCCATGTCGTCCTGACTCTATTCTCTCCTATTACACAAATGCTGTGATGCTACATCCTTCAACTGTCGAAGTTGATTACGATGAAGCTATCGACATGACAGATTTGCTACAAGTTGATGTGCACCAACCAGAAAGTCGTGGAATCATGTTGACCATCAATGGCGCCATCAATAGCATAGCAACATTTGTCTCCCGACGTTTAACACACAAGCATAACGTTCAACCAATCCTGAAAAGCTACTCGAAACACCACCACGCTACAATCACGAATATGGTTGAAAGACATATCATCAAGAAGCGTAGTGGCACACAGATTGATGCAATTCTTGAGGCGGAGCTTGAAGCTAACAAAGAAACTATTGTGGCTCAAGTATTGCAAATGGTACGACAAACTCACAATGTTATACCATACATGTATCGAAAAGGTTCAGCGAAAGGCAAGAACAACGCTCCCACCGAAATGGTCACGCCTGCAAAAGATATGGTAAAACACGTTGCCAGTGGTATTCCAGAGACCACATTCTCCACCGAGAGCACCAGATTTGTCGCCAGCTCGAACATATCAAACATGCAAAGTCCTCACCAGACTGATGTATCAATCCTTCACTTGAACAGCGCTGAAAACGTCGATGCGTCAGAGAAAGACAACTCGAGAGCGCCACTCAGCAGAGATAGGACTGTCGTACTTGACACAGAGTCTGATGCACCCATTGCCGCTTCAGAAGAGCTCCCCTCCAAAGACGATAGTATGACACCCAACGATTGCCTTCCTGTCGCCTTGGCCTCACCACAAGCACCATCTTCTGTGGATGAGTTGCGATCAATACATCTATCTGGCTCCACAACGAAAGACAAGAGAGCGCGTCCACAAACACAGGTAGACGTTTGGCAGATCCAAGCTAGAGCTATACCGCTTGAGCATCAAGTAGTTGTTGAGTCTACTGTTAGTCGCAAACGTCCATATAGCCTGGTACAACCAGGTTACGTCGACAATGGCAGAAGAATCAAGCCGCGACGTTGGACTCCAGAGTTAGAAGCATTCCGACAACGTTTCATTGGGTTGATTATTGCACTACCGGAGGTCGATCAGCTTGAGAATGATTACCTCTATGTGCCTCAACACCTTGCGCTTCCCAAGGCTGATCGGTCAGAAGATGCTTTCTTTGCTGCGGAGCCTGTACGTACGATACCTCCAGCACCAAGAGTCAGCACTGTGGCCGGAACCAATGCCACCTCACCGCAACATGGTTCTCCTGAGGCAGCGTCCACTGCCACACAAAGGCCAGTTCCAAAGATGACAGAAATCCCCTGGTCAAAGGAAGCGGACATGGAGGACGTACCTGCGGCACAGACGCCGACGTACGCTCTTCTTGATGTAAACAACGAGATGGACGAGGACACGGAGCTTACCGTGTCTTCGACGCCTGAAAGTCATCCTTCTGGGCTTTCGGACTCGACCATGTCTTGGGAATCCGCAGCCACTGAGGACACCGACATGACCGAGGTTTCGCATGTGGAGCCATCAACGACTTTAGATACCCTCATGTCTAGTCACGAGGAAGTGAAGGACGAGCCAATGAGCGATGAGGCGTTCATCAACATCGAATCCACCATCGCTCATCACAATACGTTTTCCTTTGTGCCACCTGCGACTCAAAGTGTTCTGTTGAACAACGCACCAAATCAAGAAGCAGACCTTCAGCCTCAGGTCTCTGCGTTACAGCCTCCCGTGTCAGTTGAGCCATCTACTTCGAGTACGCCAAACATTATCAGCAGCAGTGGCTACACAACAGTTGTTTCCCAAGCTTTCAACAAAGCTCTCGATGCCACGAACAGTGTCGAGATGTCTGATTCAATGCCACAAGTTCCTCTTCCAATACCAGGTTTAGGGCTACGGACCACTCAGACTCCATCAGTTCCTAAAGACGAAAGCCGGTCCTCTACACAATCGGAAGCAGGTAATAGCCAAGCCGCACCTACGACCACTAAGTTCGTTACGCCTCTATATCCTAACTACAAGTTCGATTCTCCTTCCAGGTTGAATGAGGGTGACGAAACTTTGGCTCCAAGACTGTCGCAGGACGGAAAGGATTATGTTATACAAAACCTCGACCTCATCAGCATTGGCAAATCCGACGCCGTCGATAGGCATGTCAGAGCGAGGGTCGAGAACTTGGTCTACGAATGTATGGACCGTGACACCAGCCAGGGCTACTTAAAATCCAATTTTCAAGAACCCGAAAGTGTTCGTAATTTACTAGACGCCATTGAACGCAAAGATCTTGCATTCGAGTTCACTGGAAAAGCTTTTCTCAATCAAGACCTCAGCAGAACACAGATCACGCAACACCGAAGCAGATTGGAGTTCATGGCATACGGACATGAAGCAAGATTCTTATCGTTCATTATGTGTTGCATACAGAACGGACTACATCCCAAGGACTTCTTCAGCCGAAAAAGCGATATGCGCAACCGGGTGCTTGATTACGAGCCTGAACTCGACAATATGCGCATCGACTTTGATTACGCTCACGCAAGACTGAGATGCGAGCCAGGTGAGCCAGATTTTGAGTACCATGAGCCCTCCACAAGGATTAAAAACGCGGTCGAAGACTTTCGCGTGAATGGCTCACTAGATATCCTACAAGAGGTTATGGAGCGGTGGTTCGAGCACGCCCAAGAACGAGGAGCTGATGTGTTCGAGCGCCGAGTGGCTGATTTCGAAGAGTGTATCCGAGATGCAGGGCTGACGCAAGGCGATCATGTGGCGCCATATGAAGAGCTGAAAACATGGCTTGAGGGTCCCCAAATGGGCTACGATATCTCGACACCGGAGAACTTCGAGAGGGCTGCCCAGCTTGAGAAGTTGGCAAGCATTATCAAAGTGCTTGCAGAGTATCGATGGGCGCGGTCTATGGCACGTGGCTTCACGGAAACAATCGATCAGGCTCGGTGTGACACTGAAGAGGATGATGAGTAGCAAGCTCATCGAGGTACGCCACAATCATACTCAAGTCCATAGACAAACGCGACCAGGACCTGAAGGCATGCTATCATATCAAATTGTATGATTGAGTCACCCTCATGGATGAGAGAGGCTTATTGTCATGCATTTCTGCCAACATCGGTCATGGGTTCGGAAAAACTATCATACTTTCGACAACACGCTCGTCACAGATCAAAATGCTTTGATGAGAATACAAAGGCCTCAACTGTCATATGAGCCTCCGAACACATTCATACACAACCGTGTAGATGAGTAACGTGTGAAAGCATGTACAGAATCATCAAAGAGCTTGCAAAGCGGGTGTGTCACCCTGCTCAACAACAACGTCGTCACCATCAGCGAGAAAGATGTCGTCTCGAGGCATTGCAGGAACGAGTAATTGCAAGATTTGCTATGGCAGTACAAGAAACAACGAGCATGGGGAAATACAAGACACCAGTGGGATGGAGTGCAGAGCAGGAGGAGACAGGCAACGAGCGGATAGGAAAGCAACGGATGGATGTGTACTAAGCCTGATCACAAGTTGATTAGCTCTTAAGCGTTGAGCTACCAGTCTAAAGACATTGGTATTGTGGAATGGATGAGCCAGGAGATAGACCTAATGCGATGAAGGACGAGATACCTACTGCTGGCTTCGAGTCATGATGACTTGAGACTAGATGCTAGGCTCGCTTTCTTAGCTGCAACAAATGAAAATTTCTGCCACCACAAATGCTATCTACAGTATGTACTAATGTTCCTTCACATTTGCAGTGTCCTCAGTAGGGTGATGTTCGCGATTAAGACACCTTGCATGCCTGAAAGACTTGGGAGTAGTAACAGTACGAGTGAATTGCAATCATGGTTTCAAAATGTGGAGTGAAGTGATCGGGAAGGAGAAGAATTGAACAAGATGGAGTTCCTGGAACTGGATTTAGATCAGAAGGCAAGTGGCTAGGATCACGACGACAAAATCTATATTGGCCTGGTTTGTGACTGCTGAAGTATCATCAAGCAAGATTGCACCAAGATTCTATGGCAACGGTTCGTCGATGGTCTGGGACTGAGGATGAGCCCAGTCAAGAGTTTCAATGAGATGATGGTCGATTCTAGGACTGGTATCATCGTGTCCAATGAGCTTGAATTCAATAAGGTTGCCTCGTGGTGAGATATTGGCTGTACTTGTACTCTTCCACCACAGTAGATGCATGTGTTCATGGAAAAGCCTGATGCAGTATGGAGTGTACATCAATGTAACGATGAATCCGTATGCTGGATTGATATCCTAGTATGTTAGCTGTCAGCAGTATTTCTTCTTCGAATCCGTGAACGTGATTAAATGAGGATGCTTGGTTAGCTCAGGCTCCCGATTTCGTATACATGTGTTCCTGTTGCTGGCAAACTGGTTAGTCAGATTCAAATCGGCAATGACTGGCCGCATAAGTATTGTCAGCAGTTGGGCCTGGTAGCTAACTTGCATATCCATTGACTCATATCTGCAGAGACAAGGATCTCGCAGTGCTACCTTGGCTGTGTACATAAGCAACTCGGAGTCCGTCCCGTTGATCACTTACAACACCTCCTCATCTTGATCCAGGTATAGGCACGTCGAACAGAGCCTCGCGACTCTTTAACTACAGCTAGTAGCACACGGCTTCGTCCCATTCGTAAAAACCTCGAGCATAAGATATTTTACTTATTGTACCAGAGCCATCGTCTACCGAAAATAAGCTTCTACTGTAGAAGTGTATACAGCTAGCAGGCAGAATTATTGGCAGTACGGGCATTTAGCAACTTCTTCTCTAAGCAAGGCGTCTCAAAACAATGGACGAATTCGAGAAGAAGACGCTCAAGGTCGCTCGCGGCTACCACTACACATACTACACTTCCCCAGCCATTGAATCATCGTCACCCGCTCTTCTCTTCCTCCACGGCTGGCCTGACTCAGCATCGCTATGGCAATACGTCGCTACTCACCTACTCTCTCTTTCTCGGAGACACCGACTCATCATCCCTGACCTCCTCGGCGTAGGCGGTACTTCCAAACCCACGCACAGCCCTGCCTACACCTTCTCTTACATGACCAAGGACCTATGCCAGATATTAGACGGCGAGAAGGTCACTACTGCAATCCCGGTGGGTCACGACTGGGGATCCATTGTCGCTCAACGATTCTGTTTGTATGCACCTGAGCGGACGGCAGGATTGGTCATGTTGAATGTCTGTTATCTCCCGGCGAACTACGAAAGGCTACGCACCATCGACGAAATGAATGAAGGAAGCAAGAGGGCGTTCGGGTATGCATCAGGCGAGTACTGGAAGTTGTTTACCGCGCCGGATGGACCAGCACTCATGAACGCGCACCCTGAGAAGGTGTGGGATGCTTGTCACGGCGATGAGGAAGATTGGATGAAAAGAATCTTTTGTATGAATGGGGCATTGCGGAGGTATCTTGAGGATGACAATTGGAAGACTACGAAGCTGAAGTCGTATGCGCAGGATGAGAACTTGAAGAGGGAGTTTGTGGAGAGGATCAAGAGGGATGGGACGCAAGGGGGCTTGATGTATTATCGAGCGGGTGTGGATGGGTGTCAGTTTGAAGCGGAGCTGGAAATCCCTAAGGAAAGACTGAAGTTGGAAATGCCGGTGCTATTTTTCGGGTGTTCGAAAGATGCGGTGTGTAGGAAGGAAGTTATTGGACTTGCACAGGGGATGGGATTACTGCCGGACTTGAAGGTTGTAGAGCTTGATTGTGGACATTGGTCCCCGTTCGAGAAGCCAGATGAGGTTGCTGATGCCATTGCCGAGTTTGTGAGAAAGAGGTTTTGAGACGGCTGGCTCTTACGACGTTCATGATATCGTGTGAGGTAATTTCCTGCCTCCAAAGCCAACAACACCCTCGTCCTGGTGCGATGTTCGTAGCTGACACTACATACATGAAGCAGGGTATGACGAATTATGCTCGCGCTGTTTATCTTACTGTAACTATGCTGACTACGTCGGATACAGTAAGCCAAATTCCGAACGGAGGCTCAAGGCGGGTATTAATGGTCGATTGACTTAAGAGAGATTGGACGGTCACATTGAATCTCGACAGCACCAACCTCCTTCGACTGTTACAAGTGCCATAAGTAACAACTCAAAGTTGTCGCAAACGGAGTTTTCTAAATCAATGGACCATTGAGACCCACCGAGAGGCGAACTGATGAGCCGAGGTCAAGATTATCTGTGGGCGGTCCGAAAACACGGTCAGCACTCGCTAGTGATCTCAACCCCGAGGCTACCTGATACAGTCAGCTCGAATATTGCCCTCGGCTGCCACGTCGTTACTGTACAATATTGCGATGTGTCGGGTGAGTGGACCGGCCACTTCAATTCCAAAGTTTGAGCAATTCACTGGGACTTGTACCTCCGCAGTGGCTTCTCGTCGACATTTGATATTTGTGGAGAGCTCAAAAACTGGGACCATCTGGGTCTACCACATGCGAATGTTGACCAATGATAACATCGTCTTTTACCTAGGTAATGCATCCCCAGCTCTAACTTCGATCCTCCCAGCTCCCCGGATTTCGCTAGTACGCCATGAAACGCATCACCTTGCCTCGTGCTCTCGCTCGACCGCATATTAAGCGTACTCCTTCACTCGCGCGCAAGGGTCATCTATTTCCCGATCTTGTCTTGCTGCATGAATGTTCATATTGACTTTCCTTACTGTTATCGGTCAGAAGCAATAACACCTATAGACTGTTGAGTCTCATTCCCTTATAGTCCGCCTGATCACACTCCCGACACGACCGCGCAAGCAGCCAGACATGCCGTTCTACCCTCCGCCGTATGTGCCAGAGTGCCCCGAGATACCCGATACCGTACCTATCCAGGAGTTTATGTTCAACGAGCAGTATGGACGAAAATCACTCGCCGAGTCGCTCCCAGCATACATTGACGCCATAACTGGGAGGACACTCAGTGCGAAAGAAATAAAAGAGAATATACAATACTTGGCAAGAGCTCTCGCCAAAGAATTTGATTGGAAGGTCAATGAAGGCACAGAGTTCGACAAAGTTTGTGGCATCTTCGCCCTCAATACAATCGATGTCATGACTTTGAATTGGGCTATCCATCGGCTTAACGGTGTCTCCTCACCAGCCAGTGCAGCTTACGGCCCAGATGAGGTCCGCTTCCAGTTGGAAAATGCTGGAGCTAAAGCCCTCTTCACAGTGATGCCCCTCCTCGACACGGCTCTCGCAGCCGCGAAGAAGGCCGGCCTTGGCCGTGATAGGATCTACCTGCTTTCTATGCCTGGGGATGACTCCTCAAAATACCCCAAGGACATCAAGACCTACGATCAGCTTCTGGAACAGGGCAAGTCGCTACCTGAACTCGATGTCCAGAAATGGGATAAAGGCCAGGGTGCCCGCCAAACCGCATTTTTGTGCTATAGCAGTGGAACCTCAGGTCTACCAAAGGGTGTCATGATTTCACATCGCAATGTCATCGCGAACACTGTTCAAATTTCCCTCTTCGATGGTGTGGGTCGTAAAACATACCCCGCGGATCACAAAGAAGTGGCTTTGGGCTTGCTCCCACAATCTCACATTTACGGGCTCATTGTCATATGCCATGCCAGCACCTATACCGGTGATTCTACCATCGTGCTTCCCAAATTTGAGATCCATTCATACCTTGCCAGTATACAAGATTACAAGATTACAACACTGTATATTGTACCACCAATTATCATCAATATGGTCAAGCAAAAGGATCTTTGCGCAAAGTACGATCTCAGCTCGGTACGTGGAGTTTTCACAGGCGCTGCGCCTCTGGGGGCAGAAACCGCGGAGGATCTTTCGACACAGTATCCCTCGTGGAAAATCAGGCAAGGCTACGGATCAACCGAGACCTGCACAGTTGTTAGTGCCAGCAATCCTAACGATGTATGGTTTGGATCGTCAGGCTCTCTGATTCCAGGTTACACCGCTCGTGTCCTTACTCCCGAAGGCAATGAAATTACCGGCTACGATCAACCGGGCGAGCTGCTAGTAGCATCACCATCGATCACACTTGGATACCTCAAAAATGAGAAGGCCACCAAGGAGACTTTCGTCACGCTTGATGATGGACTGCGATACATGCGCACAGGTGATGAAGTTGTATTCCGTAAAGCGCCCAGCGGGAACGAACACGTGTGGATTGTGGACCGAATAAAGGAGCTAATCAAGGTCAAGGTGCGTCTTTCACAGCTCCTCCTCGGCATTCCCTTACTAACGGTGTTTAGGGTCTTCAAGTTGCCCCTGCCGAGCTCGAAGGCTTTCTCCTCTCACATCCAGCTGTAGCAGACTGTGCCGTGATCCCTGTGCCAGACGATGCGGCTGGTGAAGTTCCGAGAGCATACGTTGTCAAGTCAAATTCTATAGGTCTTGAG
>Ga0181467_100006_pt1 | contig 79893 bp, 60 predicted proteins | sample InSIn5gowninarea_2_FD_119079 | JGI IMG/M metagenome (GOLD analysis project Ga0181467, IMG submission 119079) | Clean room microbial communities from NASA Spacecraft Assembly Facility at Jet Propulsion Laboratory, Pasadena, California, USA -... ... | reverse complement strand
AGAGATAGAGAGAGAGAGTATAAGATTACTAAGAAAGGGAGAGAGGTCGCTGAGAGATACTTATAACCGAGGCTAAGAAGGAGAGAGAGGGAGAGGGAGATAAGGAGTAAGTTTAAGAGTTAAAGTAAGAATAAGATTATAAGAGTGAGCTTTTAAGGATAAGAGTAAGGGTAAGGGTAAAAGTAAGAGTAAAGGTAAGAGTAAGGGTAAAAGAAAGATGAAAAGTAAGGGTAAAGGTGAGATTAAAAGTAGGGGTAAAGGTAAGGGTAAAAGTAAGGGTAAAAGTAGCGGTAAACGTAAGAGTAAAGGAACTATTTCGATATTCTTACTATTTATCTTTTAGCCTATCTCTCCATTTAGCTCTCTATTTACCTCTCTATTTCCCTCTTAACTAATCTTTTTATCTATCTCTCTACTTAACTCTTCACTCACTTCTCTACTTAACTCTTAGCTCTTTTATTAATCTATATCTTCTCTACTTATCTCTCTACTTATCTCTATATTTACCTATCTATTTATCTCTCCCTTTACCTCGCTATTTATCTCTCCCTTTACCTCTCTTTTTATCTCTCCTTTACCTCTATTAATCTCTCTTACCCTTAATTAACACCTACCTAGCACGGTAACCAACGCCTACCTAGTACGGTAAGTATCTATCACTTCTATTAGTAAACACTCAGCTTCAAGAAGAAAAAGAAATATATAGCGTAAAACGCTACCGCTAATCGCATCTTCTATCCTAGAGATATCGTCTAGGAAGATCGCCTTATAACTACGCTTTACGACCCCGTCCGATACACGGAGCTTAATACCTAGGAGGCGGAACATATAGCTACTATTATAGGCCTTACTATCTAGCGCAAGTAGAATGCGGAACGTTTAATAGGACTCGATCTTACTGCGGAGATTTAGGTAGTATTCTAGATAACGTAGAAGTAGGGCTATACTAGATAAACATTAGACGCCTACTACAATTCGATATTAGAGGACCTTACTAGAAGCTATATGTCTTGGTTATATAACGGTACCCTACCTATCGCGTTTAGAGTCCGTAAGTACAACTTAGACGAGACAGCGATGATTAGCGGGTATAGAAACAGCGTGGTACTCGTGTCGATAAAGAAGTCGAGCTAACGATTCGAACGGGATAGCGGTATTAGATTTAGGCCGCCTACTAGGTATTAGGTAAAGATATAGGTTATTTCTTCTCTAGTTTACGGCGTAATACTATTGGTGATATCGATAAAGAAGTCGACCTAACGATTCGAGCAGGATAGCAGTATTAGGTTTAAGCGCCTACTAGGTAGTAGGTAGAGATATAGGTCATTTCTTCTCTAGTCTACGGCGCGATACTATTCGTACGACGGGTATTACTCTACCGTCTATAGGCGGATACAGCCTCCTACTCGGCTCTCCTAATCTATAATCCAAGCACGGGATCGGGTAGTATATTTTAGTCTATCTACCTAGGCCAACAAGCTTAGAACTCTTAAATATTCGTTAAGGAGGCTCGCTATAAACGCGTAACTTTACGACGCTATATTATAACTATAACTGGTGGGATCTGTATTCCGACTTAATATTTAGAATCGTATCGCCTAGCTGCGTCAATATATGCACTTTTTATCCCCAATTTTTAATATCCACCTACTATATTCTTTCTTAATAGATATAGTAAAAGAGCCTTGCTTACGGCACGGTTATAGCGCCTCTATCTAGGGAAATACGAATGTACGTCTACGGAAAGAAGCTAAACGGCTATAAGGAGTAGAGATAATACTAGCTAAAATACCCCCGTAAGGGCGAGACTCTAGGATATCCTTGTAGCACAAGACCTCCGCCACGTATATACGCCGGGATAGAGTAATAGGAATATTCCGGGCTAGCTAATAGAAGTTCCGACCTTTATCTACTAGGCGAGCTGCAAGGGAATACCGAAGCCAAAGAGGAAGAGGTGGAGGCGCGAATAGATTCTATCGAGGAATACGTTAGATAAGATAAGCCTAATAAGGAGAGCTAAGTAATAGATAGTAGAGACTCTATATAGCGGACACGCGCGCGTAGACTAGTAGTAGACGACGACGTAGAGACGACGATAAGCTTAGGTACTATTCAGCTAGGATTAGGTCTCCTATCGACAGCCTTAACTATTAGGGAGGTCTCGTATTCCAAAGAAATAGAGAATCCAGCTAAATAGCTAATAGATACTATAGTAAGTCTACTATATAAGATATATAGCAGCGGCTAACTTAGACAGGACTCCTCTAGAGATAAGCCCGATAGACTAGTATATTATCTATTTTAGAGTTAAGAAGATTATAATTAGGCGATATAGGCTATAAGTAAGGGAGTTATCTTAAGGCGCAATTAACCGGGCACTCTAGTAATATACGTAGCTAGGATACGTAATAAAGAACGTTGATTATTTACGGGAGCTAATCGCTAAGTTAGAGGATAGTATACTAAAAGACAAATAGAGAGTAACTAAGTTTATAATAGATAATTTATTAGACAAAGCAGTAAAGAAGACTTATATCCTATACTATAGAGATATTATTAAGACCGTTCGTTTCCTTCTCGGGTACCGCGCGTTCGTAGATAGACTCGTCTATACTCTAGTCCGTTAATATAACGTAGAGGATTCACGTATCTACTCCGAGCTATATACTACAGATTACTAGTAGGAGACGTAAGGTAAAACACTAGATCCTTACTTAGGCTATAGTAGTGCCGCTACTTCTCGCCTCTAATAAAACCGTATTAACCCGCTTTAGCGGAGATAAAGTAGCCTAGCTAGTATATATATCGATTGGTAACCTAGATAGTGAGACTCGGCGCTCGGATAGCTAGCCTAGTATACTTCTCCTCGGACTCTTACCTATTATACTAGACCAATATAGTAACGTAGAAGACCTAAAAGCACGTATATATTACGAGGCTATAAGGGAAATGCTAGAACGTAAGCGCAGTATTAGATAATAGGTATTATAGTTTATTTAACGACTGGCAGCGCTTGAATTACTTGATAGTAAGGGTCTTATAGTCCGCTACGCCGATAGTAGGAATAGATAATACTACCTAGTTATTGCTAGCTTTATAGCCGATTATAAGGAACAGGTCCTACCTACGGGAGTTAAGAGTAGGCGATATTTTAAAATCTATACTATACTACCTGATGAGCGAGAGAAGCTATCGAAGCGCTAGGCTCCTAGAACGTACGAAGCTACGAAATACCAGCTTAAGTAGTAACGTAATAGCTTATATAGCTTAGTAAGTTAGGACTCTTTAGGGCCGTGCTTCTCTCTTCTATCGTTCCCTTCTTATATACGCTCCTACTACATTAATAAAGCTGCCTATCGAGCTAGGGTGTAACCGCGTAGTTGGGACCTAATTTACTAGCTTTTATAGACGCGATAAGGACGGTCGCGGTAGGCGAGGTCGTAAAGGTAACGATTATTAATAAGAGATACCATAAAATAAGGCGACGAAGAGGTTTTAAAGAGTATACTATATAAGTTCTCTTGATTCTAGGCGCACTGCTTATACTATAATTATATATATAAATAAGTAGATATACTGTTAACCGTAGTTTATTATTTTATTAATAGAAGGTTACACGATGAACACTTTATTTATTAGGGGCCTAGGTAGGCAAAATCTAATTTACTTACATCAACCCTACGCTTACTAACCGTTAGCCTAGCTGTTTACCGAACCGTTACCTAACCTATAGTATATTTGCAGGTCTGTATTTAAGAGTTATACCTTTTAACTATTGTTGAGACTGGTACACACAGACAGGATTGGGTTGACGGATTTGGGCCTTGATTCAGGCAATGGAGGTGCGATTCAGGTGTGGGTAGTAGGGTTTGACATGGTTGGAGGTGGCTCTACATTGGCTAGTGAATGTATGTTGTAGATTATGACATCCCGGAGCCTGCTCTGCATAGACCTTTTGGTCTATAAAGGTAGCTCGTCCCCTTCCTTTTAGATGGAGGATAGTATTCTTTACCTCTATAAAACGGACAGTATAGTTTGCGGTATTCTACACCCAAGCTTTTCATAGCGACCATTATAGGACTATAGAGAGCGCCAGTAAAGACACTTACTTTATATTTAGTACCTATTATCTTCCTTTTTTTTATCGATTTATTACTATATTTAAAAGAAGAAATTGGTCTCGTAGTTGAGAACTACCGGGATATCTTAAGAGCTTTAAAGCAGAGCACCTCCTGAGCTTCGTGCCGACGATTAGCGGAGTCCTAAATCTAGGACGTTGCGGCAGAAAGGCCTGGCTATTAGAAGTTAATCTTAAGTATACGGCGAGATCCTACATTCCGAATCGTCATTCTGGATTCATTACTCCCGAAACCCTCTACTTTTTCAATTCCCAACCAAACTCAGAGAGAAGAGATTGCCGCTCAAACCTCTTAAAACCTAGACTCCTTAAGTCAAGCACCAAACTCCGGAGACGACTCCGTATAAACGCCATTAGATTCCTCATTTACAATAATCCGGTAAATCCCGGTTGTCAGCTCCGAGGACGAAATATCATCTTTAGAATCCCTATCGACTCCTCCATCTATTAAAATCCTTCCATTTTCATCGGAACTACCCGAAACGGGTACCTAAGTCCGTGTTATAGATATATTACGCTATTCCCGCCCTCCAATTGCGTATAGTCAGCCGCAATTCAATGGGTCCAGCCAGCTTCGTGAGGTACCGGCTAAGTACATCGATGACATCGAGCTCCTTATATAGAACCTTGGTATTAAGGAGTTAAACCCGAGGTACGAGAGAGAGCTACGTGCTGCTTTCCGTCGAGGCCTTTCAGGCGAAGCACGGGATTAGTAGAATACACTGGACAGCGCCCAGTTAGTACTACTATAGGATAGTTTCGTTTCATCCTTTATCCAGCGATTTGCCGTTACTAGTAATCTTAGCTAAACCCTTAAATAGATCGTAAGTCTCAAGCAGCGAGACAACTAAACCGCCACGGACTACCTTTAAGAGGCGTCTCGCTTGTACTATAAGCTTATAAACAGCTCAGAACTCCTTCAGGTCCTAGTTACTCGTTTCCTTAATGGCCTACAGAACATAAATGTCGCCGCTATAGTTCGTATTGTGCTTGTAACTTATCCCGAATCTGAACGGTCGAAAGATTTCCTAAATATAAAGCTCCTCGTCAGTAGAGTATTATGTGATTAGGAACCAGCTCTTGAAACAACTGCTTTAGCTATTACCGAAAAAGGTACTGTAGATGCATTCGCAGCATTCACTGACTACACTAAAGCAGTTATTGTGAAGGTTATAGCTAACTAAAATGCAAAGCGAAACGACTGTATACCGGAAAGAAATAACGAGTATAATGTGCCTAGTATTAAAAGTTAATCAGCTAATGATAGTACAGCTAACCGTCTATCCAGTCGGCCCGATAGGTTTAGAGGTGGGTTTAGGTCCGTCTGCTTTAGATGCGGAGAAGTAGGTTATATAGTTCCTAAATATACCGGGATTACTCTCCCAATTGAGCAGCAGCGGAGACTCCGGGAGAGTAGCGAAAGGCGTCGGGAAGAGCGATACGCTAGGAATTAGGGTTATAGCTAATAGAGTTCGGGCGACTACTCGAGCAATACTAATGACTCGAAAACGCCAGCTAATACCGGAACAGTACTTCCGGCAAACTCTATTCGTTAGAATGCCGAACCCTCCGTAGTATAGGGTTAAACCGATACCCTAGCAATTAAGGAAAATGCACCCTCCTCTACTTTTAGGAAAATGGACCCCGAACGTCGGAGGATACTAGAAATACTAACAGAACGGAATCCTATATACCCCATACCGCCAATTTTATCGCGTCTAAAGTTAAGCACCCTACCTACGCACATCGGGCTTCTCGATCGTTACCCTATTCCTAATCGGTTCTAGAAGAAAATGAATGAGTACCGCACCTTCCTTGCACGGAAGTATAGGTTAGAGGATAAATAATCCGCTCTAGAAGCGAAGGCTATAGCTACTGCTAACAAGCGTATACGTGTTTAGAATGAAGACAGCGATAACGGGATTAAGGAGGTCTAGCGTAGATCTTAATAGGTTAGGACTACCGCATCGAACGATCGATCATAGACCCTAGATAGAATATTCATTGATATACTTCCAAAGAGGAAGCCGTAGACGAAGACGGTACGTCGAGCTATCGATGTTCCTAACGATCGAGAACTAAAGTAGCCCCCTATAATGAGACTCCGTATCAATTCTGGACAAGAAAGATTCACCATCGGTTCGGGGTTTCAATGCACAGCTTCGGGACGTCCCGACATTTCGTAGGAGCAGCTCCTCGAACTCGCACCCGTGCTATATTCGGATCTTACTATAGGCCTCTAGCCTACTATCATCAAGAAGCGTCCGAAAAGAGTAGTTACTGCGAATATAGCTTAGCCCACGTAGGTATATAAAAGGGAGGGTAATTCCCCTCTAAATGTCAAGCACTACGCTCCCGAAGATGATAGAAGGAGGGTAGATATTGTAGTCATCACCGCATGGATCAAGAATGTCTAAATTTCGAATGTGTTAATCGACAGCGGAGCGGTCATCGAACTAATCTCCCGTTAGATAGTTATGCGTACGGGACTCCAGGTTTTTAGGTCCATTAAGATCATTAGCCTCCGCATGGCCAACTACTAGGTTCATAACATTAGCCAGTATGTCTAGGCTCCTATTAATGTGCAAGGGGTTATAGCGGAATATAGGCTGTTCATTATAGAAGGTTCTTCTAGATACGATATTCTTCTAAGCAGCAATTAGATACAGCGTATTAGTTATATCTACGATTATAGAGACGACCATGTCACCATTCGTGGAAAGCGTAGGATAGCTATCAGTATTCATGGTCGCGTAACCTAAGTCCAACCCATTCGAAGGATGAGGATCACCGCTACTTAGGCCTAGGATTTAGAAGAGCGCGATGAGTACGAAGCTATAAGCGAATTTAAAGAAAGCGATAGCGAGAGCAACGTAGATAAATCGGATACAAGCGATTCCCTTCAGGATTAGTCTCGCTAATATAATAGGCAGGCGCGCCGTATACGTATAGAATTACGCTATATCAGGAAGCTAATAAAACCCGAAATTAATTCGGAATCCGAAACGACGTCTGAATCCGATACGGGTAGTAATACTTCGGGAAAAGAGTGAGGTCGGCGAGTAAGGTACCTTACCGACTAGAACGAGCCGTAAGTAGGGAGGATGACGAGAATAGGGAGGGCGATAGTTATACGGAGGAAGTTCGGCGTACGTACGCGCCAGAAATTGATAGAGCGGCTTAGGCTATAATTTCGTAACCCGCGGTCGTAAAATTAACTACCGGAGCTAAGCCGTAGCGGAGGAATATTTCGTTTAATATCGATACAGCGGATGATGAGAAGGATATTCCGAAGAAGATCCCGACTTTCGATAATAATGTCGACGAGTTAGATTAGATCCGGCAAAGGAGATTCCCGGATCCGAAGAATAAATTCTTTAAAAGGGAGATACCCGACGAGTAACCCGGAGTCGCCGAACATGAACTATATATATCGAGATAGGTAGCAACTATCAACGATAAGCTGACGACGAATACGCGACGAGAGGTTCGATGTATAAGCGCGGTTCCGCTTAAGAAGCCGCAGAATATCGAGGTACCGCCGATAGAACCTATAATCTAGAGAAGTTCGCTTAGATTTCCAACCTAGCGAAGGCCTAAGAAAAGACCTCTTTCTCCTACTCCACAGGAAGAGATTGATGAGTGGTTCTTATCCTCGAAGATTACTATTAGGCCCGCTACGGATATAGTAGAGCGCATCAACTATATCCGAAGAATCCTCTATATATAGAAGGGGGCATTCATTATAAAGCTATACGAGCTCTAAGTAACGGATATTATCGAGCATGCAATCGAGCTCACGCCGGATATAGTTCCTATTCGTTCTAAAGTAGTGAAATATTCGCTAGGCCAAGTTGCATTCGCGGAGAAGATATTTCCCTAGATGGTTAAAGTAGGAATCCTTGATATCGGGAGCAGCGAATGGGCCGCCGCAACCTTATTTCCTCCGAAGAAGCCTAGGTCGACGGAGTTCCGGATGGTTTATAACTTTAAGCCTATAAACAAGTACACTATAAAGTCGAACTATCCGATATATAACATGGATAAGGTTCTCCATACGGTTGTAAGTCTAGGGAAGAAGGTCTTTAGCGTCTACGATACCGCGAACGGGTACTAGGCGGTGAAGACTAGGAGGACGGACATGTATAAGATAGGTATAATTACGCCGTATAGCCAGTATTTCTACCGGAGGATAGGCCAGGGGCTAAAAGGATCTTCCTATACTTACTACTAATTCTCTAATCTAGTGTTCGGGAGGATACCGCCGACGGAGACCTACGAGATAATACCCTCGCTTATTAGAAATTATAGGGAATTCGCATTTTCTCCGTTCATCGATGATCACAACATGTCGGCCTCGACGTTTAAAGAAATGTGTATCTTTATACATGAGAAATATCTTCCGAGAGTGGTATAGGGCCCAGTATACCTAACGGGCAAGAAATCTTTCTTCTTTATATATAATATAGACCTCATTAGCTTCACCGGAGGAGTTGATAGCTTGCGTCCGTCGGTGCGGCATCGAGATCGTATCATGGATTGGCCAGCCCTACGAACAGAGAGGAGCTGGATACGTTCCTCTAGTTAACGCCCTAGGTCAAAAGTTTTATTCCGGGGAGGGCAAGCCTGGCCATTATTATAAGAAAGGCCTATCGATCCGAGGAACATGTTGTTCTTCCGATAGGGTATAGGTTAAAGCGCATACATTAGGTCGAGAACGCAGGATTCACTTAGACCGAGGAATACAACATTACATTCAGCCTTATCAAGAAAGCGATTCGAGACAACGTAATAGCCCCGTTTAATATTAACCTAGCTCCGTACCTCGCCGTCGATACTAGCGGGAACGGAAGCGGGGGAGTACTCTTTCAGCTATACGGTCATAAAAATAATAATCTTACAACCGATAAGAACTATGATAACATTCGCATCATTATATTTATATCATTTTCCTTAGCAGAAAGAGAAAAGAGGTATCATATCATAGAACGAGAATATCTTAGGATTATAAAATATCTCGCCGAAGTCAAATGGCTGGTATAGGGCAGTAAATACCTACTCCATCTTTATATAGATCACACGGCGCTAACTAGTATTCTAAATAAAAGAGAGACTGCTGCAACCCCGCGTATTATTAGTTAATAGGAACGGCTGAATAAGTACGACTTTATTGCGCATCACAGGCCTAGGAAATCAACGGTTATAGGTATTGCCGATGGGCTTAGTAGGATACCCCCGCTATACCAATAACGCGCGATCGCAGAAGATGCAACTAAGTTTAATAGAGTTAACTATTTTCTTACACGGATCGATCCGCGCACCTCCGCCGAACGGGCCGATAAGGAGGATAAAATTAATTTAGACGTTTTGAGAGCGCGTAATAAAGGAATTAGAGTACGCGCTAGCTAGAAATAGAAGGCGGTAAGGGTTTTAGCTACAACTAACCTAAGTTCCGAGGATGAGTTGATTTCACGACCCGCGGTCGCTAAATTAACGCCTAGGTAGGGGGGCACGGCCGCACCTACTAATTCGAGAGCCCTAAACATTAATACGAGTAACTACCAAAACCCGAGGCTCGTACCATATCTAGAGTCGTACTAGTATAGGGACGTCACCGATTTCCTACTCCGAGGAGAAGATAGATTAGAGGCCCGAAAGATTCCGCGTAACTAGAAAGAGGCTATTAGGTATAAAGCGAAGAATTTTGAGGTTAGATCCTATTTTCTCTTGTATCGGGAAGAGGATGGGGCGCTAGCGAAATACGTAATTACGATAGAGCGTACTAGGATATTAACCTATTTACATAAGCATCAAGGGTACTTTATAGATGTAATTACTCTTACCCGCGTAAAGGGCAACTTTTGGTGGCCGTTAAGAATGAAGGATATTCGAGATTAGTATCGAACCTATAAGGCCTACTAGATAAGTAGGGGGAAGCGCACCAGCGTAGGACCCTATATAATATAAAGGTTCGAACCTATGTCGATGATTAGGTTCGACTACATCGGGCACATCTCTCCCCCGTATAAAACAACTGGAGCAGGATACATCCTAGTTAGATACGACTACTTTTCTCGATTTATTTAGCTTAGAGGAGTCAGAAATGCGGACAACCGAGCTCTTATAGCGATGATGGATAATGACATTATGCCGGCGTTTGGCTACCCCGAGTACATTTACTCTAATTAGGGAAAGCATTTCAAAAATCGGTTTGTAAAGGAGGCCTGCGATAAGAGAGGGATACAGCAGGTATTCGCCCCCGTATCGCACCCAGAGTCTATAGGGCTCTTAGAACGCATGGTCCAGCTGGTCATCAGCCTTCTTAGGAAATAGTACGCTAATACAGATACATCTCTTTATAGAAGCTAGACGAACGCTCTCGGGCACATTACGCTTGCCGCTAATACCCGATTCATTAAGCTATACGGCTTTATACCTATAGAACTAATACTTGGGTTCCTCCCCTATTTAAGAAACATTATACCTTCTCCTCCCCCGTACAACATCGTTGATTTCAACACGACACCTATGTCATTACAGTAGATACACACCTCATTAACCTAAGGAAGGAGGAAAGGATAAGGATAATAGATATATATACTACGATTAATGATAAGATTAAGGAGCAAGCAGATCATAAAAGCTAGACTACGCCAAATATTAGAGACCTAGTTTTAGAACGTTAGATGAAATTCGATACTAACAGGGGAGAGAAACTTAAGCCGAGATAGAAGGAGCCGCAGCTCCTAGTTGCTATTAATTCAAGAGAGAGGTCTAGCATAGTAAGGAAACTATATCAAGAAGATAATATAGCCAGAAAAATTCACCTCAATAATCTCAGGACCTACTGTTAGAGGAGGTCTCTTATAACTACGGCAGTAGCTAATACAGTAGATACGTTAATATTTAATAAGGTAACCCCGTTCCACGTATCGAGGACGGCGATAGCTCTCGCCTAATTACCTAGCCAGCGAGCGGTCTTCCTTCTTCCTACGTACGAGATTAAGAAAGGTCATAAGGGGCAATAGATGTGAATGCTTTATATACGCAAGGCCCTGACGCTAAAAGTTACTATTTTAACATTACAATAAGGACATTGGATCCAATATCTAATAAAACGATGAATTGCTATCGGCTGTAATTGCGGTAATAGGCATTGACGCGCGTTTCACGAGAGTATAAAATACACTTATTTCGTCGTGTTTATTCTTCCTTCTCTTCCTCATCCTTCTCCGCCGAAATAGTAGGGGTCGGCGAGATTCGACGCTAGAGGTTTCAACTAGCATTGCCTTTATCTGGGTTCTACCGATGATATAGGGACGCTGGTTCACTCCTACCCCTAATAAGAGTGGCGATACGCAGCTAGAAAGGGAGGGTACTTCGTGTAACCCCCTCTACGATTTCTTTTCTAAAACAGCCACGATGACGAAGGGGTTTACGAGTTAGGGTAAACCGACGTTTATAAGAACATGTTTTCCCTTTCGTTGTTTTATTTACAAACTTTCATTCAAAAACATTCATTATTCACAACTTTTTATTTATTCATATTTACTAATTTCGTAGATATAACCCGCACCTACCCTCTATTAATCTCTCTTCGTTCTTCATATATCGTTCATACATTCCCTAGGTGCACATCAGCACCCTTCTCACCCTACTTATCAGATCTTCAATTCATAGCCTCCCGGCGTTAATAAGTCTAGATTCCGGCAGCTTATCTTTCAGCGAACTCGATCGCACTCCTTCTCCTCTAACAGACCTACCTCTTCAGTCAACGATGGCCGGCTCCCTAAGCGAGCCTATCTAATATGGTCAGTAGGCTATAGCTAGACCCTCTTTACAGCAGCTCGCTCTAGTCCTAACCTTTCCTCAGCAGGCCGTCGTCCCATATATGCAATCCGGAATCATCGTTTCTCAGATACTTCTATCCTACGATGTCTTCGCTCCTAGTACCGAGGTCTACCTACCAGATAGGACGAAACACCCTATTACTAATATAACGGATTTAATCACCGCGTCAAAGAGCATTCAAGATCCGTAGGAACGATAGTACTTCTAGGAAAAGATAACAGAAGTCGTAGAGCTGTATTTAATAAACAGGACGCTACTAGCAATCGTGTAACTCATCGACTACCTTAACGACGATCGGGTATACATGTATATAGGCATTACCTAGATAATATATAGGTGCAATTCGGGGCTTTATTCAAGATGAAGGAAAACATAGTTTAAGAAAACAAGAGGTTTAATTAAGAGAAGGCTAGGTTTCTTAAAGTATACCCGTACTTCGGAAAGTACTTGATTAATAAGAATATAAAAGTCGGAATACTTAGGCACCTAAACATATTAGCTGTGAAACACCTAGACGCTAAGAAGGGGATCATAGCGTTAAATATAGCCTTTATAAAGCGTCTTCAGAGAAGCAGTAGAGGAGTTAGATTAAAGCCCTATCTTACTCCTTCGGATATCATGAACGCAAGTCAAATCCTTAGCCACGATCTCGAACAACCAGAACTCAATATTATTAATAATCTCGGGCTACGCTTCGGAAATGTTAGAATTCTAACCAATACATCAGAGCCAGATAATACGTAGGGCGTTAAGGAGGACGTATTATCCTATCCTATAGACACCCTAGTAGCAGCAGTAATATCCACGGCTTTAGTTACGGTCGCGTAATCCGCCATAATACTTAGCTCTCCCGGTAGCAGCCTAACAGCAACGGAAGTTACCGTAAGACGGTCGAGCCGGATTTCACGACCCACGGTTACGAAATCAAGCCCTAACCCTAAAGAATCAGGCAGCGATGCGAACCTATCTAATGATGAATTTCAGGGTACTACAGTACAATCTCCCGCACGTACTAGTAAGAAGAGGAAGATTAGCGAGGTTAAGGCTACTCCAGGAGAGGCTCTTTTATATACCTATAGCCGTAAGGTCACCAAAGGCTTCAAGAGCAGAATTAACAGCCAGGGTAAAGCGCAAGACAACTCCGTGTCCCTAGTAAATCTGGTAGATAAATACCTCTTTTTAGACATCGAGAAAGGTAATGTATATTATAACCACACAAGGAAGCTCGCAGCGAAGATACATATAGTTACCAGCCTAATAACACATGCAGCTTTACGGGAGAGAACGCTGTTAGTTACACGACGATACAATAATCTAGGAGCGTTAAAAGCCGACCGCTCCTCCACGAATCCAATATTCAGCTAGTTCTAGAAGTCTAAGCGCCCAGCCCATTCATCAGATAAGCTTAGGGTTTACGCGTACGCACCTATTAACGAGGAGCCGAACATCGTTAAGTTTAACCCCAAGAAGGTCCTCGACCAGATAGGCATGATTAGGATATAGGAAATATTCAACGAGACAGGCAACATTAATACTACAATCTTCCGATAGTAGTAGACGACGATGGTGCAGGGCCAGAACAAGACGATTAGATCTATTATTAAATTAGAGGTCAGCATGTATAGCTACCACTACAGGCGATCAGAAAGAGATAATAATCTTAGGTAGTTACGCATCATAGTGTACTCACTTAGTCAGCAATTAATAAGGCAAGATCCGGTGTACTAGCTGCTCTACGAATGTCTCCGGCCCGATTCCAACTACTAGCTTGTCTCCTATCCGTACTATACCAAGCACGTAAGGCCCGGAGACAGCACCTTCTTCCGTTATATTAATATAGACGTCAATCGGGCGCTGTCTTCCCAACGAGGCGTTAATATGATCTAAGGGTCGTTAAGTCTAATAGATAAGATAGAAGAGATGGCTACTATGATTATATCTAGGATACACAAGCATCTGCAAGAATGGAAGGATCGCGTTAACGCAAGAGGGAAGGTAGACTTCAGCCAGATCATCGGGTAAATCACGGAAGACTATTTCACAACCAAAGGAGAGCTCTCGGATACTAGCTATTTCGAGGCTATATAGACAGCTGTTCTATATCGTTAGGGAGAAGTAAGAATTACGATACCCTATCTTCCTTATAGAGCCTAGGCGACGAGTCCCTCAGCGCTAATTCGAAACACGTTCCTACCCTAGCTTATCGGTATTACGCCTGACCACATTAACTTAGAAGTTATAGAAGGAGGTACCTAGGAGAATATAAGCGCTACTTATCGATCAATAGTTACTCCCCTTAAGACCCCATCTGGACTAGCCAATAAGTATGGTAAAATCCCGTTCGCATTTCCTGCTACGACTTAGCTTACCGGCCTTAGACCAATCTCGGATACTCTAGTCGGCCGAATCCGATGGGATAACCCAGCTATCATCGATAAGGTTAAGATCATATTAGGGGACGATCAAGTTGCAAGGACGAAGTATATTGATAAATAGAGGGCTAGGGCAACCATTACCTTCGGTAAGGCTTTCCATTCCATGATGCGTACAGAGAAGAGGGCCTATAGTACGACGCTCTCGTTCTTTAAAGTCAATGCCTCTTTCCTTAGCAGCCAGCCCGGAGCCCCATCGGTAGACTATATCGAAGCTATACGACTATAGGATCATGAAGATCCTCTTCCTAATGATGAGGAGTTCACTGAGCCGTTGGAGCAAGAAGAAATTCGACGCCGGTTCTAGGGTAAACCTACTGAGATGGATGAGGCTGGTATATTCTAGACGAACATGCGTAGCGCTGCTTTGCGGGTATAAAGGTCCAGTAGGGTTAGGTACATTAAGACTGGTATACATAGATAGGATTAGGTTAACGGATTTGGGCCTTGATTCAGGCAATGGAGGTGCGATTTAGGTATGGGTAGTAGGGTTTAACATGGTTAGAGGTGGCTCCACATTGGCTAGTGAATATATGTTGTAGATTATGACATCCCGGAGCCTGCTCTGTATAGACCTTTTGGTCTATAAAGGTAGCTCGTCCCCTTCCTTTTAGATAGAGGATAGTGTTCTTTACCTCTATAAAACGGACAGTATAGTTTGCGGTATTCTACACCTAAGCTTTTCACTATATATCTTTACCTACCTTCTTCCCGCTTCCTCAGCTGCACGGATGCCTTTAGTAATAAAGTTATTATCGTAAATAGTATTATACTGCTCCTAGTCTACCTAGTTATTAATAAATATCTTGTCGTCGTTAATACCTACTAGAACAAGGTGTATACTCCGCGTAATCGTCTAAAGTTTATATGCCCTTCGGCCTCTAAGCTTTTATACCCTCTTTACGGTCGACATAATTGGCCGCTTCTTAACTACTACTATACCGTATACCTTATCTACCCTCCCTCCGTCTTATAGTTAATAGAGGTCGATAGAAGTCCTACCGAGACCTAAACGCAGCTCCGCTTCGCGCTATAGTAAAGCGTGTTAAAAGAACTACCGGAAGTCCTAAGAATCCCCTATAAAGCCCCTATCTATTATAGAGATAGGTGCCGTACCATTTATACTCCTCGCTAAGAAACGGAAGACTTAGCTATTTACTATTAGCCTCTAAGACCTTAACCAATCCCTAAATCACCCTTCTAATTATAAACTTTCCATTTCTAAGATCTCCGTTAAAGAACTTCGGGAGATTAAGAAGGCGAAGAAGGATACCGATCCTAAGCTCTATATCCTAAAGGAGTACTATAACCTCCTCTAAGTCTTTAGCCGCTAAGAATCCGAGAAGCTCCTATCCTATCGACCCTTAGACTATAAGATCTAATTAAAGGAGAGATCTACTCTACCATTAGGACCTCTCTACCCTATAAGTCGCGATTAACAGGATGTTCTCCACGATTATCTTAAAGAGAACCTTAGGAAGAGCTTTATCCGTACCTCTTAGTCCTCCGCTTCCTCGCCCGTACTCTTTATTAAGAAGTCTAATAGTAGCCTCCGGTTCTACGTAGATTAATGCGCTTTTAATACTATAACGGTAAAGAACTAATATCCCTTACGATTAATTTCGGAAATACTCTAGAGATTATCCAAAGCTGTTATCTACTCGAAACTAGATATTATAGCCGCCTTTAACCGGCTACGAATATAGAAGGATAACGAGTAGTTAACCGCGTTTACCTACTAGCTTAGCCTCTTTAAGTATACCGTTATACCGTTTAGATTATATAACGGACCTACTTTGTTCTAGGGATATATTAACGGTACTTTAGCTAAGTATCTCTACGACTTCTATACAGCCTATCTAGACGATATCCTTATCTTTGGTAATTTACACTCGGAATATATCGTATATATACGAAAAGTACTTTAACGCCTTACGGATACCGGACTTTAAGTTAATATTATAAAATACAAATTCTATATTACGGAAGTATACTACCTTAGTTTAATTATTACGATATCTGGTATCCGTATAGATCTAAAGAAGCTCGATACTATCCGGAACTAGGAGTAACCTATAAATATAAAGAACGTTTAACCGTTTCTCGGCTTTATAAACTTCTATAGGAGGTTTATAGCTCGTTTTTCCGCTATCGCCTCCCTAATAATAGTGTTAATAAAGAAGGGGACCCGTTTTAAATAGACGGAGAACTATAAATAAGCCTTTCTTACCTTAAAGGCTAAGTTTCTTAAATAACCGATACTCGCTCATTTCAATCCTAACCTTAAAATTATCCTAGAAACTAACACTTCCAACTATATCTCTGCCGGAATCCTATCTTAATAGGGAAAAGACGGGTTTTTATATCCTCTTACGTTCTACTCCGCTAAATATAACCCTACAGAGTATAATTACGAGATCTATAATAATGAGCTTAGCGCTATTATACGTGCTCTTAAACTTTAGCGTATAGAACTATAAGGTTTAAAGCTCCCTATCTAGATCCTGACCGACCACAAGAACCTAGAATACGTTATAACTACTAAATATCTTTCCCGGCGCTAAGCCTACTAGGTAGAGTACCTATTCCGCTTTAGTTTATTATCTAATACCGGCTAGGAAAATAAGGTAAGAAACTAGATATATTAATACGTCGATTAGGAGATCTCCCTAAGGAGGGGGATAATCGAAGATCTACTAGTTCTAGACGGTACTTAAGAAGGAAAATCTTACTTCCCTTATCTAAGACTCTACCGGAATCTCCGAAATGCACCTCTACCCTATATATATCTATAAAGACGAAGACGAACTCTTACTTTATAAGCTTTAGGAAGCGGGCTATTTAAAGGATACTTTAGAATAAGAGATACTCGCGCTACTTTAAGCTCTAGATACGTAACGTTTGAAGCGTGTATCTCTTATAGAATACTCGGAAATTTAAGGTTACCTATACTACCGCAATTATTGTTACGTTCTAGAGTTTATACCTCTTTGGAAATATCTCGTTTTTTTATACTATAATATTCTATCCTTAGGCGATCGTAATCGTAAACGTACTTACGAGGCTATCTTAGGTTCTTACTAGTAGCCGAATATAGTCGCGGATATCGCCTATTATATAAGGAATTACTACCTTTATATAATAATAAAATCGAGTCGAGAGAAATATTAAGGAGTTCTTAAGCCCCTTCTAGTCCCTAAATATCGTGGAAAATACCTCTCTATAGACTTTATTATAGATCTACTATCCTACCAATACCGTAGAGAAATAGTTAAGAATGTCCTTATTATTATAGATCACTTAACTAAGAAGAAACGTTTCCTCCCTTATACGGATATATCGGTTAATGCTATAGCCGACCTCTTTTATAATAATATTTAGAGATATAACGCTATACCTAACTTACTAATATCCGACCGCGGTATAAACTTTATTAACGTATTCTTCTAGTATCTATATAAGCGGCTAGATATAGAGACGAAGCCTTCTACCGTATTTTACCCTAAGACGGATGGATAAATAGAGATTACTAACTAATAACTAGAGTAATACCTCCGCGCTTACGTCGACTACCTTTAGGAGGACTAGGCTAAGTATATTATAAGTATCGAATTCTACGCTAACGATAACAAGTCTACTACTACGGGGATTACGCTATTCTTCGCCGAGAAGGGGTTCTATCCGTCTATAGGGATTAAAGATTCTCTATCCTTACCTAAAGGCCTCTCTACACGATTGCTTAACGAGATCTAGGGAGTAGATTAAAACGCGGAGAAGCTTCGGTTAATTTTATAGTACTACTAGGAATCTATAATATTGAACTCGTATGTCTTAGATCCTACTTACCTAAGTAATTAGGCTCTGTTTACTCCTTTATGTTAATGATATAAATACCTAGGCCTGTCTAGGATTAGCGCTTACTTCTTTCGTCTATCTATTTACTCCTTTATATTAATAACATAAATACCTAGGCCTATCTAGGTTTAGCGCTTACTTCTTTCGTCTTAGCGTATCTTCCTATTTTAGTTGATATTGACCTCGCTCCTCTATAGTATACTACTCCTTACATAGTCAATTAATCATAATATTACTATCTACTGCTTTACAGTTCGAGAGGTTATAAGCCTGGGTTTGTACTCGGTTGCTTCAGCCTTCCGTATAACCTATATTTAGCTGCTACTATCTAGCGCCTCCGACTCGAATAAAGCGCTAGCGCTAACGGCAGCGCGTAGTTACGAAATCATTAAATTTTAGGATAACTACTAAAACCCTCCTATAGCGAGGTTATAACCGGCACGCTCTTTAGCAACGCTATACCTATACTATCCGGTAAAACATCCTTAGAGGAACCGGTAGCTAACCGCTCGTTGGCGATTTAAAGACGTCCCGAGGTAACCCCGTCTTAGCGACGTACATAATAAAGAAATAAACCTATTTCTTTAACTAACTATCTTATAGTCATTAAACTCGTTACCGTAATAGTTTAACAGCGTTAGGATCCGACATCCTGAATAATATAAGAGGATCTTTCCTCTTCGTCTCGAAGCCTCTTCTATAGACAATAATTTAAGAGAGAATAGCTACATTACTAACGAGATCGTTAGGAAGTATAAGCGATAGGTATATAACGTAGAAAACTTCGCGTAGCGTTACCAACTGATTAATATACACGAGTGTATAATGGTTGATATCCTTTACTAGTTATTAAAAGGGCTTGTTATATACATCTTCGAATAGATAACGGAGCTATTAAGAGTAGTAAATACGGGAGAATCGAAGTAAGGAAGGAAGCGTAATACGAAGCGGCCGACCGTATCTATCGTTAGTCGAATTAATAAACGCTTTATATAGGTCCCGCCTTTCTCCGGTCTAAGGAGCTTCTCCTATTTCTCTAAGGTAAAGTAGTGGACTGGTAAGGAGTAGAAGTCGTTAGTAAGGCTTATACTACCCGTCTACGTACTACTACTCGCGGAGGCGAAGTAGTAGGATACTATATCCTATATTCGTATAGTTGTCGACTTTATACTACTAGTATAATATCGAACCTATGACGATAATACCATTCAGTATATAAATCACGTACTATTCCGGTTCGAGCGGTTCGTTGACGTCTTCTAAGCACTACGTCCTACTAATAGAATAACGGAGGAGGGCTACTTTAATTTCCTAAAGTTCTACGCAATATTGCACTAGCCTAATATAATTAAGAAGTATGGTTCGGCTACGGGTGTAGATATGAATAACCTAGAATACTGCTATATACGGATGCTTAAGTATCTATATAAGAGAACGAATAAGCAGGCAGGCTACGAATTATAAATACTATTGAGACTAGTATGTGCAGGTAGGATTAGGCGGACGGAAATAGGCCTTGATTTATGCAATAGAGGTGCGATTTAGGTGTGGATAGTAGGGTTTAACATGGTTGAAGGTGGCTCCACATTCGCCAGTAAATGTATGTAGTAGATTATAACATCCTAGAGCCTGTTCTGTATAGACCTTTTAGTCTATAAAGATAGCTCGTCCCTTCCTTTTAGATAGAATACAGTGTTCTTTGCCTCTATAAAACGGATAGTATAGTTTGTGGTATTCTACACCTAATCTTTTTATAGCGACCATTATAGGACTGTAGAGAGCGCCAGCAAAGACACTCACTTCTTATTTAGTACCTATACTTACGACATCCTACTATCCGAAAGTACATCTATTATTCCCCTTTTTCATCGTCTTATTACTATATTTAAAAGAAGATTTTGGTCTCGTGGTTGAGAACTACCGGGGTATCTTAAGAGCTTTGAAGTAAAGCACCTCCTGAGCTTCATGCCGACGATTAGCGGAGTTCTAAATCTAGGACGTTGCGGCAGAAAGGCCTGGCTATCAGAAGTTAATCTTAAGTATACAGCGAGATCTTAAGTATACGGCGAGATCCTATATTCCGAATTGTCATTCTGGATTCACTACTCCCAAAACCCTCTACGTTTTCAATTCCCAACAAAACTTAGAGAGAAGAGATTGCCGCTCAAACCTCTTAAAATCTAGACTCCTTAAGTCAAGTACTAAACTCTGGAGACGACTCCGTACAGACGCTATTAGATTCCTTATTTATAATAATCCGGTAAACCCTGGTTATCAGCTCCGAGGACGAAATATTATCTTTAGAATCCCTATCGACTCCTCCATCCATTGAAATCCTTCCATTTTCATCGGAACTACCCGAAACGGGTACCCAAGTCCCTATTATAGATACACTACGTTATTCCCGCCCTCTAATTGCGTATAGTTAGCCGTAATTCAATAGGTCCAGCCAGCTTCGTGAGGTACTAGCTAAGTACATCGATGACATTAAGCTCCTTATGCAGAACCTTGGCATTAAGGAGTTAAACCCGAGGTACGAGAGAGAGCTACGTGCTGCTTTCCGTCGAGGCCTTTCAGGCGAAGCACGGGATTGGTAGAATACACTAGACAGCGCCTAGTCAGTACTACTATAGGATAGTTTCGTTACATCCTTTATCCAGCGATTTGCCGTCACTAGTAATCTTAGCTAAACCCTTGAATAGATCGTAAGTCTCAAGCAACGAGACAACTAAATCGCCACGGACTACCTTTAAGATACGTCTCCGCTTATACCACAAGCTCGCGAATAGCTCAGAACTCCTTTAGGTCCTAGTTACTCGGTTCCTTAATAGCCTATAGAACATAAATATCGCCGCTATAGTACGCATTATACTTGCAACCTATCCCGAATCTAAGCGGTCGAAAGATTTCCTAAATATAAAGCTCCTCGTCAGCAGAGTATTATGTGATTAGGAACCAGCTCCTGAAATAACTACTTTAGCTATTACCGAAAAGGGCACTATAGATGCATTCGCAGCATTCACTAACTACACTAAAGTAGTCATTGTGAAGGTTATAGCTGACTAAAATATAAAGCGAAACGACTGTGTACCGGAAAGAAATGACGAGTACAATATGCCTAGTATTAAAAGTTAATCAGCTAATAATAGTATAGCTAAGCGTCCATCTAGTCGGCCTGATAGGTTTAGAGGTGGGTTCAGGTCCGTCTACTTTAGATACGGAGAAGCAGGTCATATAGTTCCTAAATATACCGGGGTTACCCTCCCAATTAAGTAGTAGCGGAGACTCCGGGAGGATAGCGAAAGGCGTCGGGAAGAGCGATACGCTAGGAATTAGGGATATAGCTAATAGGGTTCGGGCAACTACTCGAGCAACGCTAATGACTCGAAAACGCTAGCTAATACCGGAACAGTACTTCCGGTAAACTCTATTCGTTGAAATGCTAAACCCTCCGTAGTATAGGGTTAAACCGATGCCCTAGTAATTAAGGAAAATGCACCCTCCTCTACTTTTAGGAAGATGTACCCCGAACGTCGGAGGATACTGGAAATACTAACTAAACGTAATCCTATGGATCCCATGCCGCCAATTTTGTCGCGTCTAAAGTTAAGTACCCTGCCTACGTATATCGGGCTTCTCGATTATTACCCTATTCCTAATCGGTTCTAGAAGAAAATGAATGAGTACCGCACCTTCCTTGCTCGGAAGTATAGGTTAGAGGATAAATAATCCGCTCTAGAAGCGAAGGCTATAGCTGCTGCTAATAAGCGTATACGTGTTTAGAATAAAGATAGCGATAACGGGATTAAGGAGGTCCAGCGCGGATCTTAATAGGTTAGGGCTACCGCATCGAACGATCGATTATAGACCCTAGATAGAATCTTCATTAATACACTTCTAAAGAGGAAGTCGTAGACGAAGACGGTACGTCGAGCTATCGAAGTTCCCAACGATCGAGAACTAAAGTAGCCTCCTGTAATGAGACTCCGTATCAATTCTAGATAAGAAAGATTCACTATCGGTTCGGGGTTTTAATGTATAACTTCGGGACATCCCGACATTTCGTAGGAGCAGCTCCTCAAACTCGCACCCGTACTATATTCGGATCTCACTATAGGCCTCCAGCCTACCATTATTAAGAAGCGTCCGAAAAGAGTAGTTACTACGAACATAGCTCAGCCCACGTATATATATAAAAGGGAGGGTACTTCCCCTCTAGATATTAAGCACTACGCTCCTGAAGATAATAGAAGGAGGGTAGATATTATAGTTATCACCGCATGGATCAAGAATGTCTAAATTTCGAATGTATTGATCGACAGCGGAGCGGTCATCGAACTAATCTCCCGTCAGATAGTCATGCGTACAGGAGGTCTAGGGTTCGATCCCCTACTTCTCTACTATAGGCTCAGTAGGATACCCCCGCTATACTAACAACGTGCGATTGCAGAAGATGCGACTAAGTTTAATAGAGTAAACTATTTCCTTATACGGATCGATCCGCGCACTTCTACCGAACGGGCTAAGGAGGGAGATGAGATTAATTTAGACGTTTTAAGAGCGCGTAATAAAGGAATTAGAGTACGCGCTAGCTAGAAATAGAGGCGGTAAGGGTCTTAGCTATAACCAGCCTGAGTTCCGAGGATGAGTTAATTTCACGACCCGCGGTCGCTAAATCAACTCCTAGGTAGGGGGGTGCGGCCGTACCTACCAATTCGGGAGCCCTAAACATTAATACGAGTAACTACTAAAACCCGAGGCTTATACCCTATCTAGAGTCGTATTAGTATAGGGACGTCACCGATTTCCTGCTCCGAGGAGAAGATGGATTAGAGGCCCGAAAGATTCCGCGTAACTAGAAAGAGGCCATTAGGCATCAAGTAAAGAATTTTAAGGTCAGATCCTATTTTTTCTTATATTGGGAAGAGGATAGGGCGCTAGCGAAATACGTGATAGCGACAGAGCGTACTGAGATGTTAACCTATCTATATAAGCATTAAGGGCACTTTATAGATGTGATTACTCTTGCCCGCGTAAAGGGCAACTTTTAGTAGCCGTTAAGAATAAAGGATATTCGAGATTGGTATCGAACCTATAAGGCCTACTAGATGAGTAAGGGAAAGCGCACCAGCGTAAGACCCTATATAATATAAAGGTTCGAACCTACGTCGATAATTAGGTTCGACTACATTAGGTATATCTCTCCCCTATGTAAAATAACTGGAGTAGGATACATCTTAGTTAGATGCGACTACTTTTCTCGGTTTATTTGGCTTAGAGGAGTTAGAAATGCGGATAACCGAGCTCTTATAGTAATTATAGATAGTGATATTATGCCGGCGTTTGGGTATCCCGAGTGCATTTACTCTAATTACGGAAAGTATTTTAAGAATCGATTTATAAAGGAGGCCTACGATAAGAGAGGGATACAGTAGGTGTTCGCCCCCGTATCGCACCTAGAGTCTATATCGCTCTTAGAACGCATGGTCTAGCTGGTTATCAACCTACTCAGGAAATAGTACGCTGATACGGATGCATCTCTTTATAGAAGCTGGACGAACGCTCTCGGGTATATTACGCTTACCGCTAATACCCGATTCATCAAGCTGTACGGTTTCACACCTATAGAACTAATGCTTAGGTTCCTCCCCTATTCGAGAAATATTATGTCTTCTCCTCCCCCGTATAATATCGTTGATTTTAACACGACACCTGTGTCATTGCAGTAGATATATACCATCATTAACCTAAGGAAGGAGGAAAGGATGAGGATGATAGATATATATACTACGATTAATAATGAGATTGAGGAGCAAGTAGATTATGGAAGCTAGACTACGCTAAATATTAGAGACCTGGTTTTAGAACGCTAGATGAAATTCGATACTAATAGGGGAGAGAAACTTGAGCCGAGATAGAAGGAGCCGTAGCTCCTAGTTGCTATCAATTTAAGAGAGAGGTCTGGTATGGTGAGGAAACTATATTAAGAAGATGATATGGCCAGAAAGATTCATCTTAATAATCTTAAGACCTACTATTAGAGGAGGCCTCTCATGACTGCGGTAGTAGCTAATACAGTAGATACGTTGATGTTTAATAAGGTAACCCCGTTCCACGTATCGAGGACGGCGATAGCTCTCGCTTAATTACCTAGCCAGCGGGCGGTCTTCCTCCTTTCTATGTACGAGATTAAGAAAGGTTATAAGGGGTAATAGATGTAAATGCTTTACATGCGTAGGGCCCTAACGCCAAAAGTTGCTATTTGGTTATTACAATAAGGACATTGGATCCAACATCTAATGAAACGATGAATTGCTATCGGCTGTAACTACGGTAATAGGTATTGACGCGCGTTTTACGAGAGTATAAAATATACTTATTTCGTCGTATTTCTTCTTCCTTCTCTTCCTCATCCTTTTCCGCCGAAATAGTAGGGGTCGGAGAGATTCGACGCTAGGGGTTTTAATGAGCATTACCTTTATCTAGGTTCTACCGATGATATAGGGACGCTAGTTCACCCCTTCCCCTAATAGAGAGACGATACGTAGCTAGAAAGGGAGGGTACTCCGTGCAACCCCCTCTACGATTTCTTTTCGGAAACAGCTACGATAACGAAGGGGTTTACAAGTTAGGGTAAACCGACGTTTATAAGAACATGTTTTCCCTTTCGTTATTTTGTTCATAAACTTTTACTCAAAATATTCATTGTTTACAACTTTTCGTTTATTCACATTCACTATTCTCGTAGATATAACCTATACCTACCCTCTATTAATCTCTCTTCGTTCTTCATACATTGTTTATATATTCCCTAGATATATATCAGCCTCCTTCTTACCCTTCTCGTTAGATCTTCAATTCATAGCCTCCCGGCGTCAATAATCCTGGATTCCAGCAGCTTATCTCTTAGCGAACTCGGTCGTACTCCTTCTCCTCCGATAGACCTACCTCCTCAGTTAATAATAGCCGACTCCCTAAGCGAGCCTGTCTAATATGGTCAGTAGGCTATAGCTAGACCCTCTTTACAGCAGCTCGCTCTAGTCCTAACCTCTCCTTAGTAGGCCGTCGTCCCACATGTGCAATCCGGAATCATCGTTTCTTAGATACTTCTATCCCACGATGTCTTCGCTCCTGGTACCGAGGTCTGCCTACTAGATAGGACGAAACACCCTATCACTAATATGACGGATTTAATTACCGCGTTAAAGAGTATTTAAGACCCGTAGGAACGATAGTACATCTAGGAAAAGATAATAGAAGTTATTGAGCTGTATTTAATAAATAGGACGCTGCTAGTAATCGTATAACTTATCGACTACCTCAACGACGATCGGGTATACATGCATATAGGTATTACCGAGAACGATGTATAGGTGCAATTCGGGGCTCTATTCAAGATAAAGGAAAATATGGTTTAAGAAAACAAGAGGTTTAATTAAGAGAAGGCTAGGTTTCTTAAAGTATACCCGTACTTCGGAAAGTACTTAATTAATGAGAATATAAAAGTCGGAATGCTTAGGCACCTGAATACATTAGCTGTAAAACACCTAGACGCTGAGAAGGGGATTATAGCGTTAAATATAGCCTTTATAAAGCGTCTTTAGAGAAGTAGTAGAGGAGTCAGCTTAAAGCCCTATCTTACCCCTTTAGATGTTATAAATATAAGTCAAATCCTTGGCCACGAGCTCGAACAGCCAGAACTTAATATTATTAATAATCTCAGACTACGCTTCGGAAATGTTGGAATTCTAACCAATACATCTAAGCTAGATAATACGTAGGGCGTTAAGGAGGACGTATCATCCTATCCTATAGATACCCTAGTAGTAGCAGTAATATCCTCGGCTTTAGTCACGGTCGCGTAATCCGCTATAATACTCAGCTCTCCCGGTAGTAGCCTAATAGTAACGGAAGTTACCGTAAGACGGTCGAGCCGGATTTCACGACCCGCGGTTATGAAATTAAGCCCTAACCCTAAAGAATCAGGCAGCGATGCGAACCTATCTAATAATGAATTTCAGGGCACTATAATATAATCTCCCGTACGTACTAGTAAGAAGAGAAAGATTAGCAAGGTTAAGGCTACTCTAGGAGAGGCTCTTTCATGTACCTACAGCCAAAAGGTCACTAAAGGCTTTAAGAGCAGAACTAACAGCTAGGGTAAAGCGTAAGATAACTCCGTCTCCCTAGTGAATCTAGTGGATAAATACCTCTTTTTAGACATCGAGAAAGGGGATGTATGTTATAACTATATAAGGAAGCTTGCAGCGAAGATATACATAGTTACTAGCCTAATAATATATACAGCTTTAAGGGAGAGAACGCTGTTGGTTACACGACGATATAATGATCTAGGAGCGTTAAAAGCCGACCGCTCCTCTACGAACCTAACATTCAGCTAGTTCTAGAAGTCTAAGTGCCTAGCCCATTTATTAGATAAGCTTAGGGTTTACGCGTACGCACCTACTAACGAGGAGCCGAACATCGTTAAGTTCGACCCTAAGAAGGCCCTTGACCAGATAGGCATGATTAGGATATAGGAAACGTTTAACGAGACAGGTAATATCAATGTTATAATCTTCCGATAGTAGTGGACGACGATGGTGCAGGGTTAGAACAAGACGATTAGATCTATTATTGAACTAGAGGTCAGTATATATAGTTACTACTATAGGTGATTAGAAAGAGATGACAATCTTAGATAGTTACGTATTATAGTATACTCACTTGATCAGTAATTGATGAGGTAAGATCCGGTATACTAGCTGCTCTACGTATGCCTCCGGCCCGATTCTAACTACTGGCTTATCTCCTATCCGTACTACACTAAGTACGCTAGGCCCGGAGATAGCACCTTCTTCCGTTATATTAATATTAACGTTAATCGGGCGCTGTCTTCCTAACGAGGCGTTAACATGATCTAAGGGTCGTTAAGTCTAACGGATAAGACAGAAGAGATGGCCACTATAATTATACCTAGGATACACAAGTATCTACAAGAATAGAAGGATCGCGTTAATATAAGAGGGAAGGTGGACTTCAGCTAGATTATCGGGTAAATCACGGAAAACTATTTCACAACCAAAGGCGAGCTCTTAGATGCTAGCTATTTCGGGGCTATATAGATAGCTGTTCCATATCGTCAGGGAGAAGTAAGAATTATAATACTACATCTTCCTTATAGAGCCTAGGCGACGGGTCCCTTAGCGCTAATTCGGAATACGTTCCTACCCTGGCTTATCGGTATTACGCCTAACCACATTAACTTAGAAGTTATAGAAGGAGGTACCTAGGAGAATATAAGCGCTACTTATCGATCAATAGTTACTCCCCCTAAGACCCTATCTAGACTAGCTAATAAGTATGGCAAAATCCCGTTCGCATTTCCTGCTATAACTTAGCTTACCGGCCTTAGACTAATCTCGGATGCTCTAGTCGGCCGAATCCGATAGGACAACCCAGCTGTCATCGATGAGGTTAAGATTATGTTAGGGGACGATCAAGATATAAGGACGAAGTACATTAATAAATAGAGGGCTAGGGTAACCATTACCTTCGGTAAGGCTTTCCATTCCATGATGCGTGTAGAGAAGAGGGCCTATAGTACGACGCTCTCGTTCTTTAATGTTAATGCCTCTTTCCTCAGTAGTCAGCCCGGAGCCCTATCGGTAGACTATATCGAAGCTATACGACTATAGGATCATGAAGATCCTCTTCCTAATGATAAGGAGTTCACTAAGCCGTTAGAGTAAGAAGAAATTCGACGCCGGTTCCAGGGTGAACCTACTAAGATGGATAAGGCTAGTATATTCTAGACGAACATGCGCAGCGCTGCTTTACGGGTGTAAAGGTCCGGTAGGGTTAGGCATATTAAGACTGGTACACGCAGGCAGGATTAGGCGGACGGAAATAGGCCTTGATTTATACAATAGAGGTGCGATTCAGGTATAGATGATAGGGTTTAATATAGTTAGAGGTGGCTCTACATTAGCTAGTAAATGTATATAGCAGATTGTAATATCCTAGAGCCTGTTCTACATAGACCTTTTAGTCTATAAAGATAGCTCGTCCCTTCCTTTTAGATAGAATGTAGTGTTCTTTGCCTCTACAAAACGGACAGTATAGTTTGTGGTGTTCTACACCCAATCTTTTCAATACTTATAGCCTTAACCCGACAGCTAAAAGTTCTCGCTAAGGCGGACCTCCAGTAGTATAGTAGCACTAAACCCTTAACTACTATAGATATCTAGGAACAGGTGAATATCAACTACGCATCTAAAGGTGGGTTTCACGATTTAAACGAACTTAGATAGTATATCATAACGCTGGAACTTCTCGAGTTAAGATAAGCAGGCCTTAGCGTAAGATACTAGCGCCGGGCGGACTTTATAGAAGAGAAGAGTAGCCTATACGGATTCGTTAGTACTTTAGTAGTATTCATCAGGGAAAGGCGAAAGAGAGTTATAGCTAGAAGGTAACTAACGAGACTATAGAGTAATATAAAGAGGATCCTTTATAGACAAACCGCTACTTTATAGCGATATATAGTTCGATAACATGCTAGAAACGTGACGGTAGGGACGTCTAAAACCTCGACGCCCTAGTAAAGGAAGTATCTAAGAATCCATTTCAAGCCACTTCTATTATATAGAATATAGTGAAAAGCGCTTCGTGAACATAGCCTTAAGGCTAATAATAGCCCCTTTACTATCCTAATAAGTCCGCATAACCAACGCAGCTAGGACGCTAGAGATAGACCGAATTTAAAAAGGTAAAGGTCGGGAAATACTATACTCGGGCTTTATACTTTGTTAACTATAGACTAACGATAGTTCTTATAAGGAGCATCCGGTATATCGCTATAATAGAACGTATTAAGCGGATGACTAGAAGAACCACAAGATAACTTATAAGGGACGATTATAACGCTAAATTCTATATCGTATCGAAAGTCTTGCTCAGTAGATCTTTATAATATTATAGATTATTATAATATTGCGAAAGAAGCTATTCGACTTAAGAGTTATTTTAGTAGCGGTTAAGACTAGACGTTTATATATCTACGCTAAACCTCTCTTCGATTATATCGTCTTCTACCCTTTTCTAGCAGATCTCGCGCTCTCGCTAGAGTATAAAATAGGTTTATTTTAATACCTAGTTTACACGGAAGCTATACGGGATATATTCGACTCTATCATACTAACTCTTCGAGGTAAGCTCTAATGTTAGCTATTAAGAAACCGTGCTAATAGCACGTACTAAGGGATCTATTTCTATAATTATAATATCGTTTTTTATTTTTAACGATGGTGATGGGTGAATATCATTACTATAGAGAGATAGTAGTCATTATCGGCGTTACGTATAATATCGTACTTATTGACGGATCGGATCTATCTAGCGCTCAAAGCTCGCCTTTTATATAATATATAACTACTATTAATAGTTTACTTATGTAGGATTAGATATTTAGACTGGTGATAATAGGTAGTAGTAAACTTATCTAAGTCGATAACGTTAATTATCGTTTATTAAGTCGTCTTACGTGATAACTATAACTAAAACTTATATCGCCTCGCCTCGTCGCTATTACCGTGAACCGATATCCTTCTTAAAATACTCGAGTTCGGTATTATTAATAACCTAATACTTCAAGCTGACGTAGTACTTACTTAGAGCTATTTAATAATACGGTATAGCTTAGAGCCTACTAAGGCTAGCTAGGCTAACCCCGGGCTAGCTCCGGGTTCGGTGGGTGGTTTACCAAACCTAGAGCTACCTATGATTTTACCGATGTAGTAGATATACTAGTAAAGAGTTATATTAAGCTTGAGCAAAGAAGAGCAACTATCTAGGGTAAAAGAGCGTACTTATATACTTAATAACCCTAAAGTTCCTTCTCTTTCTATAAGATTCCATGCCTTTCTTTAGTATTATAAATATTAGATTTATAATACTTGATTTCTAAGCGTATTACGAATGTTAGATTAGTAATAGAATATAATGAAAGTTTATAGAAGGTTATAGAATCTTCTAGTAGACGAACCTTCTAGAACCTTCTAGTAACTTCTAGTAGTTTCTAGTAATTACTAGCTTAGATATAGCTTAGTAATATAGAATCTTCTAGAATCTTCTAGTAGATTCTAACACTTCCTCTTAATGTATACTAGGTAGTAAGACCTATACTAGTAGTATAAGCCTTAAACTTTGTATAGTCTAAAGGCTTTGTAAGTCCATCAGCTAGTTATTATATTATAGATATATACTTTAGGTTAATATAACCGCTTAGTATATTTTCTCTAATATAGTAATTTTATATATTAATATGTTTAGTCCTTGTATAGTGTTCCGGGTTTTAGCTAACTCTATAGCTGCTTGACTATCGGTATATAGAAGGCTTTTAGTATAAAGATCTTTAGTCGTATCCTAGATAGTAATCTTTATAATCTAATCGAGTAGGGTCTTAGGCTAGGTATATTCCTTGATATCTTCTTTTAAAGCCATATATTCAGCTTCACAGCTTGATAAAGTAATAGTCTTTTATCATTTTAAACTCCAGGAAATGACAGTGTTATTAAAGGTAAATAGATATTCTATAGTAGATCTCCTAGTAGGGTAATCTCCTCCCTAGTTAGAGTTACTATACCCTATAAGTATAGGTGTAGTATTTCCTTTATAGATAAGTTTATAGCCCTAGGTTCCTATTAGAAATTGCTAGATATAGTCTAGGGCCTTAAAATATTCTGGTCCTAGATTTGCTAAATATCCAGAATAGTCTCCTAAGGCATAGAATATATCCGGTCTAGTAGTAGTTATTAAATATATTAATAACCCTATCTACTGTTGATAGTAGTTTATATCATTAGAAGTAGCCGTATCTTTATAGGTATCCAGTTTAGATCCTAAAGTAGCCGAAATCCTAACCGATTTTGGATTCTCTTTCTTAAATCGTTGTAGTATATCCTTAAGATATTTAGATTGTTGTAAGATAATGATCCTAGAAGAGTAATCCCTTAAGATTTTAATCCCTAGATAATAGGAAATAGGTCCTAGGTCTATAATAGTAACCTTTATAGAAAGATTGTCTTTTAACTCCTATATAGCCTTACTATTACTACTAAATACTAGTAAGTTGTCAATGTAACTAGTTACTATGATTTTAAGTAGTATAATAAGTAGCGTATAGTTAATCCTTCTAGTAAGTCCATTTTATTATAGGGTGTAAGGTACTGAGAACTGCTATATAATTCCGGTTTTCTTAATATAGTCCTTGAATAAGGTATTAGTATACTTAGAACCGTTATCGTTCTTTAATATCCTAATAGACTTATTAGAGTGAAGTATAATTATAGTCTTATAAGTCTTTAAAGGTTATAAGAGTTTCCGCTTTAGATCTTAATAGATAGGTATCTAACTATCTAGTCTTAGAATCTAGAAAGGTTATAAAGTAACGGTACTCTCTCTTTCCGATAATAGGTAAAGGTTCACATATATCGGTTGTAATAAGTCCTAGGAATTCTTCTTAGATAGTAGAGGGTACTCTACTAATAGTAGCCTTAAGCTTTACCTTAACAGGACTCGTAAGTAGTAGGGTCCCTTAGCGTAATAGTAGAAGGTAGGGTTTCCTTGGGTAAATCCTGTACAGCGGTAGGTAGATAGGGTAAAGTAGAGTTTCCTAAATGTTTTAAGCGTAGATGCCAGAGATCCTTATTGAAAGAATTAGTACTAAGTACTATATTCTTTATAAAAGGCTGTAATGGTAATATAAAGAGTCCTCTGGTCTGTTTTATCCTTAAGTTCTTATTTCGAATTTATAGATTGCAGGAGTCCTCAGTAAAGGTAATCTTAACTCCTTTTTTAACTAGACATCCTAGTGATATAAGGTTAACCTGAAAGTCTGGTATAAATAGTACATCCGTAATATTTATTACTCCTATAGAGGTATTAACAGATATAGTTCCTATTCCAGTAGCTTATATAAAGGTCATAGTTTAGCCCCATTATATTACCCTAGTAATGGTCGTAGTTCTGTAAAGAATTCCTTATTATAATATATAGCTTGTAGCTCCAGAATCCAGGACCCATTTCCCATTAATAGTACTAAGTCTAGTATTGGGTAGGGCTATGGTAGCTAAGGTAATATCTTCTTCCTTAGCTATATAATCTTCCCTTTTAGTAGGATCCTTCTTGAAGTAGGTATTTTCTAGGTATCCTAGTTTCTTATAGTAGTTACATTTCTTAAAGGCTTTTGTAGTTCCTTTATTAAATCCTTTAGTAGGTCCTTTAGTAGATCCTTTAGTAATTAGAGAATAGTTATCCTCTTTAGATCTTAATCTCCTAGATTTGTCAATGAGATTTGCATATAGTTGCTCTAGGTCTAGGTTATTATTATTAACCCTAAGGCCTTGAGTAATAATAGAGGTAAACTTCTCGTATTCCGGGGTAAGGTTATTTAGAACCTAGGTTAATATAAGCTTAGTAGGTAGTTCTAATCCTTTTCCGGTAAGGTTATCCGTAATTCTTTTAATAGTATTTAAATAGTCCTCTATAAATTTACTATTCAATAGTGTAGTATTAAAGAGTTTTTTGAGAAGTAAGAATTCCGAGCTAAATCCTCTAGGGGGACAAAGGTTCCTAAGGGTATTCTAGGCCTTTAAGGGTATTTTAATAGTCCTTACCTATGTTGGAAGGTACTTGAGGTATAGGTGTACCTTAAGTAGCAGAAGTATAGGTAGAGATAGAAGTTAATATACTAGTAGATATACTAGTAAAGAGTTGTATTAAGCTTGAGGAAAGAAGAGAGACTATCTAGGGTAAAGGAGCGTGCTTATATACTTAATGATCCTAAAGTTCCTTCTCTTTCTATGAGATTCCATGCCCTTCTTTAGTATTATAAATGTTAGATTTATAACACTTGATTTCTAAGCGTATTACTAATGTTGGATTAGTAATAGAACATGATAGAAGCTTATAGAAGGTTATAGAATCTTCTAGTAGAAGAACCTTCTAGAACCTTCTAGTAACTTCTAGTAGTTTCTAGTAACTTCTAGTGATTACTAGCTTAGGTATAGCTTAGTAATATAGAATCTTCTAGAATCTTCTAGTAGATTCTAACAACCTATAGTAAAGGTCGATCTGCTAGTGCTAGCCTAATAAGAGATAAAGCCCTATTAGCGCTCGTCCTTACTAGTTGTTTTTATTCCTCGGATAGGATAAGATTTAGATAGGTTAAGATTTAGATAGGTATCAATTATAAAATCGCCTAATCCTCTTTCTATAAGTATAGACTTTATCTATAGGCTCCATATTTTGTAGTTAGCTTAACCTAGTAACCTAGATATAGCTAGTTTAGTTAAAGATTCTATATTCGATAACTCTTATATTATAGGAATATAATATCTCGTCCTATAGGTAGCGATCCGGGCTCATAACCTGTTAGAAGGTACGGAAGGTATAGGTATACATTAAGTAGCAGAAGTATAGGCAGATATAGAATTTAATATACTAGTAGATATACTAGTAAAGAGTTATATTAAGCTTACGGAAAGAAGAAAGACTATCTAGGATAAAAGAGCGTACTTATATACTTGATAATCCTAAAGTTCTTTCTCTTTCTATAAGATTCCATGCCTTTCTTTAGTATTATAAATATTAGATTTATAATACTTGATTTCTAAGCGTATTAATAATGTTAGTTAAGTAATAGGATATCATAGAAGCTTATAGAAGGTTATAGAATCTTCTAGTAGAAGAACCTTCTAGAACCTTCTAGTAACTTCTAGTAGTTTCTAGTAATTACTAGCTTAGGTATAGCTTAGTAATATAGAATCTTCTAGAATCTTCTAGTAGATTCTTGTCACGGTGTGACGGTGGGCCCTATCGGATTAAGGTAGATCCGTTCCGCTTGTCCTGTCTACCTATATATATATCTCGTATTCTCCTAAGACGTAGCTCCTTAAGCTACGTCCTGTCCTCCGTTCTGAATACTGTTCAGCCGAGTATCACCGTAGATACAATCTGAATACTACGCAGCTAGTACCTTCTTCCGTCCCGAATCCAGCCCGTGACACTACGTAGCTTTATCCTAAGGGAACGCTGCCCTGCCCGTCGCGATAACAACCCGCCCGGCCCCTCCGCAGCCTACGGAGGCATTGAATAATTTCGCCTCGTCTGTTTAGGAATTCGGTCCTAAATAGTTTACCTACTTTAGAACTCTCCTGTCCTACGTAAGCAACGTAGAAGAAGAATATCTCTCGCTCCGGTCTACCGTCTCGTCTATCTAGGAACAAGCTTAGAGACATGCCGGCGTCATCGACTACTAGAAGGAAGAACTCCGAGAAGTTCGCTTAGAGCTCTAGAGGATACTATTACTCTCGACCCCGGTAATTTTAACCCCTACCTCTAAGGATATACGCAAGAATACTCCCCCGGCGACGATTACCCGAACTCGAAGTGCTACCGTCTCTAAATCGTCCCGGCTCTCTAAAAAGCTCCCTGACCCTAATAAGTTCGAGGGTAAACGCTCCGACCTCCGCCGTTTCATCTCTCAGATTCATGAGAAGATGATTACTAACTTCGACCGTTTCCCGACCCCGTAGACCCGTATGGCCTACGTTACGAATCGGCTAAAAGGAAAACCGTATACGCAAGTCCTCCCGTATATTAAGAAAGGCGTTTACGACCTCCCTGACTATACCGATATCCTTAATCTTCTAGACCGTGCCTTTAGCGACCCGAACCGTATCTAGAATGCCCGCCGCGACCTGTTTATCCTACGTTAAAAGAACTCCGACTTTGGAACCTTCTTTGCTGAATTCCAGCGCCTAGCCCTAGAAGGAAATGTATCTGAAGAGACTCTACCTATACTACTAGAACAAGCTATCAACCGAGAACTGCAAGGTATACTCCTACACAATTAGCCTCCGTCCCGCGACTACCATGCTTTCGCGACATTCCTGTAGGAGCTCGAGAACCGCCGTCGCTAATACGAGAATATCCCGACCCCGTCCGCCCGTTCCTACGCAACCGCTACTAGTGCAACTCGTGCCTTCGAGAGGCCGATAACTATAAGAGTTACGGTGACAACTCCCGTTAGTAATCCCCGTCCTACTACCGCTACTATTTCGGCACCTGAACCAATGGACCTGTCCCGCCAGCAGCCTTTTACACGTTACCTAGGCCCTTCGAGGAAAAAAACTAGTACCTACTTCCGCTGCGGCTCGAGAGAACACCGCATTCGAGCCTGTCCGCTTCCGGATAACCGCCCTAAGAAGCTCCGTTCTGCTACTCGCTCCCCGCCTGTTTCTCCCTAGGGTAGTCTAGTTAGAGGCCGCTCTCTACCGTCCCCTCGTCCGTCTTCGCCTCTATCCGGCGCTTCGTTAAAAGGGGTGAGCCTGGGCTCAGTCGTAACCAGGCTCTAGATCAGCGCAACCGTACCCCCGCTCCTAATTTTCCGAATTCGATCCACCTATCAAAATCCCTAACCGATATTATGAAGAAACCCCGACCTGATTACCCGTCCCGCTCTAACCGAACGGTAAACACGATAATCTTGCCTGTTACTCTCCTGCAAAACGAGCGAGAACTACCGACATTCGCCCTACTCGATTCTGGTACCGAAGGAAGTGCTTTCATTGATTACGCCTGGGTATCTGAGAAGAATATCGCGGTTAAGAAGATCCCGAACCCAATTATCCTGTATAGGTTTAACGGAGATGCTATGAGTGCTATCCGTTACTACGCTATTATTGATATGCGTACCTAGGATTACCGAGAAAAGAAACTACTTTGCTATATCTGCCCGCTTAGAATACATCCTATTATCCTCGGAATGCCCTAGCTTAAGATCCACGACCCCGCTATTCGTTTTAGCTCTAACTCTCTACGCTTCGAGAGCGAATTCTACCGCCAGAACTATAATACCCCGTCGAAATCTACCCGGATCTAATTGCTTCCGAATGTCCCCCGAGACTCCCGTCCGACCTATAAATCGACTATCCCTATCCAGCCACCGGAGTCACCTAGTAATACCGTGATACTTCCCGACCTCGATATCTAGTATATCTCCTTACAAGCCTATGGAATGTTCGCTAGACGCGGGCTCCAGCTATACGCTACTAGTCTAGAGCAAATTAACGAACTTCTCTCCCCCCCCTAAGACTCATCCCTACCTAAGGAATTACGAGACTTTGCGGATGTTTTCAGCCCGAAGGAAGCCGAGAAACTACCCCCGCACCGCCCTTTTAACCACGATATCAAGCTCGTAGAAGGAAAGATTCCCCCGTTCGGACCCTTATACCCGATATCCCGCCAGAACCTGCAAGCTTTAAAAGAATAGCTTAAAGAACAGCTAGCTAAAGGCTTTATCCGTCTAAGTTCTTCCCCAGCTACCTCGCCGGTTATTATCGTCCCGAAACCCGGAGGAGGACTCCGCGTCTATTAAGATTACCGTAGTCTAAACGAGGTTATAGTTAAGGATCGATACCCGCTACCTCTTACTCGAGAGACACTAAATAACCTAAAGGGAATACGCTACTTTTCGAAGATTAACATCGTAGCCGCATTCAATAATATCCGTATTAAGGAAGGACTCGAATACCTAACTACCTTCCGTACCCGTTTTAGTCTGTATAAAAGCTTAGTCATGCCTTTTAGGCTTACTGGCGCGCCCGCTACGTTCTAAAGATACATAAACGACGTCCTACGACAATACCTCGATATCTTCTATAACGCATACCTGGACGACATCCTGATCTATAGTTAGACCCGAGGAGAATATACCGAATATATCCGACTAGTTCTACAAGCTCTGCGAAAAGCAGGACTCCATGCAAAGGAGTCTAAATACGAGTTCTACTGCCCCGAAGTTAAATACCTGGGCCTTATCGTCGGCCGTAACGGGGTAAAGATAGACCCCGATAAGATTAAGACCATTATCGAGTGGTAAACCCCGAAAAACGTTACTAATATACGATCGTTTGTCGGCTTTGCCGGATTCTATCGGAAATGGATTAAGAATTTCTCTGGTATCCTGTCACCTATTACGGCTCTAGAAAAGAAAGGAGTTACTTTCCGATAGACTCCTAAATACGAGACTGCATTCTAGACGATTAAATCTGAATTTATGAAAGAACTAGTCCTGCAGACCTTCGATTGGGACCTTAAAACAGTCGTAGAGTGTGATTCCTCCGACTGGGTAGTCGGTAGAGTACTCTCTTAAAGAAGAGGGGACGCTCTACAGCCTATTAGGTATTTCTCGAAGAAGTACATACCGACCGAGTATAACTACGAGATATACGATAAGGAACTGATGGCGATTATCCGTTGCCTCGAGGAGTAGTAACCCGAGCTTAAAGGAACCTCTAAACCCTTTACGATAATTACTGATCACCGAAACCTGGAATACTTTATGACGACGAAACAGCTGAACCGTCGATAAGCCCGCTAGTCTAAGTTCCTATCCCGCTTCCGCTTCCGCATTGTCTATAGGCCTGGAAAATAGGGTATTAAACCCGACTCTCTGACTAGGAGGTTACAGGACCTTCCGGAGGAAGGAGATGAACGCCTTCGACAGTAAAGTCAAATCGTTATTAAACGCGAAAACCTTATCGGATTCCTAGAAGAATACCTACCCGATCTGCAAGAAAAACGCTTATAGATTAAAGCGATACGAAGCCAGACCCGTCGAGTCCGTTTCCAGCTACCTAAAGAACTAAGTCCTACCCCTAAAGATGCTATACCGACACTAGATCTACCGGACTGGTTATCAGTACTACTATCTGAAGCGTACGAGCAGGATCCGATCCCTAGTTCTATCCTTGAGGCCCTTGATCGTGGCGATTCTCGGTATAAGGACATCACGCTTACAGAATATCAACGCCGTAGAAACCTGCTATACTACCGAGACCGCTTATATGTGCCCGACCACGACGAATTAAAAGTATAGATACTCCGAGAATATTATAAGTCCCCCGTTTCTGGTCATCCTGGAAGAACAAAGACCTATGATCTCCTATACCGAACCTTCTACTGGCCTAGGATATACGATTACGTCCGTACTTAGGTTAAGAATTATAATACCTATAGAAGAATTACTCCGTTCCGGGAAGGGCACCAGGGTGTCCTCCGCCAGCTTGCTGTGCCTGAACGTGCATGGAAGGATATATCGATAGATTTCATCACGCACTTACCGAAGAGTAATGGCTACGATGCTATTCTGGTTATAGTCTACCGCCTAACTAAGTTCCGTCATTTTATCCCCTATCGTGGTACGGCCAACGCCGAAGATGTTACTTATTTATTCCGCGACCATATCTGGAAGTTATATAGCTTACCCGAAACCGTTATCTCTAATCGAGGATCTACTTTCGTAAACGGATTCTAGTCCTACTTAAATAGAATCCTCCGCACTCGAGCACTCCTGTCAACTGCTTACTACCCTGAGACTAATGGCCAGACTGAGCGTATAAACGCTATCCTCGAACAATACCTCCGCGCGTACGTCTCGTACCTACAGGACGACTAGTCTAAATGGCTCGCTACTACTAAGTTTACGGGAAACGCCCTCTGTTTAGAAACGACGAAGTCGTCACCATTCTTTTCGCTATACGGCTTCGAACCACGAATGGGATTCGAACCTGTCTCGCCTAGAACTAAACCTACTACCCGAGACGCCGAACAGTTTGTACAGTCTATATAGAAGATTCAAGAACACTACCGCCTCGAGATAACTACCGCTCAGTCCCGTTATAATAAGACTACGAACCGTTCCCGAGTACCTACCCGCCGCTACTAGGTCGGAGAGCTAGTCTAGCTAGACTCCCGGAATATCTAAACCCTCCGTCCGCAGAAGAAGCTTGATTAGAAAAACCTAGGCCCCTTCCGGATACTCCGCCAGCTGGGCCCCTACGTATATAAGCTAGAACTCCCTTCTTCTATGAAGATTCACCCGGTATTTAACGTCTCCCTACTCCGCCCTACCGCCTCGTCCCCGCTACCTGGCCAAGTGCAACCCCCGCCACTACCTATCGAAGTTGATAGACTTCAGGAATAGGAAGTCGAAGAAGTTATCGACTCCCGTATTAACCGCCGAGGCCGCGGAGGCCAACCGAAGCTAAAGTACACCGTTAAATAGCTTAGTTACCCCGACGTATAAGAAGTACCCGCTTCCTAGATCACGAATACTGCCGAGCTTATCGAAAACTTCCATCGCCGATACCCTAATAAACCTAGACCCTAGTACGTAATAAGACGCGAGTGCGTGCTTACTAGAACTCGCACCTTAAGAGGAGGGGCGTACTATTACGGTGTGACGGTGGGCCCTATCGGATTAAGGTAGATCCGTTCCGCTTGTCCTATCTGCCTATATATATATCTCGCATTCTCCTAAGACGTAGCTCCTTAAGCTACGTCCTATCCTCTATTCTGAATACTATTCAGCCGAGTATCACCGTAGATACAATCTAAATACTACGCAGCTAGTACCTTCTTCCGTCCCGAATCCAGCCCGTGACAAGTCGGGTATACCCTTATAATCCTCGTATAGGTTAGTAGGTACTCCGCCTACTATATAAGGCCTGCGATTATTATAGCGTATCTTATGGAGGTTCTAGAGGCCTATAAAGTGATGAATATTACGTCTAATGATAGGTATATAGACGGCTAAAAGGGTAATCCGATCCGAAGGTTCCTATACGTTAAATTAGCCCTCCTCGTTTAGTATATAGAAGTAGTTAATCTACCTATAGATCGACGACTTCGTAATCTAGCCCTACTATAATTCAATCCGCTGATTTACTATGCTAGTTCCGTAGAAGAAGTACTCCCGGAAGGGAGCTCCGCCGCGTATAGTCGATAAGAGCTAGAAGTACGCGTCTACTAGTATATCGGTTTCGATACCGTGATCTGACCTAATTAAGCGAGGAATATAGCCGTAGTATTAAACTACCTTATAATACTACGTAAGGACTAATACCTTTATCCTCGCTAATATACTAACGTAGTACTAGATAACGTATCTTAAATAGGCGTTAATATAACCGTAGATCTATATCCCGTAGTACTCTAACTTATAGTATACGTTAATTAACTAGACGTAGTTTAGTCCTAGTACGATATATCTACTACGGCGCTAGCGAGGAGCGTCGAGCTAGCGACTAGTAACGCTAGTAGGGTTAATCTATTTAATAATACGCTATATACGGTCTCGCCTAATATAGAAACCATTATTTCGGAGGGTAATATAAAGGTAGTAACGGCTAAAGTTTTCTAAACGGCCGTTAGTAAGCTCCCTTTTAATTACCTCCCGAAGTCTCTCTTCGTCTTCTTCTATACGGATACGACGTATTATACTAAGCTCTTTACGTATTTTAGTAATAGTACGTACGGAGCCGATAGAATAGCCCTATTCTTATAGCTTATATAGTATCTTTTTATCATCCTATATCCTACTAAAGAATATTAAGAAGATATAGTACCGTATGTCTATAATCTGCGTAGGAAGAACTCGTATATTACGTCTTAAACCCTAAGCCTAAAGGCGTCTTTTAATAGTACGAGGATTAGTATAAACGGTAATAGTAATATTAGCGATAGGGTAGCCGGCAGTATAGAGTTATTTAATATAGGTACGGTACTACTTAATCGACGACGACGACGACGTTATAATTTTAATCGATTAATTAATTAATCTAAAATACTATAAGAAATTAACCTTTATATAAATTAACAGCCTTATTATCGACGATCGACGATTTAAACAGAGACGACGGCACTTATATACATTACGTTTTAGGTGAGGATCGCTAGTTAAATAAAATGACGTTGCGGGATTTTGTCGGTTTTGTAGCTATAGGCCACGGTATTCGTCCCTGACTGTGACGTCGGCGGGGTGATCACCTTCAGCTTCAAGTCCAGCATCAGAATCTTTGACATCCAACATTTTATTCCTGTCTCCCTTTTGTAACGCACCTTGTTCTTTCCTACTTCCCAGGATACTCGAATCGATAACACACTGGTGACTGCACCTGGCAAACCGGGTGGGAACAGTCTTTCAGCATGGCTACCAATTTGACATCGAGGCGCCAAGAGCCTGGCACAGAGGTAGACGGCTAATCCATGTGATTGGGTGCTCATACTAAATGATGTCAGACGAATATGGATACCGACTATGTCATCGTCTATCGTTTCGCAGACACTGGGAAGGTGGAAGCTGTTCGTCAGTTTCACAAGCTGATTGAAAGATTGGCATCCATCGGCATTGCTACAGAAGTTCGGAATGGAGAGAACCACTCGGTCCTCGTATTCACAAGACTTGCATCCGAGGACCACCTCAAGGGAGAGGTCTATCGATCGAGGTCTGTTCTGGGCGTTCCCTCATGTTTCAACCACCGCTCACGATGTTATCCAGAATGAAGGACTGGCTCAACGGCATCCGCACGGCAGCACCAGACATGGAGGCTGAAAACTCCATTGAGAAGGACCCTCTGTACCCAGCGGAGAGACTACGTATCCTACATCAGTTGATCACAAACCCAGTGGACGAGGGCGGGGCTGGCATTACACCAAAGCAGGGCGAATGGATTGGTGTCGAGTCTATCTTCGCTCTCCACGATCATGACTTCAACCGCAAGTGGGTCAAGAAGTGGGCAACGTCCTACACGCTCGCCATCGAAGATCTCGACTCCATCCGGGACAAGTTTGGAGAAAAAGTGGCCTTCTATTTCGCCTTCATACAAGCGTACTTCACGGCGCTCATTGGTATTGCGGCATTTGGGGTATCCTCTTGGGCGATCCTGGGCAACTTCTCTCCAACATATGGTATCATCAACACCTTGATGTGCGTTGCTTTTGTGGAATACTGGAAACACCAAGAGAAAGAACTTGCCATACGGTGGGGTGTGCGGGGTGTGTCGTCCATTGAGAAGAAACGGCATGATTTCGTCGCAGAGAAGGAGATCAAGGATCCTGTCACCGGCGAGATGACACAATTCTTCCCGGCTTCCAAAAGGCTCCAAAGACAAGCTCTGCAAATACCATTCGCTCTAGCAGCGGTAGTAGCTTTAGGAACCTTGATTGCAATGTCCTTCGGCATTGAAATCTTCATCTCGGAAATCTACAGTGGGCCTTTCAAAAGTATCCTCGTGAGTTCTTCGCTTGTTTCTGTTTTACTGGTCTTGACGGTGAACAGGTCTTCCTCCCTACTGGCATTATCACGACGTCGCAGCCCATAGTACTTGGCCTACTCACCGAGATGGCCACACGCCTGACAAAATACGAGAACTATCAGACAGAAGGAGGCTTCGAGTCTGCCATGACCCAAAAGATCTTCGTGCTTAATTTCATAACATCCTACCTTCCCATCATCCTGACAGCGTTTGTTTATGTACCGTTCGCCGAGTACATCGTACCGTATCTTGACATTTTCAAGCTTACCGTCAGCGCCTTTGCGGAACATGAGAACCAAATGCAAGCGCCGTCTTCCGGCTTTCACATCAACCCTGATAGGCTCAAGAAGCAGGTCATCTACTTCACCGTCACCGCTCAGGTCGTCAACCAAGCCCTCGAAGTAATCCTACCCTATGTCAAACGGGAAGGCTTTTCGAAATACAAGCAGTTCCAGAGCAAGCGCGCCGCAAAGCGTGACGGCGCCATTCCTGCCTCGGTTAGTGCCAACGATCCACCAGAGGAGAAAGCTTTCCTCGACCGTGTGCGCAATGAAGCGACCATGGAAGTTTATGACGTGACCACCGACTTCCGCGAGATGGTGGTCCAGTACGGCTATCTTGCCCTCTTCAGCATCGTGTGGCCTGTTGCACCCCTTTCCTTTCTCATCAACAATTGGATCGAGCTGCGCACCGACGCTGTCAAGATCTGCATTTCGACGCAAAGGCCTGCGCCCTGGCGTGCCGATGGTATCGGACCTTGGCTTGACAGCCTCACGTTCTTGACCTGGCTTGGCAGTACCACCACCGCGGCGATTGCATACATGTTTGCCGGCAATGGGCTCGGTCCAGACGGCACGCCGCGCGACTTGCACGGCTGGGCACTCCTACTTACGATCTTCTTCTCCGAGCACGCATACCTTGTTGTGCGCAAGGCTATGCGCGTGGCGATCTCAAAGTTCGATTCGCCTGGTCGCCAGAAGGAGAGGCGGGAGAAGTATCAGGTCAGGAAGAAGTACTTGGACCAGTCGCTCCGCCAGGGACGTGGGGCCTTGGCACCGAGTGCTCCGAAGGAAATGATCAATCGGAGATTCTTGGAGGAGGAGGTCAGGCAAAGGACGTTGGGTACGGAGACGGTGGAGGATCGATTCTGGAAAAGGCAGAGGTCGTGGGAAGAGAGTGTCAAGTTCGGAGCGGGCTTGATCGAGAGGGCTGCTGCGGATGAGAGCAAGAAGGCACAATGATGGCACCGATACCATACGTGAGAGCGAGCGAGGGGCCAGACTTGACGGAAAGCTACCTTGGAAGACGTCGCCATGTTTTGGGGAACCCCGTCAGGACTCCGATCCCGGACAGCAACGTAGACCTCGGACAAGCTCATTTGTATTGCTACACACTCTACCTAGCTGCCTATAATACAGACGAGAGCTACTCCTGGGGTTCCAAGACTTGGACGCCTCTGCTGTAGACCTAATATTAACGGTGAAGTTGACACTCTCGACAGCTGAAGCTCCGACGCCATCTCCAGCTGCGAAAAGATCATTCCAACCCAAGCCTAACGCCAGAACTGCAATTGCAATACCCATGCTACCATCTTAGCAACGCATCACTGAATCCCAAAACCGTGAAAATGCGCACGTTAAGACGAGCATCAAGAATAAAGATAGATCGCATCTCACCTTACCACGAGCAAACGTTGATGTTCCTCTGCACCTGCATCATCCTGCTGGCGCTCATCCCTCACAACTTCTTCGTGTTCGCCACTCGCAAAATGAGCCGCGGTCCGCACGACTGACCTCTTGTCTTTCTGCCTTCGGATGAACATTGCCTGCATCACGCCCACCACAGCCACCAAGGCCGAGGCCCACCAAGCAAGCGGTGTGAACCCTACCTTCATGCCGACACCATACAGCAGCCCAGCTATAGGACTGGCGATGGTCCGACACGAGGCTCCCGCCGCAGCGGCCAGCCCGTTGATCTTGCCGAGGCAGGAAGGGCTTGACGACGCTTCCTTAAGTAGGATGAGAATGATGGGCCAGGCGAGGATGGCGAAGAGGTTGCGGATTGTCAGGGCAGCGTAGATGCCTGCGTGGAGATATTGTGGAGGGAGGAAGGCGAGGTACGGGACGATGAAGTAGGCGATCGGGTGGCCGAAGGTGCAGAGGAGGAAGACCTTCCAGATACCTAGCCAGGACGCGGCGAGTGGGAAAACGATGCCTTGGACGAAGAGGGCGATGAGTCCGTTGAACAACATGATTACGCCTACTTGCTGGGTCGACAGACCGAGACCGCCGGCAAACGCGTCCGGGATCGGGGCGGCGAAGATTTCGTTCTTATCTTCGCGCTCGTCTTGGAGGTAGATTGGGAGGAGATGGTCGTAGGTCATGGAGTGGTAGGTGAAGATGCCGAGAGCCAGTGTGAGCATATAGACTCTAGGTGTGAAGGCTAAGCCCCTTGGCACGGAGAGAACTGACGACGTGCGACTGTTGATGGGCCTGCGCAAGTTCTCTACCTCGACCACCGCGTTGAAGGTTCCGTATGTGTCCCTCCTGAGATCAACGGGTGCGTTCTCCATCGCTCCGGCAGTGGCCATCAGAGGCGTTTTGGCTTTCGTGTGGTCCAAATCCTCTCGCGTGCTCCAGGGTTGCATATCTGGGTGTGTTTCTTCGATCAAGAAGAAGCCCGTGATTACAGCGACGAGGAGGATCGACGCGCAGATGATGTTAGGGAGAAGGTAGGGGAACCGGGAAAACAGACTGTCGGCAATACACGTCGAGGGGAAGTTCTCACATGGTTCTGCGAACAGCCCACCAATGGATGGTCCGATCATCGCTCCCACCGACCATACAAAGGGCATTACTGCGAAAGCACGTGCTTCGTATGTCAGTCGAAGAACTAGCCAGACCAACAGAGAGCCCTACCTTCGTGCTCAGGAAGCGTCACCAGTTCGCCAACCATTGTCTGTATCACTCCTTGGTTCCCATTCAACAGCCCTCCTAGTGATCTTCCGAACAACGCCATCCAGAAGTTCGTCGAAGCCCCGAACGTCAAAAGGCTCAAGATTGTGCCTACGCAGCCGGCGAGTAAGACCGGCTTGCGACCAACTCTGTCACTCAGGGAGCCCCAGAAGCAGCTAGAGAGGCATTCTGCGAGGGAGAAGGAGGATATGAGGAGACCGGCATAGAAGGACGCATTGCTTTTCTCGCCGATCTCGAAGTGGAGGACGAATTTGTAGGCATATGGGAAGATGGAGGTGATTGCGACGGGTTCGCTGACACGGACTAGGGCTGCAGGAGTCTGTTTTAGTACTATGCATGCAGGGGCTTGTATATAAGGAGTGGAGAGCCCGTCTCATGCATACCCAGATATACCAGCTGTGCGGTTGGGAAGCGTGTTGGGTTCCGCGGGATTGTCCGTTCTTTATATGTAAGAAACATGACATCTCAATAATCAAGACTCTTACGAAGTCAGAGCACGCCCTGCGCGACGCTCGGGTGCACCTCACGAGCTCTTGTGTGGAGATATGGGAAGACTTGAAGCCCGTGCTGATGGCTAGGTCTCGTTACACCTGCCAGTTTGCAAAGTTCGACAGCGTGTGGTAGCGGGAAAGCAGAAGGTGGGCATGGGAAACAATAACGCTCTGTGTGACGGAGGACTTCAGTCTCATTGCTATAAAGAAGAGGGAGTGGAAGGAGTAAGGTTTATCAACGCCAAACGAGGCGGTGGCCAGCCAGACACTTTATTGCCTCGGATTTGTACCGTCGTCGTACCAAGGTTTCTCCATCGGGAACCCGGCTGGCTGAAAGCTTGGCATGACTTCCTCCCTTTTTCGAGGCACATGACCATTTCCATCCTTACATGTTGCGCGTAATGAACAGATTGACATACATTGCTATGTGTATGTCGCACAGGGACACGTTTAAGCCACGTCGCGATGGAAGAGTTGTCGAGTCCGTGTCTCATTTCCATATAACTGGCAAAGCGCGGAAAGTCGTACCGATTCCGTATCTCCTACATTCTTCCTCTTGACATGTACAATGCCTACAGTATTGTCTACCTTCCTTCCGTTCAGATACGCGGAGCAGTTGTATCGCTACCCCGTACACGCACAGGCTGCGAAGGTCATCATAGTTCTGATCAACATCCAAAAGCATACCTTGTCCGACTCTTGTATACATCATGGAACTTTCTCGTACTCATGGTAACAGATCGCTTCAGCACTCCACAGTATTCTGGTGACTTGGCTTACCTCACTCGATCGGTAAGGGCGAAGGGTTGAACGCAGGGTCGAAGATCTTGAAAGATTCCTCAATCTGAGCCGAATTCTGACTGTTCGAAAGCTTGACACGCTTGGGTCGTCCGAGTGCTGCATGTTCATATCAGCAGTTGTTGACACAAGATGTTGCCCATCTGGCAGGCAGCGGAAGTATAGAACTCACCGTCAAAGGGTCGTTTCCTTTTTCCACTCTCCTCCATGCAGGAGTATCCGAAGCTCACCGTGGGCCCATTAATGAGCAAGTAGTATGTGATAAGCATTTCATAAACCTTCTCGCCGTCTTTGTCGTCGACCAGCTTCAATCCTTTTGCTTTAGGATCAATGCACATGGGTACGGTCGCCCAGAGTTTGACTTGGTCACGGAGATGCTCGCCAGGCAATGGATCTCGGGTCTCTGTCCAAGGTCCGCACCGAAGGGGATCGTGTCTTTTGATGGCCTTCTCGCTGTAGTAGATGGCGATAGGGTCAAGCTCCACCATACCAGTCTCCGAGTCGGAACTTCCGTAGAAATAGCGCGTTGCTTCGACTGTCACGACTTGGTCATCCTTTTGGGGATCCTGTGTATGCTCGTCAGTAATGGCGATCATCTGGAAGTATCTCCATTGCATAGAAAAATCAATGAGTCCAAGCACGCGAACTGGAGAGCAGAGAAAAGTGTCGGTTCCCAAGGCGGCATGCAACTGTTCATGCTCGTGGCTAAGTCGGCCGAGTCGATCCGATCTTCGGCCCAGGAGAAATTAGTAAGCAGGCTTACCTTGCAGATGAGAGGACACCAACGATCTTCGACGACAGACTCTATATCCGGATGGACAGGATCAAATTTGACAAACTCCAAGTTTGGTTTGCCAATGCGTCGCTTACGGCCCGCATGGTCTATCTCGTATGCCCACGTGGTAGCGTCTGGATGAAGCTTTGAATTCCACTCCTCGCTAATGGCAGTGCCCCAGTAGATCTCGGAGGGCAGCCCTCGGATGGTCACTTTGTGTCGAAGCAGAGCACCTCGTGTTACGGGATTTGGGCTATAAAGCGTCAGCAAAGTCATCGACATAGATTGGGATCCTTACAATTTCTTGTGTCGAGGAGCCAGAATTCTAACATTCTGACGCTCGAAGGCATCTGTCAGACATTTTTGAAGGTAGGAGCTTGAACCAAACCCGCCGGTCAGGATGATCGCTCTGACACGGTGACCTTCACTTTTCTGCATGATACTTTTCAACTTGTTTACGACGTCGACAATGACCTCGTCAAAGAACGACCTCATTTGTTCAGGAGTCACATCAATCTTTTGGAAGTTTTGCCGGGCGTTCCTCCCACCAAGCACAACAAAGTCGTAGTTCGGTTTGTCGTCCCTGAATTCCAATTTCTTCTTCTCGAAACCTGTATTGACACGGGCTTTCAAGTCTGCAATAGAAAACCCGAGCTTGTTGGCGAGAGCGCTGATGTCCGCTGCCGCTTCTAGCGCCCTCATGAACGCTTTGTTGATGTAATCGGAACCACAGAGGGCGCCATCGGGTGCATCCATGGTCTTCAGTCTCACATTCTCCCCCTCAGTCTCATCAGACAAGAATCTATAACGTACAAAGTCTCCAGTACCGGCCCCCAGATCCGCTATGGCAATTTCGTCACCAGGCTTGAACCAGCTCGTGATTCTAGGATCGTGGAGTGGTTTGAGTTGCTCTGCTAGAACCTGCACGGCTGCGCACAAAGGTTCGTACACCAACTCGCATTGCTCAGCACCGGCGGCTTCTGCTGCCACGCTCATGACACGATTCGCCGCGGCATCCCACATTTGTGGTACACTAAGAAACAGCTTCATTGGCATCTCATTCAGGTCATGAGAATAGCCGTGATTGTCCTCCATGGCAATTTTGGCCTCGGAGATCATGTGTCTTAATATACAGACAACGAGATCATGTTTGGTTTTGCCGAGAGCCCCCAGCTGAGCATCGACTTGCCGTTTGATGTCTTGTGTCATCGGATCGGCAAAGATGGCGAGCTTCGCATCTCTAATCACCAGGTCCTCGGCCAGTTCTTCGCGAAGAAGGCGATTCTCAAGCTCTCGCCCGAAAATGAACTCGCCGTCCACCCATGTAGCGGCATTGGGAAGCTTCGTCTCATTGTTGCCAAAGTCAATATCGTTGGGTTCTTGGTAGAAGGATTCGTCTGCGTAGGAGATTTGCCAGCTTCCAGCCAATTTACTGGTACCGAAATCGACGCAAATGCGCTTGCAGAAGGACTCCTGACCGGTGGCGACACTATAAGACGATTTCTTGACGCAGCTTGGTCGATCGCTATCTTGCTGTAGATGCTGGCCAGAGGCTAACATCTTGGCGGGACTTGTGTGATGAGAACGGAGCTAGACTATGTGAGATGGAGGTTTGAAAGCTGTGGAAATCAGACCTGATCACCCCGGGGCTGAGAAATGTAAACAAGAGATGGCTTTTGAACAACGACGCAATAAATTCGTGGATGCAGTTGAATCGAGGTCGAGAGAGGACTGATCGGAGAGTGATGTAAGAGCTGCGAGTGTGAAGTGAAGAGATGAGGAGTGAATGACCAAGCAAGCAAACAGAAATGAGCTGAATTGCGGTTGTCTTGAAGGTTCTGTATGAGGTCTACAGGTTCGTGTAGTAGCTCTTCATTGGAGACAATCTATCAAACTGGTTATTCACAGCTGAAGCAGGCCTTGACAAGTTACGAACTAACACGAAGGAGTGCAAACGAATCTCCTGTGCTTGTTTTGGTCGTTTGCACCCACTCGGACGGGGCGCGTTCTGAAACACGAAACGCATCTCGCGTTCATCAGTTCTCGTCGCGTTCAACCACCCAGCTTCCCTTGCCCACACTTTCTTATTTCGTCTCGCCTTACTGGCAGCTCTTTCCGCATTGCTCGGAGATTTTGACCATCATTTGCTGAGAGCCTTCACTCCACAAAACTCCTCGAAGCAGCATAGCCGTGAATAGAGTCTGACCCAGCTGCTCAAAATTCATACTCGTCTCCTCTTATCGGTCTTTGACATGACAGCCTTGACAATCTTCTGAAAGACCACTGGCGCAGCTAGCTGCCCACCTCCAGGACCCGACTCTGTCAAAACTCCAGTCACTTGACTCGTGACTCTGTCGGCGTCCCATTCCCATGGCTCCATATTCTTCGCGGCAGGCGGCCCACGGGAGCATATGCACTGTACTTGACTACATCGACAAGAATCTCGATACACCGCACGATAGGACTATGCGCTCCAAGGCCCTCAACGACATTGTCAAAGCTGGTGTGAAGCATATGGGTTCAGATGGCAAACTCCGCGATCACGATAGCGAATCACTTCTTCAGTCGCTTCACAACGTTTTGTCACGTTATCGTGTTGATCGGCGAAGCAACATGGACGCTTTGTGGCAACATGGTAGCCCGGTGTTGGATAGGTCGTACCTGCAGAGCATCGGATACGCAAATCTGCGGGAGCGAAGCAGGTCAAGAGCCCAGACCTTGGTCGACGATGTTAATGAAGATGCTGGCACTGAAGGTTCATCGAGACTAGCGAGTCCAGCTAGCGATGATCCGTTGCAGTGTCACACGAAGACATCCAGTATCACGCCTCTCTCGACAGGACCACCGACATCGACACAGCAGATAATTCACTCTATTGCAGATACTGACTATTCTAACACTTGGGCGAGTGAAGAGCCATATGCCTCTGAAAAGAAAGCCGGAGGTCGAACCTGCTGGTATGTCACGCATGCCCAACATTTAAGAAGGACATCCCTTGTTCGATTAGCTGATCGTCACGAAGTGATCCACATGATAATCCGAGATGTCAAGGATCCAACGCACGCTCTTACCGAAGCTATAAACAAGCTGGTCCGAACGCTGAAGCCTGGATCTGCGGGAGTTGCAGAAGTCTCAAGACTCCGTCTCGCAAATCTCCGTCGCGTGATTGCAGCGACATCCCTTGCAGGTTAGGCCAGCCCGGTCGTCTTACGACATATCCTAATGTTCAGGCGGTTAACTCGATCATAGTAATCTCTATAAAAATCCGAAATGCCAGAGGTATTGTGCTAGCAAGCACCGCATGGACCCAATGACTAAGCAGCCCGTATGCAACTCCTGCGACTGGTTTCGCACGAAGAGTGCTCATAAGAGCCGCAAGTCAGCCTCCCCGCCACAACCGCTATGCGAGTCGGAGCCTGCAGAAGCAGCCTCGAGATCACAGGGAAAGATTATGAAGACATACTCAAAACGTCAGGCGAGGATCACACTGGAAACACCATATACAGACACTTCTCGACAGAATGACGCCGATACCGAAATGTTGAGTCTGTCCGTGAATCACCAGAACACGCCAGTCCCTGTCTCCGCAACCAGATCCGACCTCTCCCTGCGGATCAGTCCTGTGACACCACGAGAAGGGGAAGAACGTCTAATATTCAGCGGACGTCGGCAAATGGCACGAATCCAAACCCAGCAACAGCGTAGATAAATCCTCAAGCAACCTTCATATTATGCTGACTATTGCTTAGCAAACACGACTCGGTCCACCCACAGTGTAACAGCAGCAGCGCCGATCACGTCATCCGAAATTGTGTCGCAACTCAGTGGATCGCATTTGCCCCAGCTCGAACGGTCACTGCCAAGCAGGGCAACGATGTCATCTTCTTATCAGAGACGAAAAGTCAACCAACTCAGCCCGAGGGAAGTGACACAGGACGTAGAAGCCATCTGGCAAGCGCTGCTGTTACTCGTTACCGGACTCTTTCCTGACGCATCCACGTCTTGTGTGCGCATCACATTCATCGATAATGCCAGCCCGGGCCTCTCCAAGCTTTACCACAAGATTTGCGACACCCGCGTCCGGGAAGCGGAGGGACTTAGTTCTGCGCCGAACATCTTCAACACGATGCTTGGGCTCTTCGGCGCGGCCATTTACAATGAGGTCTTCGAGCATTCGTGGGACTGGCAAGTTCGCATTCTGGGCGAGTCTGCAGGATACTTAGAAGCCGTGGTAGTCAGACATGGTGAGAAAACTCCGTGCATATGCTGTGTTCGCGAGGATGGCACGTCACTGACTGAGGGCAGGCTTGGACTGGCAAGACTTCTTGAAGAACATGCAATGGGAACAGGCCTGCAGCAGCTACTTTCAGGATGGTATGCTCCAGAGCCGTGCTGCTTCAATGGCGTACGTCTTTTTCGAGATTGTCTCGCCTCAAATCACATCTTTTCCACATTTCGCTCAACTTGGCGCCACGGACTGGCGGACGTGGCTCGACCAAGTAACAGCGGTATTTCAAAAAGCGCTGGTATTAAAGTGTAAGCTTGATGCCGCCGATGCAGAGTACGGGTTTCTATGGTTCGTAGCTGGAACGCTGGTGGACTTGTCAAAGATGCAGGGTATGTATGGTAGAGCCGGACCCAATGACGAGGTTGTGTTTACGATGTTTCCTGGTATCTACCAAGTGCAGCAACTCGGTTCTGGAGGCATTGTCAATGCCGCCAGTAGGGCGATGGTGGAGCTGCGGGAGAGGGTTGGGGCAAGCTCTGCTGTTCAGGACACGATGCATGTTCAAAGTGATCAATGAAGCTCACAGTCTTGGAGCGACTTGAGCCAGAGCTGCGGCGGATTTCACTTGCTCTTGCTGCATCATTCGACTTCTAAGCGATGTAACATTCCAACAGTACTGGCTTTCGCGGCGCCACAAAGGATACAATCACAGCACAACAGCGTGGCTTGCCCGGGGCTTGGAATTGAATAGCTGAAGCCGGTGTAAGAAGAGACCTGGGTCGACAGGCTTGGATCCAGCTACAAGCTGCCTCAGTCATAGTGCAAGGAGTACACATGTCATTCACTTTCCCAACTCTGCATGGTATTTTGATCCCTTCATGTCCCACGAACTGGTGGATGTATGTAACAGAGAAACTTGGACTGTGAAGAGTGGTGCACCAAGTACTTCGTATGTCGATACCTTGACTCGTTGCCGTCACACCAGGGCACGCTTTCGAGTCAAGGGTCCGGCCTCACCAACCTGAATTCAGCAGCCATTCCAAGCTCCACAACACAAGGTCAGAACATCGCACCCTCGCACTTAAAGCCTCTGCTCCCCATCGCTCCTCCCATATCACACATACAATGGCGTCGCGCTCGCCTTCCCGGACGCCCCGCCGTTCGATAACCCCGCGTTCCGCTTCTCACTCCCGGTCCCGAAGCCGCACGCGCAGCAGAAGCCGCAGCGCAAGCCGCAGCCCTCGAAGTCCACCTATGCGCCGCAACAGCAGTCCTCCGCCAAGGAGTTCGAAGATTGTAGTCGAGAAGCTTACTAAGAATGTCAATGAGGAGCATTTGCGCGAGATATTTGGCGCGTATGGCGTGTTGAGGGAGGTGGATTTGCCTATGAATCGGCAATGTATGCGAATATCCTTGCCCGCTACCTGACAGTTCTCATCACGCCCAGCGTTGCTCATGAGTGCTGATCGCTGATCTCGGTGTGATCTACAGTTATGACAAATCGCGGAACCGCATACATCCTCTACCAATCCACCACATCTGCCGAAGCAGCCATAGCACACATGCACGAGGCGCAACTCGACGGCGCCGTGATAAATGTCTCGATCGTTCTACCGCGGCGCAAATTCTCGCAGTCCCTTCCACCATCGCGACGTTTAGCCGCGCATATGGATCGTTTTGAACCAAGAGGGGGAGGTGGAGGATACCGTGGGCCACCACCACCACAACAGCAGGGGAAATATCGGTCTCCACCACCAATGTCGAGGCGCGATGGGTATGGGAGGTCTGAGAGGGGCAGGGGAAGGGAGAGGGACATGGATACGTATAGGCCGAGGTCGTACTCGAGAAGTCGGTCGCCAAGGAGGAGTCGATCGCGGTCGTACTCTTCACGGTCGATGTCGAGGAGTCCACCACCGAGGCGAGGAGGCGGTGGTGGAGGTGGGGGTTATAGGAGGCGTAGTCCGCCAAGGGGAAGGGGAGGTGGAGATGCTGGAAGTGGGGGTGGTGGTAGGACGAGGAGATCGCCGAGTTACAGCAGTTATGGGTCAAGTCGGAGTCGGAGCAGGAGTCGCGATAGGGGTGGCCGAGGAAGAAGATGAGCCGAGGAAGACGTGAGGGTTTTGCGATGTCCGCGCACAACGAATCATGCTCGTACAATGGCTTTGATCATATGGGTAAGTGGGCTCGGCGGTCTTACAGAGACTTTGATACCAAGATCCGGTCGGAGAGACATACAGCTATCAAAGGCAAGAAATTCGATGGTCCATTTATGGGACTAGCTATATCATGTATAGAATGTCCTGATATCTAGAGCAAGCCTCAAACATCGTCGCACTCAGCTGCATGCAACCTCGTTCACGTTCAACGACGTGTTAAAATGGCCCGTGCGTGTTTGGCGGGGTGGACGGCACACCCGACCAACAGAGCGGCATGCATCATCAACACATGAAACTTTTGCCCATCCCTTTTTCATCGTCATCTCAACTTTACGCCAATCTACCGTGCATCTAAAACCCATATCCGCTTGATAATATATTGACAGACCATCTCACGCATCACAAACTCCACATCTCCTTAATTCTCTCACCCACACCTCTCGAAACAGCTTCAGATCGCTTATTCCATCATGTCTTGGCAAGGTACGCGGCCCCGTGCAAACACGAATGCTCGCCCCGGACGGACGAGTAAGCACCGGAATGCAGCTGCTGACGAATATTTTCCTCTACAGCGTATATCGACCAAAGGTAACCCCTTGCCCCAGCTCCCTCCCAGACACAGCACGAGTAAAAGGATGGAACTGGATCGCTGACACCCTCCGCCCACACCGCCACAGCCTTGTCGGCACCGGTCACCTTGACAAGGCGGCAATCTTCAACACGGAGGGAACGAGCGTCTGGGCCACGTCGAGCAACTTCACGGTACGGTCCAACTCCCACTTCCCCGAGACACACCCCACTGGCATGCGAATGGCATGAGCTGCGGTGGTAATCGGAACACGCGGCGCGTTATACTTGCAAGCCTGGGGTTTGGATATCGCACGAAGCCCGTTCCGAGAGCACGCAGCAGACCCGTACCACCGGAAAGAGGAGGCAACGTCATATCGTACAAGGCTGGCTAGAGATCGACCTAGACAAAGACGCTGATCCAGTTCCCTGGGACGCAAACAGATCAAGCCAGCAGAGATGAAGGAAGTCGTCACAGCATTCGCAGACAAAGGCGACGCGGCCGGCGTCAAAGCCGTGCAGAGCACTGGCCTCCACGTCGGCGGACAGCGGTACGTGGTGCTCAAGGCCGACGACCGGAGTCTATACGGCAAGAAGGTGCATCCCCCTTGTCCCGCCTTCCCATCGCCCTCTCCTCCCCGCTGGCGAGGTGGTGATCTTGTCCATACATGGTTCTGGCGGCGTTGGGCTGACGTATTCTGTCTTTGTGTGGGATAGGGCAAGGAGGGCATCGTGATAGTCAAGACGACGCAGGCCATGCTGGTCGCGCACTACCCTGAGACGGCGCAGCCCGGGTCCGCGACAAACGTGGTGGAGACACTGGCAGACTATCTGATCGGCGTCGGATACTAGGGGAGAGGCTGGCTTGCCACGGGCTCACCGATGTGGGCGGCACAGGCTGGAAGCGGGGCCCGAACAGGACTAGGCTGGGTGTATTGTCCGCGGTCAAGGAGCACACGATTCGAGCAGGAGAATACTGACGGAGTGGTGTTCCAAGTGGCTAAGGTGGTCCCTGCATGCCTGCTGCTTGTTATCCGCCGCCCAGGTTGCAGCTCGGGCAAAGCTCTGGTGTGGCGTTATGAATTCATGAAAAGGGGGGGAAAAGACTTAGTTCCGGTGGATGTGCACCATACCTGGATACACTATATAGAGAAGAAGAAGAAGACTTTCCAGTACAGGACGCGGAGGGCAGCGTATTTACGTGGAATGGAGCTCGGCTGGGAAGCAACGCTGGAACAAGTGTACAACTCAACCGACGGCTTTGCAATATTTGATAATCTTGCCTGGCGTGACGTGGCTGGACATGGTCGCGAAGACAAAGACAGACACAGAGATGTGCATGAAACGTCGCACTGAGTTAGCTAGCTCGCCACCATCTCATCTAACAGCAAACAACATATCCCCTAGAGGACCCCGGAACGCCTCGCCTAAAAAGACCCCAAATCATCCGGAAAATATTATGAGTTCCGCTTCCCAGCCTCCATGTCCCCGCCATCATCGTCGAAGTAATCATCATCCAGCTCCCCCGTGCCAACCACATTCCTACTAACCCAGATCCCCACCGCCGTAACGACGCAAGTCCCCAGGAACCAGCTCTCAAACCAGACCTCCACGAACTTCACATCAAGCGGCGCCCCAAGCGCCTCCTCGATCACGCCGCCCATCTCCCTAGGCAGGTTACTCCTGAGCAGCAGGGCGGAGCTGACGACATAGGTGGCGCAGATCTGGCTGACGAGCAGCGCGAGATTCTGCTGAGCGCTCTGCAGCAGCCTGGCGGGCGTGAAGCGCGAGAAGAGCAGCACCGTCTGCAGGACTGCGTTGAAGGAGGCGAGCAGCATAAGGCCGGAGAGCAGGAAGGAGATCTGGCGGGACCAGGCGGCGCGGTCGAGGGTGGGGTCCCAAAGCTTCGCGGCGAGGGCGAGGGCATTGGTGATGGGGTCCGTGGAGGCGAAGGTGGTGCGCGGGGAGCGCCAGCGGCGGAGCATGGCGAGGGTCGTGGCGAAGATGCGGTAGAGGCAGTAGAGGGAGAAGACGTAGGAGGTGGTGATGCAGATGCGGCCGAGGGCTGTGGAGGCCTGGCGCTGGGTAGCGTGGCGGGCGCGGAGGAGGTTGAGGGAGTTGGATAGAGCGGCTTGCATGGTCGTCAGGCCTGAGATCTCGAGCTTGAGGGACTGCAGCTCCTGGTTGTCGGCGTTGGGCCGGAAGAGCCGTGTCATGTAGGATGCTTGTGGTGCGTGTGACAGCTTGCGCTCGAGGGCGCGCAGCCGGCTCTCCTTGACGAGGAGCAGGTCGCCCGTCGCCTCGAGTCCGGCCTGCTTGCGCGCGATGTCGGCTTCGGTGACTTTGCGGACCCTGCTGCCAAAGGTCTGCCATATTGAACTCACGGCCGCGAAGCCGGCGAGGGCGGCCATGAGCGAGATGCCGATTATGCCGATCCGCTCCAGGCTTCCCTGGCTGAGCCCGTGGCCGGCGAACTCGAGCTTGAACAAACGCGCGTCCAAATTCCATATTGACAGCCCCGCCGTGGCATCTTGGAGGTGGTGGTCCGACCCGAGCGCCGCCTGGCCGATCGCCCAGAATGCAGCGAGCCACCCAGCAAGGCCCGTCGCATCGAGGAGTATTCCGAAAATGAGTTTTGTCGTTCCCGCGTCCCCGAAGCCGGCAGCAGAGGTCAGGGAGTGTATCTCCAACGCGGGGGTGATCACAACGAGTGAGACCAGCAGAGTCCAGATCGTGGTATCCAAAGCGAATTTTCGCGCGGCGGGGTCAAAGGTGTCCGAGATCTCGCAGAAGATGAGCTCGGCAAGGAGTGCGGACAGCGCGATCGTCGTGGCGAACGTTATGGCAGCCACTCGCTCCCAGGCGAACCGTGCCCATGCTTTGATCGACGCTCGAGGTACGGCGATTGGTTGTTTTCTGGTATGGGAGTCTGCAGCCGTCTTGCCGCTACCACCGGCGGTGAGGAGAGGGAAAAGCTTCTGCCATGCGAACAGACCGACGGCGAAGAATGTGAGGACGAAAGGCGTAAGGGTGAGGGCGGACGAGGGTTGTAGCGGGAGTGCCCTGCGGGCGTGGTAGTGGGCGGGGGCAGCGCCGGCGAGGCATTCATCGCACTGTATCATGGTGAAGAGCAAGACCCATGGCACGCTCGACGTGCGACCGGGATTGGAATGCTTAATGAGAAGAGTGGGCAGGTGGTGGTATGTGAGTAAAGGAAGAAGGGGAGTTTCTGTCAAGACGGAGGGGCCGAGGAGAGGTGGATCATGTCGGAAAATGTGACAGAGAGCACGACCCCCCCTCAGGGGTTGCATGTGCAACTGCACGGTACCTGAAGTTCCTGAAGGCCCAATACATAATAAACTTGCCAAATGCTTCTCTTGCACAGTCCCGAAACGGGCTACTTCCATCGTAGACTCAATACGCTTCTCTCAAGTTCCAGCCGTTCGATACCTGGCATTAACCGGCTAATCACCATTCTCGGCATACCCTGACGGATATTCACAATGACCATGAAAGTCCTTGTATATCGCATACATGCCCTTGCTTGCACAAGCAGCCGCTAAGGTAATATAGACTGTTGCACCGTTGAGGCATGACTCGTGCTCGATATACCATCCTTGTGCTTCCTCCGCGCACGAGGACGGGTTGACTTTCAAGCAATGTCGCTCATGTAGACGTTGCACATGGTGGTGTCCATGCCTCATTACCGCCAGCAACATTATTGCTTACTGGGCTTTGCCCAATGTACATGGCCTCAGTGGGTAGAGCGATTGCCATTACCAGACTGCTATGCACACCGAGGAGTATATCAGTCAGATACCGTGATTGACTACGCTTTTGGTTTCCTCGCAACCATCAAGTACATGGGCGTGAACAGCTTTTCCCTCCCACCAGCCACAAGGTTGTCCGCAGCCAGCGCAAGGCTGTCGGCAGTCTTCTGAGTACCCTTGGGCGCGATCCCTACCATCTCGAGACCCCCGACAAATCGATGTACCAACCCACGTCCAATCCTCGTCATCCGGGCAATCGTGAGGAAATCCCATGGGCTGCTCATCATCCTGAAGTCGCCGCTCAAAGGCCAGTACCACGGCGAAGCATCCGGACGGTCTGCCAGATCCTCGTTCAACTCCAACTCGAAGCCTGCCGCCTTCATGGCCTTAAGCGCGACATCGATCTTCTCCATATTTGAGATGCCGTCGCCTTGCTCGATGGCGAGGCGGATTTGCCTGTGGCGGGGGTTGTCGTTGTCGTACGCATCCGTCATCAGCCACTCGTATACTCCAAACACACCTCCTGGCTTGAGGACGCGGAAGATTTGAGAGTAGACGCCTTCAAGAGAGGGGGCATGGACCGTAGCCTCGATTGCATAAACGGCATCAAAGGTGTTCTCCGGGAAGCTCATTTGCTAGAAAGGCCTACGTTAGATCCATAACGTTATTGAACGACGTTGAACATACCATGAAATCTCCCTTTGTGAAGCTCAACTGATCAGATAAACCCTCTTTTGCCGCATATTTTGTCGCGCGCTCAATCTGGTAGTCATTGTTGTTCAGACCGACAATATTTACGCCTGCGAACTTGGCGATCTCTCTCGCTGGTCCACCGACTCCACATCCAACGTCCAACACCTTCATGCCATCCCTCAAACCCATGACGTGGGCAAGATAGTGCTCATGTCTCGCAATAGCCTGTCTAAATGGTTCTCCGGGCGCGAACCGGCAAAAGTGGAAGGATGATCCCCATCCGTTCTCGTACAGATCGGTTGCAAGGTTGTAGTAGTGACGCGTGAGAGTCGCGTATTCGTCACGTCTGGCCTGTCTAGTTTCTGGCGTCTCTTCTTCCGCAGTCTTGTTGTCCCAGTGCTTGAAGTACTCGTCCAGGGCAGCCTTCTGCGCCTTTGGGTCCTTTTTCAGCATTGCCATCATGCCGGCGCGCTCCGAGGCGGATTTGCCATGCATGGCCCTGTTAAATGCGGCATCGCGCGTGTGATCTTCTGTTTCCAGCGCCATGGGAGCCATGCTAGCCTGATCGACAATCTGATGGTGGAGGATGATGAAGATGCTTGAACGGTCTAGGCTTGGATAGCAAAAGCAAAAGGTAGGCGAAATTCAGAAAAGGAAATGGAGAAGCGGTTTTCTAGGCACGTTGAGGTAGTACAGCGAGAACCCAATGCCCATGGCGCACAGCCACTAACCAGCCGTGTAATTTCATGCGCTGAATGTGTAATTTTATGCGTTGAATAGGGTTTATGACGCGCTACCTAGCATCAAGTATGGCGGACATTGCCGCCAAACGTGCTCCTGTCAACTTTTCCACCGCGACATCAGAACCACTATCACAGTCACTAACCTACAAGATGCCACCGCAAATCAAGCAAGACCTGAACAGATCAGGTACGATCTCCATCACCAATGATTGAAACACAACAAGCACTTACTATACCACGCAGGATGGGAGTCTACGGACATGCCCTCAGTCTGCGAGCGCTGCCTCCCAGACAATCCATACGTACAGATGCTCAAGGAGGATTACGGTGCTGAATGTAAAGTATGTACACTCAACTTCTCAGCCCATGCCATCACGTCGGGAAAAGATCGCGCAGCTAACCAATATCACAGATCTGTACGCGACCCTTTACCGTATTCCGATGGAAAGCAGATCGAACCGCCCGCCAGAAACGCTCCATCATCTGCCTCACCTGCGCACGACTAAAGAATTGCTGCCAGTGCTGCATGCTCGATCTTTCCTTCGGCCTACCTATAACCATCCGAGATGCTGCCCTTAAGATGATCGCGCCGGGGCCACAGAGCACAATCAACCGCGAGTATTATGCCCAGAACCACGAGAAAGAGATCGAGGATGGCAGGGGAGCTATCGAGGCCTATGAGAAAACGGATGAAAAGGCCATGGAGCTTCTCAAGAGATTGGCCAAGAGCGAACCTTATGCGAAGCGGCGGAGGATAGAGGATGGAGACGAAGGCCAGGCAATCAAGGCGCTTCCTGCTTCGGAGACACATACCGGACCCGGCCCAATCCGCACTCGAGATTCTCGTGGAAGGGGCACCCCAGGCGCGCGAGGCGGCATGCGCGGAGGTCGTGGAGGACGTGTATTCCCCTCCACCGCACAACTTCCACCGAGCGAGGACGACTGGCTCCCGCCCTCCGACACCAACATCAAATCCCTCTTCGTCGTCGGCGTCGAGGACGACCTGCCCGAATACAAGATCCGCGACTTCTTCGCCGAATTCGGCACGCTGCAGTCCGTGGTATGCTCGCACAGGTCGCACTGCGCCTACATCAACTACGTTGCCCGACGGGACGCGGAGAAGGCCGCCGACAGCTTGCGCGGCAAGGCTGTCGTGGCGGGTTGCCCGTTGCGTGTCACGTGGGGGAGGCCGAAGCAGCTTGATACGTTGGACCGCGACCAGAGGATGTCAAATGCGAGGGAGGGACGGGCTGTGGCGGGGACGCAGAGGAGAGGTGGTGGGCACGGTGGAGCGGTCGTGAGTAGAGGTGGGGAGTCTACCGTAGCGGCGGAAGAGGATTTGGACAGTCTTAGCATACTTGCTCCGCCTGGGTCTGAGGACGTCAATTACGCCAGTCTTGCTGGGAATTGAATGGTCTGCGTCCTTGGTCATGGTCATGGCTTCGTTTTAGCGAGGAGTTATGGTTTGAGGTAGACTGTTCGGCATGCCATGGACATTTTCCATTGGGTGAAATGAAGGCGTATTATAAAGATACTTATACTAAGGCGCCTTTACGTTTGGGGATGCGAATTAGGATATATATGCGGGGGACCGCAGTGCTCGTGTGAGCGCTATCCGTGAGGTTAGAACTATGCACATAGAGGAGAACTACAACGGCAGGAGAAGGGCGAATAGGCGGCATGAGGACGAATGGCGCAGAAACACTTGACCCAGGGAATATTTGACACAGTAACACATGGCACAAGGAGGAGCATAGCGGGCACACCATATGGAGGATGCACGGAATTTCTTCATTCTGACAAGGCCAAATGAAAAGGAAGACGCAAATCCAGTCCTTCAACCAGAGACACCGACATGCACATAGCCCCTCCTCTCAGTTCATCTGCCTGATCAGCGCGTTGATCTTGTCCTCGCGGTTGCCGAGATCTCCACCGGATATGAAATGGACGAATTTCCTCTTGTGGAATCCCCCGGTGGGGTTGCTGAGCTTGAATGGCCAGAGGAAGTTGCTGGCTTGCTTGAAGTTGGGGCCGCAAGTGAAGATCTCGTGGACCAAGTCCTCCATGCAGACGATGCCGTACTGGCCGAGGTTCTCCTCGATGACGGCATTGTCGGTGAGGGGGATGCGTTGAGGGTAGCTGTTGCTGGCGGTCTTGACCTTGCCGTATCCACGCTTGTAGATGAGCTCACGGACGCTCTTGAGGTTGGGGTATCCGAAGGCGATGTATGGCTCGACGATCTTGAGCATCTCCATGGTGGCCTTGGTTAAGCGGACGAAGACACCATTGTTGATCTGGAGGAGACGGAGGAGCTGAAGGGTCTTGCGCTTCTTGGGGTCAATCTTGTTTATACTAGACTTTATGTCAGCCACTTGCTGTAGCACGTAGAAGATATCATATGCTGCTCACCCCTTGATACGGACAACGAAGACGACCTTGGGCTCGGCCGGAATGTAGTAGGAACCAGATTGCTTGGCCTCGCGTGCCAGGCGGATCTTCTCGCGCTCTGCATCGCGGTACTCCTTGATGTAGGACTCTGCGCGCTTGAAGATGACGCCACGCTTCTCCTTGTTGGCCTGTACCATTGCGGCGTCAGTGACTATTCTTGCAACGAGACTCGAAAATGTGCTGGGCGGCAAGGAATACGACGATTCAGTCCCGAAAGATGGTTAAATTGACGACAGCATGGACGCAATGGTCTAGTCGCATGATTTGTTCGTTGTCATCACCAAAGTCGTTCCTCTGTGCCGCCCAGGAGGCGTGATTGCAGTGCGGTCGACATACCGCTTTTTTCTTCTCGGACTCGGCAGACTTCGCTTCGCGCTCCTTCTCCTGGCTCTTGCGCTTCTTCAACAGTGTCTCCGGGACGAGAATGTCATCTCTAGTCGGGACGGACCTGTGCGATCGAGGCAAGATGTCAGAATAGTCTGTGGTACGAAGGTGATCCCGAGACGAGAAGTGCAGCAAGCTATGCATTCTCGACTGGACGTGGACTCTAGAGTACACATTTGATCGGTGAAAGCATCCTCGTCCACTGAGGCAGCGCTCAGTGAAGAATCGACTCTCATCCGACAAGACCTCGGACTTGCGTCCAAGAAGTGCTGGCGGCTGTTGGCCGGCTCGCAGCGAGCCTCTTCAGTGAGGGAACCACAGCTACTTCTGCATCTTCTGCCCCAGGTATCAGCCGGAGGCTGGATGCGTGTGTACGTACGTCTTGGAGGTGGTCGTGGGCGCCATTGTTGTCGTCGGTGTCGAAGTGTCGTTGATTATTCACAGCGTCTGAAGTTTGCGCTTTGAAAATGTGTGCGTGGGCAGCGTGAGCGGCCCGGCCAAACCTTTTGCCGGCAGAATTTCCGACACGCTAGCTCCTTCGAGCCCTATCCCACCACGAATTTTGAGCGATGTATCTTGAACATCACGGTCACACGACGACAATCATCGCAACCACCCATCATGTCCTCCGTTCAAAGCGTTCAGTGCTTTGGGTACGTCCTTACTGTCAGAGATGCGCCGGAATATGCTGAAGCTGTTTATGGCGCCTCGAGAGACTTGCGACTGACGATCCAACAGCAAGAAGAAGACGGCCACCGCGGTCGCTCTGTGCAAGCAAGGCAAAGGTCTCGTCAAGGTCAATGGAAAGCCCCTCTCGCTCGTCGAGCCCAAGCTCCTCCGGTTCAAGGTTTACGAGCCAATCTTGATTCTCGGGCCTGACAAGTTCGGTACGACTATTCGAAGATACAAGGCTGCGCGGACACAAGACTGACAATTCTGCCCGCCATAGCCAACGTCGACATCCGAGTTCGCGTCTCGGGCGGTGGTCACACGTCCCAGATCTACGCTATCCGTCAAGCCATCGCCAAGTCCATCGTACGCCTCCGTTCACTTATCACAATTTCAATCTCTGACGCTGCCCACAGGTCGCATACTACCAGAAATACGTCGATGAATACGCCAAGAATCAGCTGAAGCAGGCTTTGGTGCAGTACGACAGGACACTGTTGGTAGCGGATAACAGGAGGTGCGAGCCCAAGAAGTTCGGTGGTCAAGGTGCGAGGTCGAGATACCAAAAGTCCTACCGTTGAAGGGATGGATTTGTTGGTGGCATGGACGTTTGCATGGAATTCAGAGCATCAGGGCGTGGATAGCGCATATGCATCACCTGTGCACTGGGAATAGTTGTGCAACGAATCAAAAGGTCAAACACAAGCTTGCAAGCGATGTCATGCCATTGAGGAATGTGTCGGGTTTATGGTCCGTCTACTGGCACAGCATGGTGCGCCTGCACGTTATTTCCTATTTCCCCTTTCCTTGCGGAGCAAGAGAGATCGTCGGCCTTACCTTTCACGCCATTGGTTTCATCTCTCCCTAGTGGGAGTCGCAACAGATTGTCTCTCTTGCTTGAGCTAACCGATATGGTCACAACTTCCGTGCTACCGTGTCGGATAGAACACGCGTGCAACTCCGAAACCCAAGTTGCTGACCCGAATGATGAGCGCAAGCTTGTCAAGAAATATGAAATTCACGAGGGTTCAAGCCGCCTTGATGATGCCCCCCTTTTCGGGCTTACTCATTTCCATCCAGCATCCTCGTATTTGATTCTTATGCTTTGATCTTTGGCGTACGCCTTGAACCATGCTGCCCCCGGTTTGTGCCATTTGGTGTTGGTATACCCTGGAATGGGGTCTGGCCATGTCGTATCTGTGTCTCCGGTCTTGAGATCATACCATACAGACGGGTTGTTCTCGAGCAGAAGCAACGTGCTTCCAGTCATGCCAGCATCATTTCGGATAACGGAGATCTCGCCTGGACGATAAGGATTACAGTCGAGATTGACGATCAAAACGCCGTTGGCCTTCCAGTCTTCGTGTGCCACAACGATAAACGTGTGAGGGCGCAGCTTATGCGGGTTGGTCTTTACGGTCTGTAGGAGAGATATATGGTAATCATGGATGTCACGCAGGCTGTTCTTTCCAGCATCACTGAAGTCGTGCGTAGGTGCCAAGACTACTGTCGACCACCAATCATCCGCAGCAGCGTTCGAGCCGATGTAGTCAACGAGAGATGGAAGGCTTTTGTGTGCGAGAGGCACCAGCGTGTACAGCGCGTAACGATTTCCGACTGAGGTCTCGCTGATGAATCGATATGGGACGTTAGGCGGCATGGCTTGTTGAATGGCGTATGGTTCGACGATGTGCTTCTAGCATGCTGGTCGTCATAGGCTGCACTAACCATTGGTTGAGTAGTATTGACTGCTGGGCTCAGGCTGGATGCTTGCGCGATGACGACGGCTTCTGACTGCACCCTCTCATGCACTGCAGCTGCTACTGGTGCTCGAACGGGTCCGGTACGGTCCAAGTCTTGCTCGGCAGAAGAGTGCATGGTCCTGGTAGACGAAGACTCCGGATCATGCTGAGCATGCTCCGACAGTCCAAGATTTAGAGGCGTCAATCCTGTGGCCATGGCAGAAACCGGAGAACTTCTCCAATCACAAAAGGAGCGCAAAGACAATTGCGGAATGCGTGAAGCCAGCCTCGTGAGCTGGGACGGCTGGGTTAGCAGATGACCGGAAAGGATGTCGTCGTTTGAGCGCAAGAAGAGGTTGCTATTGGGTCGTGTCGTTCTAGGTATTATGGTTCTTAGGGCAATGTACATCTAGCTGAAATGAGTGGCGGAGTGTTACGATTGAGATAGGTACGGAGAACAAATGACGATCAAATTAGAGAGCTAGAAAGAAGAATGTACTTGAGCAGCAACACCGCTCTGCCCTCGTATTATGCCTTCCTTTGAATCAACGAGACTCGAACACGTCCAGCCAATGGTTCTTTCCCCTTCCGGACGACCTCCCAACCTTACCAACTTGTCTACCATCGCCTTCGAGCTGCACAGAAGTCAGCCTTTGTTGCGAAAGCATCAAGAGGCCGAAGGATTCGAGATGGGGGCCTACCCGGGTAGTTGGGAAATCAACGTTCATAAAGGCGTCTTAATATCGTCGATGCTCGCCTAGGAGGTGTTGAGGTACTGTTTCGGTCTTGAAAGGTCGTGCAGTGCATTGCCCACCTTTTGCCCACTGTCCCTGCCTTCCGCTTCTGCCTCCCTCTGTCAACTCCTCCTGCCTTGGCTAGGTCTTGGGCGTCGATGTGAACCTTTCTGCCTCTTCTTCGTGGCCCCGTTTTATCACTTTCTGTCCTGTGTCTCCTTCCTCCTCAATCCTTTTGTCTTCTTGCAAACCCCTAACTCCCCCGGGACATGTAAAAGGGAGCGAAAGATATCTCTTTTTGCTGCACTGTCACGGATCCCACTGCTAGCATGTAGTCGCCACCAGTCAATCATCAATTTACGTATGGCCCGAGATGAGGCATCAAGGAAGAGATCGGAGGCTGCTAATATAACAAGCGATGCCGCCGCGTTTCATGCGAAGTAAGAGGGCGCAGAAAGTTTCGGAGGATCGCGAGGACCCAAGCAAATTTGCAACCCGCACTGATATATTGAAAACTACACCTGATTTTAGTTAGATGTCGACTAAATGCGAGTGCTCTAGATCTCGAGTCTATAGTTCCCCGAAATTATAGCACCACTTCTACTGCCGACCAGGCACGACTTCTTCATACGACGTTCGTGCGAAATTTTTCGTAGTCTATTTTACACGCATGAAGAGGTAACTGTAAATCTGTGAAAACCGATAGGTTATGCTGTCAGGAGTAGTCTATCACTTTGAAGAGTTGTCGGCCTAGAAACCACGCAGGTATCAACGTGTGTATAAATCAATGTCAACATTGGCAATTTTAACCGACGCACGCCGCCCCAGCGAGTCGAGGGACTCAGCAGCAGATTACATATATTGTTTATTGGAAGTTTTCTTCCACCGTTTCAGTGATTGTAATTGCGGCATGACGGCTGCAACGACGCGTCCTCCATCATTACTGGCAGCCCTATAAACAGTATACGCGCCAGGACTTCTCCAGACGTGGTTGGAGCGCTCCAGATACTGTCCGAACCGCCCAGAGATAGCAGCACCGGGCCAGACACGGCCGAGGACTGTCCAGACACTGGGGGAAGACCTCCAGACACGCCAGAACACTCCTCCGAAGCTTTTCCAGGGGCTGGCACTGACGGGGAATCGTCCCTAAGGCTTTTTCTTCGCCAGGGGCCGTTCGGTACCGCTTTCGCTCCCGGGAGAGCATACGGGGCATGAGCACAAACGTTATAGGTAGCTCAAATCTTGCTGAGTCATCTTTAGAGTCCTGTGACGCAGGTTAGGCTTGTTCCTGCCATGAGTGCCGTCGCGAACGTCATGCTAACATTACTCGTAGTGGCTAGCGTGTCGTTCTTATATTCTGGCCCTCACCAGCCTTAATATGACCAGTCATTGGGTAATGCGAAAGTCGAGGGTATGTGTATCAATCTTGTTGTCGTACTGATCATCAGCTAATCGTCTTGATCAGGTTCGACCCCCTCCAGGACTAGGACTTCTTTTTATGACCTGTGGGTATGTTTTGCATGTGGTACATGGGATGGCCAGAAGGGATAGGAGAGATTACGGAGTATGGAGTGCAACCTGATCTGCTGCAATGTAGAACGAGGCAGTGATGGGGTATGGAGCCAGGCTCTTCATATCTTTTGCAGATGATGTGATCTTGTAAGAAAAGGGGATCAGGGCTGTATTACATGGTACGAGTGCTGGAGTGCAACTCTACAGCGTGCTGCATTGCATGATGATGGAGTGAGGGTGTTAGGAGCTAGTGTTTTGGGCTGTCTTTTACACTATTGTACTGGAGCTTCTTCTGGGTCGGTGATTGACCAAAGGAATTGATTGGGTGTCAGGGGTGGCCTCAAGAAGATACAGCGATGGAGTGCAACTCTACAGCCTGCTGCCATGTATGACGAGCGGCGGAGTTGTGTGAGCGAGATCAAGGTCTGGCATCTACGTTATTATACCGAAAGACTTCTTGATGATAGTGATTTGGTTTGTTTCACGATTATTGAGCACGATACACAGTCGAACATGCAGCAGCGCTGTCTTGAAGGCGTGATCGGCTTGAGTTCACAGCATCCTGAACTCTCCTGTGGCTGTAGGTATTTTGCGTAATGAGAGTGGAGTAAGGAGAATATATAGTGGTATGGAGTTATGAGTTTCGAATTGATATGGCCGGCTGGGACGCGGCGAGGGTGCACGGCAATTGTGGTGCCTGTCATGTTCTTGTGGAAAGCAGCAAAATCTTCTCCGGGGATATTGTTCCTGATCATGTGCTGATGTAGATCGATGATGCTAGTGTGCAACGAGACGAGACCCGTGGTTTGTAGGTCGAGAGGAACGGGTCGCGTTCGGCAGGATGATGGGTCTCTGGGGGTGCAGCCATGGAGATGGTAGGTCATTTGCCATGTCTTCGTTGACAATGACCCTTGCCTGAATACTCAACATTCGGCTGAATGTAGCTCAAGATCCACACCGTACGCCGCCTACTGCTCCCTTACCGGCGGTCTTTATCGTGTCGTTGTCCCCTCTTTCTGTCTCCTCATGAATGCGTAATCCTTGTTAACATGTCAGCGATAGGTTATCCTCCACTGACAATGAAACCCACGTACTGAACCGATCCTCCTCATCCGCCTCCTTTTGTCCCTGTACGACATTCTGTCTCAAGAATAGCGCAACCTCCTCAGCGTGGTTGATGCCCTTCTTGATCTCCTCGCTACCACTGGACAGTTGCCGGTTCTTCTCGAAGCCTTTACGTGCCTCTGATCTAGCTGCATCTAGTAATCGAAGGTCACCTGGTTGGTTGTTGTCAGCTAAGTACTTCCAGATGCAAGCATTGAAAATTGTGCCAATGGACTACTTGGACGAACCGGATTGCCGCACCTTGAAATGCTATGCGGGTCGAGCGCAGAACGTGGCGGTATGCTGCAAGCGCCATCTTCTAAATCGTGAGCTTCAGGAAACGACCAGAGACCTTAATGATTAGCCTCTAGCAGTGGTCTGATTGCAAAGAAGAGGGCGGCAATGTTACAGGACTCGATAGTTTGGATGCATCTTCAATTGTCTCGATGGAGTCGGTGGATGTTCGGCTAAACTAGACCCTGAGGTGCTGCTTTCGATTTTCAAGATATAATTCTCATTCTTCTTCCTTGACCAAGCATAAGGACCATTCATTCAGATCAGGACAATACAACCTCAAAATGGCTGTAGGCACAGAGACACTTAGCCTCCCTAGCATACCCGAGGGATGGTCTGCCGAGGGTAGCTTCAAACCATTGGGCAAGCTTTCTGCTGCCACTCAGAGAAATATCGCCCCCGTTGGTGCACATTTCCTTGCGGAAGCACGCAGGGTGAGTCCTTACAAAGCTGTCTGTCGTTCATCTCATCACATTAATAAATCTCGTTCGTGCAGAAACGCCACAAGCGCACATTCTCCGAGGACGAGCGGATACAAGCCCAGGAGACCGTCAAGAAGATTGAAGATGATGATGCTGGTGAGATCAGCGAGCCGGAGGACCCTGTGATGCTCCAGCGTGATGCTAAGGACTGGAAGGTATGTTTCGGTTTTGACGCCTTTTTCTTTTAACACAAGCTGACAATTTGACCTAGGCACAAGACCATTATGCTGTTCTAGGCTTATCGAAATACCGCTACCGCGCTACTGAGGATCAAATCAAGCGCGCCCATCGCAAGAAGGTTCTCAAGCACCATCCTGATAAGCGCGCTGCGCAGGGAAGTACCGAGGACGACTCTTTCTTCAAGTGCATACAGAAAGCTACCGAAGTCTTGTCCGACCCTGTAAAGCGCAGGCAGTTCGACTCTGTTGATGAGAATGCCGATGTTGAGCCGCCGTCGAAGAAACAGACAAAGTCGGGCAATTTCTACAAGATGTGGGGCCCTGTGTTCGAGTCCGAAGGTCGTTTCTCCAACACGCAGCCTGTGCCGCGTCTCGGAAATGACAAGAGTACTAAGAAGGACGTTGAAGACTTTTATAACTTCTGGTACAACTTCGACAGCTGGAGGAGCTTTGAGTACCAGGATGAGGATGTTCCTGACGACAACGAGCACCGCGACCAGCGCCGTCACGTTGAGAAGAAGAATCAGAATGCGAGGCGTAAGAAGAAGACAGAGGACACTGCGCGCCTGCGTGCCCTAGTGGATGATGCTTTGAGCTTGGATGACCGCATCAAGAAGTTCCGCAAGGAGGAGCAAGAGCAGAAGCACAAGAAGCGCAATGAGAAGGAGGCCGAAGCAAAGAAGGCGGCGGAAGAGGCAGCCAAGCAGAAGGAGGAAGACGCACGTCTGCAGCAGGAGAAGGAAGCGGCCGAGAAGGCAGAAAAGGCAGAAGGAAAGAAGGCGAAGGAGGCTGCCAAGACAGCTGCGAAGAAGAATAAGCGCGTTGTTAGGAATGCGGCCAAGGATGCCAATTACTTTCACGGTGCTGGAAGTGCGCCGGCTAAGCAGATCGATGATGTTCTCAACGACGTCGATGCTTTGCTGGCCAAGATCGATCCTGATGAGCTTGCGGACTTGACGAGCAAGTTGAGCTTGGAGAAGGAGGCAGATAAGATTCACTTAGTCTTCTCGGAGGAAGCTGCTCGCTTGACGAGTGCAGGAAAGGTTAAGGAGGGAGAGTTGAAGGTGCTGAGGACATAAGATTGCGTAATAGACCGCGTTCGCATCAAATAGAGCTACATGCATTTCCCGTCAAACATTCAGATTAAATTGTCAAGCGATGTGATATCAAGACTGCTCGCGAGTGATTCCAAGCCTGTTGATGGACACTTGATATATACACCTATAGGTGCTTGTTCTGAATATCGAGGAAATGATGCGGAGCTTCGTGAAGCACAATTTGTTGAAATCGCAACGACCCTTGCTCGAGGACATCGGACCGTGAGGGGACCCTGACTCTGGGAGATCTCAACGCCAACATTGGAAAGCCTGCTGCTCCATTCACAGATATTCTTCTATTGCTTTGTCAAGTCCTTCGTGAACAAGAACACGCACACAATACAACAATGGCAGGACCAAGCTTATTACGACCAGCTGCTCGTCTCATCTCCACACGTCTACCACTAGTTGCACGAGCGCGACCACAGCCAGCAGCTGTTGCTGCATTTTCACCGCTGCTACGGAGATATGCTTCGGGGAAGGAGATGACAGTGCGAGATGCACTCAACGAGGCAATGGCCGAGGAGATGGAGAAGAACGACAAGGTCTTCATCTTGGGAGAAGAGGTTGCGCAGTACAATGGAGCGTAGGTTGCCCTTGGGTATTCTCTCCCCTCATGGGCTTGCACTGATACCTCTGCAGATACAAAGTCACGAAAGGATTGCTGGATCGCTTTGGAGAGAAGCGCGTTATCGACACACCAATAACCGAGTCCGGTTTCTGTGGACTGGCTGTCGGCGCTGCTTTGGCTGGTCTTCACCCCATTGTGAGAGCTTTGCCTATCGAATGATAGTGACTCTCGAAACTGACTGGAGCGCCACGGTAGTGCGAATTCATGACTTTCAACTTCGCCATGCAGGCTATCGACCAGATCATCAACTCCGCAGCGAAAACACACTACATGTCCGGTGGCATCCAACCCTGCAATATCACATTTCGAGGGCCCAACGGCTTCGCTTCTGGTGTAGCGGCGCAACATTCTCAAGATTACTCTGCTTGGTACGGTAGCATCCCTGGCCTGAAGGTGGTAGCACCTTACAGCGCCGAGGACGCCAAGGGTCTGCTCAAGGCCGCCATCCGTGACCCGAACCCAGTCGTTGTGTTGGAGAACGAGTAGGCGCAGATCTATCCAGGGCTATCTAGAGCTCAAGGCTGATTATATACAGACTGTTGTACGGTCTCTCATTCCCCATGAGCGAGGAAGCGCAAAAGGATGACTTTGTGATTCCTGTATGTCTCAATAGCCCAACCTCAGCTGATTATCAACTAATGAATCCACAGTTCGGTAAGGCCAAGATCGAGCGACCCGGAAAGGATCTCACCATGGTCACCCTCTCCCGCTGCGTCGGCCAATGCCTCACAGCCGCCGAGCAACTCAAGAAGAAGTACGGCGTAGAGGCCGAAGTCATAAACCTACGCTCCGTCAAGCCCATGGATGTCGAGGCTATCGTAAAGTCGGTCAAGAAGACAGGCACCCTCATGGCTGTCGAGTCCGGCTTCCCCTCCTTCGGTGTCGGCTCCGAGATCCTCGCCCTAGGCGTCGAGTACGCCTTCGACTACCTACAAGCGCCGCCAATCAGGGTCACGGGCGCAGATGTGCCAACCCCGTACGCTCAAAAGCTGGAGGAGATGGCCTTTCCCACCGAGAGCCTCATTGTGGAATACGCTGCGAAGATGTTGAGGTTGTGATGGGAACCTGATACTTAGGATTGGCTGTGGGTGGGTGTGAGGGCGCGATTGGATGGAAATGACTGCTACGTTAGCACTGCCGTTGTTTCTATTGAAAAGTCGAATTAGCTGGAGGGGACATGGCTGGTGGCGTTGTCGCTCGTGAACTCAGGAGCTGCCTGTACGTGGCCAAAGAAACACTACTCATTTGGCCTCTTCAATGGTGATCATCTTCTTCCCGAGCTCGAACCTAGCCGTGCATATCATCCTGACCCTGGCCCGTTGAGTTGTCTGACATGAATCTAGATCGGTATCTTCTATATGCAGGCAACACCCATCTCTATGTAAATTATGTCCAAGGTACAAGCTGGGTATATTGGGGATAGACTCACGCATCTGCTCCAGATGACCTACAATGCTGACAAACGAGCCCCCTTTTTGACGACAGTGCCAGGCTATCATCTTCATATCCAATCCTTCACAATTGGCAATTCCCTGTACATCGCATCGTAATTCCTCCCAACCCATCCACCCACCTTGCCTCCTCTCGCCACAATACCGATCCCACCCGCCGCCCACGCTATCACAACACCCAGCGAAACACCATTTATCACCCACCACCTCCTCTTTCCCTTCAACCTCGTCTCCCCCGCACCACCCCCCACCTGATCCGGAGCGAAGCCCAACCACCTCGCCCACCCCCAGACAACATGCCACCCCGCCACGCCAACCAAAGCCGCAAACCCCACGAACCCCACCGCCCTATTCAGCGCAACCCCATGCCCCACAAAATCCAAGCCGATCCCACTACTGCCCCCCTCCACCCACACCGGCAGCCCCCTGTTCAGCGCCGCATGCCCAACGACCAGGGGCACGGCCAGGTACCCCAACAGGCTGGTCCCCGACAGCTTCGGCCAGGCGATGGAGTCGCGCTCCGTGCGTGTCTCGGCGCCGCGGCGGGCGAGGTTGACGGAGCGGCGGTGCAGGCGCAGGGCGAGGCCGGAGAGGATGTGCAGGAAGAGGGGCGAGATGACGAGGAGTGGCTCCGCGAGTGGGTAGGATTGGTAGTAGGGCCGGGTAAGGAGGAGGTAGCGGGTTGAGTCCGGGATGGAGCGCGTGAGGAGGGGGATGAGGGAGGTGTTTGTTATGTGGGCGAGGGTGAAGGCTGTGAAGGTGTAGGAGGAATATCTCTGGGCGCGGAGGACTGTGGAGCGGTGATTAGTCTTGGTAGGAAAACATGGGGGTCAAGGACGCACGGTAGTAGGGGAGGCCGTGGCTGCTGAGACCTAGGCCTGCGGGCGAGCGTGCTTGGGAGGGAAAGTAGCCCGCGTCCTTTATTGTCTCGGGCGGGCTCTCGTCGACGGGTGATGGGTCGAGGACTTCGAGCGTTATCGGCGTGCGGTCGTGTCCATGATGTTCTGCCATATGCGCGACACGGTCGGACTGCTCAGGCTGGATGGATGTTGAGAGATATGCGTCAAGTCCGCACTTCAAGTCTGAGCAAGCGGCGAAGGTTGGTGGGGAAACGCAGGAACATCTTTGGAGCTCGGACCACCCATGATTCGATTGTGGATAACCAGCTTCGGAGCCTCATCGACTCCACGTTCTATGTTCGAGCTTTAGCCTACCACTCTTCAAACACTGGTCAGCGCAGGCCAGACTCCTTGAAGATGCCTCCAGTAATAGCTCCACCTCCATCACTGCCAATGACGAACTAACCAGGAAAATTTCCAGCGCGGCTTCACCAACCCTCCCCCCAAGGTCAGCAAGCTCTCTAATCGCCAACCATCATGTGCCTCGTCACACAAAGAACGCCCTGCCCAACTTATGCTTGGAAAGCTAACATCCACCCTCGTGCTAGACCGACTCCGCCCGCGAAGCCCGCAAATCCTTCTTCTGCGACCTCTGCCAAAAGGGCTACTCGCGCCAGAATGAGTTCGCGGCACACGAGTCCTCGTACGACCACCAGCACAAGCAGCGCCTCAAGGACCTCAAGGCCATGAACCGCACCATGGACGCGTCTCTGGTTGGGAAGTCGAGGAAGGCGGAGGAGAAGGGGTCGGGGCTGATCAAGATCAATCCTATCGCGTTGAAGGGCGCAGGGGCTCCAGCTGGGCAAGCGGGGGGCTTCAAGAAGGGCGGTTTCAAGAGTGCGTTTGGGAAGATGGAGGGGGAAGGTGGAATGTTGAAGAGTGAGATTACGACGGATGGGGTGGTGGAGGTGAAGTCGTTAGGCGTGCAGAAGGTTGAAGGCGGAGAGTCTGACACGGAGGATGAGGGGTATGAGGTCTACGACCCTGAGAGGCCTACTGGATGTGCTGCCGATTGCAAGGGTCGGCATTGACCATGCTCCACTGGTGAAGGTGTATATCAAAGAGGACCAGACGGATGACAGGAGACGGCTGAGCCCCGGCAAACTCTGATACACGCTTGCGATGAGAAGAGCTCTGAGAGACGACTGTGGAACCTTCCACCGCCTTGGACATTCGAATTGCCTGTTTTGGACTACCCTAGGATCCAACAGACTCCCAGGAATTTCATTCTCCAAAAGCAATCAGCAGTTCGTCTACTCCCAAGGCGGTGCTAATTAGGTCGCCGCTATCGAGTCCAGGAGACCGCCTGTCGTGGGGTCACTGCTAGTGAGTCATCAGGATCGAGGAAAGGAACCAGCAATAATGGTGCGAGCTGCATTCACTCCATCAACGCTGCTCGTACATTCGACGTCCTTGGGTCATGCGGTTTGGCTACGCGAACCGGCGGGCTTATGGCATTGGCCTGTTCGAGGACATGCATAGGCCACTTCATGACGTCTCTCCATCCAACGGGAAGCTTTGCGTATATTTGCATGACTTGCCGATCGGCAATGTTCCTCAGCCACAATCTGATGTTCCGCTCGAGTAGCTTCACGATGGCGAAGATATGCGCGACGATGACCAATGCGCGTGGTCTCTGTTCTTCTACCAGCTCAATGAATCTTTTTGGGCACCGCGCTGGCAGTCCAGCGATACGCCGAATGGTCACGCCTGCGGCCTCGCCCTCGTTGATGGCGATGAAACATCTTGCAGCGAAGCAGAGTGTTCTCTCATAGGCATCTCGATCCTCATCCGTGGTCATTTCATATTCGGATGCCCATCCGAGAACGTCTGGGAAGACCTTTGCATTGTCCAAGGCAAAGAAATGGGCATCGTCGAGCAAGTCAGGATGCGCGCGGAGTAGTGGAGTTGTCACTCCATCGTCGCTTATAAAGGCTTCGCACTGGAACCAGACCACGCGCGTGCCGCTCGCCAACCGCAACCACGGTAATGGGTCGACGTAACCGGCACCTTCGCCAGTATCGGTGTCATCCACCTCGCTAAGCGTGATCAGAGACAGGAAGGAGATCATGCCCGTGGTTGCCAAGACGGCGTCCGCGTTCGTCCTGTCTATCCGAGAAAGGGCTTCGCGGTGGCCCTCGATGGTCTTGTTTAGATAAACTTGCGCAATCTCCTTGAGGCTTGGGTCGTGGTCCGATCTGGACATGTGGACAGCGGCACAGGACATGAGAGCGTTCAACATGAACGGATGGTCAAAAGCCAGGCGCGGCGCGTGCACCTGCCAGAATATAGACCTATTGTTCGTCGCGGGCGTGAAATCCTCGAATATGCTACCGGATGCGTAATAGTGCATCAACCGTAGTTCCAGTACATGCGTCGCATCCCTCTCCCTGCGGGGGGAACTCAAGATTGGTGCGAGTCTCAACTCATGAGCCGATTCCGGAGAGAGGAACTCTACCGGACCTCTCGTCGCGTGAGCGGTGGGTGGATGAGGATTGCTTCCAGCACCATGAGAGCCGCTCCTGGCAGCGCCTGCCGCGGCGTGATATTCCCGTGCGGCTGCTTCGGCGATGTATTCGCATGCGATACCATGTCGAACACATGCCGAGCAAGCGGGGCGTATTTCATCGCACTGCAACAAGATTTCAGCACCTGTCTCAGATCATGCCAGGCAGGCCCACAAAGGTTCGACGACGCTCCGTCCATTTACCTTTACTTTACGTAGTTTACATCTTTGACAACCCGTCTTGCTCTTTCGATGCGCCAGCCGGGGCATTTGACGCCTTCTCTAGCGTGTCTCGGTGTCGGTGTCGGGTCGGATTTGTGGTTGAGGTTGAAATCCGAAACCGATCGTGGAAAGATGGATGTGGCTTGGCGGACGGATTTGTGTCAGCCTCGTCCTGACTCGAGGACACTGTAGTATGTACTATGTATTATCTGTTTCTATCCACTCCTCTTACGCTTCTGCTCGCAAGAGAACACGCATCTCCAAGCAAGAATCATTCTGCGTCTGCCTTCACCGTTAGAGCTGGGCCCGTGGTAACATAACGAACCAGCCTAAGAGCAACATCTCCATCTATTCAGGAAGTTGGAGCACACGGGATCCGTTACGTCCACTGGTCAGTGTAGCACGAGCTTCGTTCACAAGACTATGACCTCGTTTCGACTCCCTTTGCGCTCTTCACAAGCATGTTTCTTCTACAAGACCTGTTGGCAAACCCCAGGACTGAGCGTCATGAAATGAAGATTTACGGAAGAGTCCTTGGTCCATGCGCGTGTTTTCCCTTTTGTGCTTCAGAATCGATCACATCGCGGCATTACCCACGGCCACTATTTAGAAGGGTGTAATTTCTCACAAAGGTCATATCGACCCTCATCATCGACATCTCAGTCTCTTCCGACCCTTTCGCGTTCTTACCCTGACAGAAAGAACCTCGCCCCTGCCATCGACATCTGCAATGGACTCGCCACCAGCATACTTTCAGCCTGCCGCTCCGCGTCCCGAGAAGCGATCAATCCAAGAGCCCGACCCCACTTTAGCGAACAGCAGCAGTAGTCCAGCCCGCAACGCCGACTACATCCAATACCTCAAGCCAGACGGCCCGCGTCTCCCCTTCCCCGAGAAGCAGGCCAGCGCAAGCCAGGTCCGCGCCTACATCCACAACTTCTTCCTCCGCAATGCCGTGGCCCGCGACATCGAACCAGACGAGGTCGATCGCTTGTCGCGCATCTGGAAACACGGCACCGGGGAGGAGCTTCGTAGCTACAATCAAGCGACGTTCACGAAGCTGTATGGTGACGAGCTCGGTCCTGCTCTGCCAGACAGGTGGATCAGGACAAAGCGCCTTATGGCGCTGCCGGTATATGCAACCTGCTCTGTATATGAGGGACGTTGACAGGTCGCTGCAGCCTTTGCTTTTGGCGTCACGACTGCCCTTGTAACAGGTGCGATCTTATGCCTGCTTGGTAGGGGCAAGGTCGCGATGGGGCTTCGCATTTTTTTCGCGGTCCTTGCTGTCTGCTTCGCAGCTACGGGAGTCCTCTTCTACCGCCAAATGACGATCGAATTGACAAAGATTAGGAAGACCGCGGAGGACTTTTACGGTGGGGAGGGAGGGATGGAGATGCCTCTTATGGGAAGGCAGCGTGCAGACGATGATGACGAGTGATGAGCAACGACTCACGATTCAATCTGTGGTGTCTTCAAGGTCTCGGATATGATACCTAGGTAGGCTCAGCCGCACGGCGTAACAGGACATCAGTCAGGTTTGTGGAGCATGATTATGATTATGATGTATTATGAGCCTCGGCCGGGCGAGAATGGGTGCATGCTCTAGAGACACACACATGATAGGAATTGTCTGGCACCACTGGTTAAAAGGAAAAGCTCGGGGCGTGCGTAAGTAGATGAATCGTTACATAGAGCAGTTCGATGGTAGAGATGTTCCGCATGTTTCCCAAACCAACCTGAACCCAGTCCGAGCCAGACACCGGAAGGAACCAACATATGATACGTCCCGAGCGAGGACACTTGCTATCACCATCATCGTCTACTCTTCCTTGACCACCTGACCCGCGCCATCCCGCTTCACACTCCGATCAACCCACCCATCCCCCCTCAGCATCCCTAAAGTCTTCCTCACAACCCCACCCGTCACAGCCTTCGGATCCTTCTCATAAACCACGTTAACAACCATCAAACTCGCCACAAACACAAGCACATCCCCATTCCTGATGCCCCTCCACCAGCCCCTCTTCCTCCCCACCTTCCAGAAACTGTCCAGACTCGCCCTCGCGCTATACAAGAAATTGCTGCGTCCCGCTCCCCGCTCCAGGAACGCCCACATGCCTGCCAGGAAGCCCGAGAGGAACCAGCGGCCCGTGGGCAGCACGTGGTGGGGGAGGAGGTGCTGGAGGAGGCAGATGGAGCTCCAGGCTGTGCCGATAGCCGAGGTCAGAAAGAAGCTCGTGCGGAGGACGCGCGCGGCGAGCGTGTTGATGGAGGTGAGGGGTGAGTCGAGGAAGGCGCGGTAACGGGGGAGGGCGAAGGCTGTGTAAATTAGGGCGAAGAACTTGGCCATGGGGGGGAAGGCGCGGATGTAGTATGTGATCCAGGTGCGTAGACAGGAGGGGTCCTGGGGGTGGAGGACGGCGCAGGAGAGGCGTTTGATGGCGGGGTGCGCTGGGTCGCTGATGGGGGCGATGCGGGAGAGGGATGGCGGCAGGGCTTTGGTTTTGGGGAACAGGATGGGTGAGATGAAGGCGGGCCATTTCAGCTTGGAGATTGAGGCGAGGCTGTCGACGATGTCAAGGGTGCTGGGGAAGGCGAGGTGGGAGGGGTAGTCGGCCGGTCGTTGTTGGATGTATTCGGGTGACCGCTTGAGTATAAAGTTGCCGTAGGACACCGGGAAGCAGTCCGGGTCCATGACGAAGGCGTGCAACAGCTGGCCCGTCGCGATAGGGAAAAGCATCCAGCTGCCAATCCACCACGGCTTAACCTTGAAGTACCCCTTATCGTCGAGCGTGTTGTAGAGGAACTCCAGCGCCTTGCTGAGCGTGTAGATCGTGATGGTTATCCTTGTCTGGTCCGCAGGACAGATCCCCAACGACAACCCAGCAAGACTCGCACCTATGGCTGGTGCCAGTCTGGATACTAGCGCCCCGGCTATCCTCGGGTTGCGCCGTCGGAATGGCTTCGCCTCGTCGCTGCGTAGACTTTCACGAAGGCGGACGAAGAAGCGGTGGAGGAGGCGGTGGAAGAGGAGGATCGAGGAGAGGGATAGCGAGAGCCTGAAGTTTGACGAGCGGAATATTGAAATGCGGCTTTTCGGTCTGAGTATCGCCTGTCAGTCCTATCCTCTACATCGAGTTAGTCTGTGTATACGTACTGTGCAACTGTCCTCCCAAGCAACTTCTGGGTCACCACTTCCCACGCCTTGAACGCAGAATACGTCCCAAGGAACAGTCTCACTGTCGCCCTCACCGTGGCAGCATTGTAGTCCTCGTCCACGGCCGTCACGGAAGTATCCTGCGGCTGCGGCTTCGGCGATTTGCTCTTCAGAACGGGGGTCCGCGAGATGAGGTATTGATGGAGCAGGGCATATTCCCTTGCGCTGACGGTATAACGCAGTGCATTGCGCGTGATAGGGTCTGCCCCGGCGATTGAGCTACGGCCGGACGCGTTGGAGGAGCGTCCCGAAGATGACATTGCTCGCTGTTACCTCTACGGATGTGCCAGGCGAAGGGGAGGAGTCGCGAAGTTGGAGGGCCGGTGGTTACTTGGAGTAGCAATCAAATTAGTACCCTTGGGAGAATGAGCAGTGTTGCGACAAATGACCGTCGCATGTGTGTTTTGAACCTCGGCTTGTTACGGTGTGCGATTTCTCGGCATCCGCCACCGCTATGATTCCGCATTTTAGTTAACTAGCGATTTACACTAAAATCATTAATTTAGTAGTATATCAACGGCTTATAGTTAAAAATCGTCTAAATACCTTACCGTCGCTCCTAATTAGGTTAGTAATTAAGCTAATATTTTATATAGTGATGCAGTCCTTACGATATAGTAGTTACCGCTATACCTACCGCCGTATACGCCCTCCTAGCCCCCCTAATTCCCCCACCCGACGCC
>Ga0181467_100004_pt1 | contig 84094 bp, 79 predicted proteins | sample InSIn5gowninarea_2_FD_119079 | JGI IMG/M metagenome (GOLD analysis project Ga0181467, IMG submission 119079) | Clean room microbial communities from NASA Spacecraft Assembly Facility at Jet Propulsion Laboratory, Pasadena, California, USA -... ... | reverse complement strand
GATGATGATGATGCTGATTCTGGCTCGTCTTTTCATTCCCACAACACACTATCCCGACCTGCAATCATAATCGAGCAGTCTGTATCAGGCGTTGCGGTAGCACTTGCGCAACAGGGTCCTTTTTAGTGACCATCTGATATGACAAGAGAGAAGACGTTTTTCAGGGGTGTTCTTTCGAGTACAATTTGTCGCGGTTAAGGATGCATGATACTGAGCCTGCTTGTCAAGATTCGAACGGACATTGACTCGATCGTTACTGGGCTGAAGACGCTAAGACGATCTATGTGGGTGAGGTCAACCCAGACGATGTGCAAACAGCGCGCTATCTGACCAGCCCCGAGATGTAGATGTACGGCTACCCTCCTATGCCGGGCTCCAGGCTGACGTTGGTATAATCGATTGAGAGGAAAGACACGGCGAGATGCTCTCCGTCCGCTTGCGATCAGATAAATGTACCAAGCGATCCAAAGGATGCCCGCGTCGACCCGCAGACCCACACATTGATAGAAACAAAAATTCGAGGATTACATTGATGGAAAAAGCAATGAAAGGAAGTTAAGATATCGGACAATCCCGTTAGAGTCAACGGGCTCCTGCAGGTACGATCATAACGGGCTTGGCCATCCAGAATGCGGTACATACCACGAACGCCATGGCACATTTGCACACCCGCAAGGCCTCGGGATCGTGGGAGAACAAACTTTACGGAACTGTACGTTGGAGGAGAAGGCAAGCCTTGACAGGCTTCAGCCCTACGCCGTGTCAGGTGTTTCGAGCCATTGCGTTTGGCCTACTCGATACATGTCAGCGCACGACGGTCGCGGTTATCGTGTCGAAGTACTTTATCCTCTTCTACATTCAGCAGGATCGTGTTTATACAGGATCGCACAATACTCGAGAGGGATCGGCCTTTGTAGACCAAGTGTGTATGTCTCTGACGAGGTTCAACACGGTACTCCGTACTACCAAAGAGGGGAGATCGCCTTTGGGCCATTCTTCGGCGGCTCTCCTACCTCAAGTGGCGTGCTGCGGGCACATTATTCGGACACAAGCGTGAGCGACATCCTGCAGCCGCTGTCGCCATCCTGCGAGACTCCGGGAACTATGCACACTAAGGATTTTGGGTCGCCATAGTCGGCCCAGCCGGTGGAGTTTCAGGAATGCGGTGTCGTAGCCGAAGGAATGCGATCACGAGATGGATTGTCCTAAAACATGACGAGCTTCCGGTCTGGGGAAGGCTTTGCTTGCCAAGACGGAGCTGGGACGGAGCGGATCCACAAGTGCTCGCAACGAGAAGTCGAACAGTCGTTCTCGGGAGTTTCGCCAATGACGGCACGCTTGCAGGTTGGGAAGTGCTACGGGAAGCGAGGTGAACAAGTCTCATAAATGAGGCTTTCCAAATATTGCACAGGTCGAAAGATTGGAACATCGAAAGCGTTGAAATGACAGAGAAAAGCAAGATGCGCTATTCCCCGGGCCGGAGCATTGGCGTCCCACTCCGCAAATGATACGTGCTTCCAGCGATACGAGTTTCTAGTTGCAGCGCCGAAAGATTTGCCTCATTCCCCACTCAGCAGAGGCAAAGACTTTCGGATTCGGATGCTTACTACAGCCATCAAGGATCCTCGCCATAGTATACCATTCGCTGCCTACAGAGACCAATCGTGGTTCATTTACAGGGCTTGCTTGAGTAAGAAGATGCAACTGCGAAGCAACACAGATCCAATTTTCCCTCCAAAAGCGACGTCAGTATGAAAGCATGCGCTACTTTGATAGGATGGAGCACCCGACTCAAGCACCAAGCCTCATCGTTGGCGAAGGTCACCCGCTGGGCGCAACCTTCTTACGGTACAAGAACTAGCAAGCGTCAGTCGTTGGAGCTTCTTTGTCCATTCGTAACGTCTTGCTATCTGCCGCCCAGACGTGGGGCGAAATTGATAACAACTGTATTCCACCAACCCTTGTTCTGCTCGGACCTCGTCGCGCATGCCGTAGACGACCCAAGCAATAAAGTAGCGTCGCTCCCTACCGCTGCAAGTTTCGAACATTCTTCGCTTTTTCCCGTCGCCCAGGGCTTTAATTGTTACACGCGCCGACCGTGCCACCGGCCCATCAGCCCATCAGCCCATCAGCCCTCTTGCCGGGTTGCATTTCAGTTTCGAGTTCTGGTTGCACAAACATCTCTTTTCTGGACAGCAATAACTCGTCCGACCTTGCTGCGCATAGAGTCACCGCACAATGGACTACGAGAAGGACTTCAACACAAGTTCGGGCGATTCGCCTTCGCCTGCAAACGAAGGACAGACTCATCATACCAATAGAAGCATGACGGTCCGTATCATGGACAGCTTCAAGAGGGATCCGAACCAGCACGCAACGCCAAAAGGTGCCGTTGGAGCGGACGGCAAGGTCTTCGACGTCGAGGGCGCTGCTGCAGCCACTGCCGAGTCACCGCTTGCGAGGAAGCTCAAGGGACGACATCTGCAAATGATCGCAATCGGTGGTAGTATTGGTAACATATGCGATCAACTGCTTCGAGTGGAGTCACGTGCTAATATGCATTGCAGGCACTGGTTTGTTTGTCGGTTCTGGTAGCGCTTTATCACACGGCGGTCCTGCGTCGCTCCTTATTGCTTTTATGCTCATTGGCATCATGTTGTACTGCACTGTTCATGCCTTGGGTGAAATGGCCGTGCTCTTTCCTGTTGCCGGTTCCTTCTCCGCCTACTCGACTCGATTCTTGGACCCTGCGTGGGGCTTCGCCATGGGTTGGAAGTGAGTACCAACACACTCTATGCTCGTTTGGATTTGCTGATCAGTGCGACAGCTACGCTCTCCAATGGCTCATCGTCTTGCCTCTGGAAATTGTCGCGGCAACGCTCACCATCAATTACTGGACCCACGGCTCGATCAACAACAACGCTTGGGTCGCTATCTTCCTAGTAGTCATCGTAACCATCAACTTGTTTGGCGTCAAGGGCTACGGCGAAGCCGAGTTCGTGTTCTCAATCATCAAGGTTATTGCAGTAGTAGGCTACATCATCCTTGGTATAATCCTCGCCGCTGGTGGAGGACCACAGGGCGAATATATTGGCGGCAGCCACTGGCAGAACCCAGGCGCATTCAATAATGGATTCAAAGGTCTATGCTCTGTCTTTGTGACCGCAGCTTTCTCCTTCTCCGGAACTGAGCTTGTCGGTCTTGCAGCTGCTGAAACGGCTAACCCTCGCAAGAGCTTGCCCACGGCCGTAAAGCAGGTGTTCTGGCGCATCACCTTGTTCTACATTGTCTCACTCACATTGGTCGGCTTACTTGTCCCTTACGATGACACTCGTCTCTTGGGCGGCTCGTCCAGCGCAGATGCCACCGCGTCTCCTTTCGTCATCTCCATAGCTAACGCGGGGATCAGTGGCCTGCCGAGTGTCTTCAATGTCGTCATCATGATTGCCGTGTTGTCCGTCGGCAACTCCTCCGTCTACGGCTCCTCCCGTACCCTGGCCGCGTTAGCAGACCAGAATCAAGCACCCAAGTTCCTTGGTTACATCGATCGTAAAGGTCGACCGATTTTTGGAATCATCATCGCATCCGTCCTTGGCCTGCTCGCTTTCTTGGCCGGCTCTTCGAAACAGACCGACGCTTTCAACTGGATGCTTGCCATCTCCGGTCTCTCCTCGATCTTCACCTGGGGTTCCATTAATCTTGCACACATCCGTTTCCGCAAGGGCTGGAAGGTGGCAGGGCACACGCTGGATGAGCTGGCTTTTCGTAGCCAGCCTGGCATCATCGGCTCCTGGATCGGATTCGGCTTCAACTGCATTGTGCTCATTGCCCAGTTCTGGACTGGCTTTGCCCCGATCGGATACGGCGAGATGACTGGCGGCGAGAGGACTATCAATTGGTTCCAGGCTTATCTCGCGGCTCCCGTCATTCTTTGCTTCTATATTCCATACAAGATAATATACCGAACGCCTTTTGTCAGAAGCCACAATATGGATCTGCACACAGGTATTCGCGAGTTGAACCTTGCGGAGCTTATTGCGGAGGAAAGGGCTGAGCAGGCTTCGTGGCCGAAGTGGAAAAAGGCCTACAAGTTGTTCTGCTAGACTTCGCGAAGAGCCGGGCGAACTTTCTGGCTTCTTGTATCACTATATGGCTTGGACGGATTAGAAAGTGTGGCCATGACATGTGTGCTATCTTTTTTTTTTTTTGGATACCAGTGGCTCTCTGTTTCTTATTCATAGCATTCCCGAGCCGGCAATGATACCACATCCGCTGCTGGGACAAACAACAGTCCAACGTCCACATGAAGCACGTCACTATTCATGAGCAGACTTTAAGGTGCAAACAGGCCAATCTCCTAACGTGCATTTCAGTGACTTTAGTACGTTATGCCAGCGGCGTGCCAAGCTCGCTTCATCACTTCGTCGCAGTTGCTTCGAAAGATCAATCTATTTCTCAACATCGAAAACAATGCCGTTCTGCTTTCTCAGATCCGTCGTGATCCTGAGCACTATCCCGCTCAATTCCTCCAACTTCTGCGCAGCGCCAGTGTCCTTCTCATTGATGATCCTCGCAAACTCTGCAGCCTCCTCCTGCAGATTTAGCTCCGCCTTCTGCGTCGCCAGCTGCTCCGTCTTCTTCGTCTTCAGATTCACAAAGTCGACCTTGTCAATATCCGTGCACCCTGTCGCCCCATTCACGACGATCGTGCCATTGTGACCATAGATCTCTGTGGCCGTCGTGCTCGTATAGCACTTCGACGTGTTGATGCTAACAGCAAAGCCCTCGTACCTCAACACGATGACACCCCCCGCATCCGCCCCAGTCGACTCGATGATGATCGGCGCATAAGTCTGACCCTTGGGCTGCCCAAACAGCGCCACAGCGAACATGACAGGATAGCACCCCATGTCGACCAGACACCCGCCCGAAAACTTCAGGCTGAAGATGTTCGGCTCGCCGCCCTTGAGCACCTCGTCGTAGCGGGACGAGTACTTGGCCATGACCACATGGCCGCCGAGGATGGGGCCAAGCTTCGAGATGTTGGATTTGAGAACGTGGAAGTTGGCCTCCTGGATGTGTCGCCACGCTTCGATGAGGAAGAGCGATTGTCGCGCCGCGAGGGCGCAGAGTTCCTCAAATTCGGCGACGGTGGATGTTGCGGGCTTTTCGAGGATGACGTGTTTGCCGGCTATGAGGGCCTGTTTGGCTTGCTCGTAGTGCAGGGAGTTGGGCGAGGCGATGTAGACAGCTTGAACATCTGAATCATTGAAGAGCGCTCCGGTGCTGGTGTGAACTCTATCGACACCGAATTTGGCGCCGAATTCTTTGGCGGTCTCTTCCTTTCGCGAGTAGACTGCAGCCAATTTCCATTGCTTGGTGGCTTCGGCGTGGGCGACGAAGTCTCTGGTGATCCAGCCTGTGCCGATAACTCCTAGGGCAATCATGTTGCTGGTTGGATGTATACGGCTGAGGAGACTTATTGAGGGTAAATGGAGGCCGTCACGACGTTGTGAAAGCCTGTTGCTACACACTACAAAGCACTCAACCAATTGAGATGATGATGAAGGAAAACTTGTAGACTAAAGAGGGAAACTTCGGCCGAACTTGTTGAGTGCAGCATGTGGTTTACTAAGCCTACAATTCAAAGCTTGCGGTTGAGCGATGGACAGTACTATATTCCTGATTTGAGAGAGTTTTATGGGTCTCCGTCCCCGGGAGATATGAGACCAGCGTGCTCGCTCAAAGACAATCTACTGTCTCCTTCTCTGGATGGGATTCCGAACTGTCACTTTCGATTTCGGCCGTTTTGGCCGGCGTGATTTTCCGTTATCTTATCTAGATCTATCACGTGCTCCATCATGCGCCAAGATTTCGTCCCAAACCTCGAAATTGTTCGAAGCAGTAGCAATTTCTGCACCAAACACCCAACATGGATCCCGAACATCGCGACGAGTCTGCGTCGGACAGCGAAGAGGATGATATGCCTGAGAAGGAGGAGGAACTTGTGCAGGAAGAGGAACCAAAACCCAAATCTGCCATCAAGAAAGCAGCTCCAGCGCCTCCAGTCCAGCGACCAGCGCTGCCAGAGCAACCCGACCCGAAAGACTTGGACGTTTCGAAGCTTACACCGATCAGCCCCGAGATTATCTGTCGACAGGCCACGATTAACATTGGCACTATTGGTCATGTCGCCCATGGAAAGAGTACGGTAGTGAAAGCCATTTCTGGAGTTCAGACTGTGCGATTCAAGAACGAACTGTATGACTCCGCAGTTGAATTTGTGTGCCTCGAAGTTTGCGCTGACCACTTTTACTTTAACTATCAGAGAACGAAACATCACCATCAAATTGGGCTATGCCAATGCAAAGATCTACCAGTGTGACTCACCGGACTGCCCTCGACCGACATGCTACAAATCCTTCTCAAGCGCGAAAGAAGTAGACCCAAAGTGCGAACGGGAAGGATGTGCTGGCACATATCGGCTTGTACGCCATGTCTCGTAGGTGATACACTCCGTAATAAGCAAATCTCTGGCTCACATATCAGGTTCGTTGACTGCCCTGGCCACGACATTCTCATGAGCACTATGCTGTCTGGTGCTGCAGTCATGGATGCAGCACTTCTGTTGATCGCTGGCAACGAGACGTGTCCCCAACCGCAGACGTCTGAGCACTTGGCTGCCATAGAGATCATGAAGCTCAACCACATCGTCATCCTTCAGAACAAAGTCGATCTCATGAGTGACGACAAGGCATCGGTGCGTAGATCGCCGAACCCATTCAGCTCGAACGAGCGCGCTGTCGCCATGAGCGGAGATCGAACGCTCGAAGAGACTGCGTAGACAGCATTTCGTCCTCAACCCGAGCACTTACTGATAATGTCTTTCATTTCCAGGCACATCACGAATCGATCCTCAAATTCATAAAAGGGACGGTAGCCGACAGCTCTCCAATCATACCGATATCCGCGCAGCTCAAGTTTAATAGTGAGTCATGGTATCTTTCACACTGAAAGCAACATTCTTCTGATGCACACGCAGTCGATGCCGTCAATGAGCACCTCGTTACGAAGATTCCTGTCCCAGTGCGCGATTTCCAAGCGAAGCCACACATGATCATTATCCGAAGTTTCGACGTCAACAAACCTGGTGCTGAAATTGAGGAACTCAAGGGCGGTGTTGCTGGCGGCTCGATACTTACTGGTGTACTCAAGCTGGACGATGAGATAGAGATCAGGCCTGGTATCGTGAGTAAGAATGAGGCAGGGCAAATTCAGTGCAAGCCAATCTTTAGCCGGGTGATCTCACTCTTCGCCGAGCACAATGATCTCAAGTTTGCTGTTCCTGGAGGCCTGATAGGTCAGTCACTGTTTACGATGAGGGGGCAAGACCTTGCTAATATATGCCAGGTGTCGGTACACGGGTTGACCCAACACTGTGCCGTGCTGACCGTTTGGTTGGTTTCGTGCTCGGCCTCCGCGGGCATCTCCCTTCGATCTACACGGAGCTCGAGGTCAATTATTTCTTGCTAAGGAGACTACTGGGTGTAAAAACAGCGGATGGAAAGCAGGCGAAGGTGGCAAAGCTTGCCAAGAACGAGGTGCTCATGGTCAACATTGGCTCAACTGCCACGGGTGCTAAGGTTATGGCGGTGAAGGCGGATGCCGCTCGCCTCCAGCTAACGTCCCCAGCTTGCACAGAGATAGGAGAGAAGGTGGCACTGAGCCGGAGGATTGAGAAACACTGGCGCCTGATTGGCTGGGCAAACATCGTGTCGGGCTCTACCCTCGAGCCGATTACGGAGTAACGAATGTGATGTATACCTTAGACGTATGAGTTATGGCTCAACCAATGAGATAACCTCCATGACTGCCTCGAATACCTTGCTAAAGTCGTGAGCAAAATATCGTTTACTGGACTCTGCGAGTGTTGGATCCCAATTCTCGGCATCGGCGCGCGCGGAGCAATGAGCATGATATAGAGAGCAGTAGTACTTCTGCTTACTACATGAGGCATGTCAAGGCTCAAAGAGACCGCCGCCGATGAGCTAGTAATAGCTACAAAACGGCGACTACAAACGCCAACGTCCCACCACTGGAACCTCGACCGATTTGACATGTGACCTGGATATAGTGTGGCGTATTCCCGCTCACCTTGCAGTAGCGCCAAGCATCGCGAACATTTTCTCTAATGCGCGACACAACAGCAAAAACAGCCACCCTCACTTTTTTCTAGCCATGGCGAAAAGAAAAGTTGGAGCGCTTGAAAAAGTCGAGGCTGATCTGACAAATCTACAGAACAAATTGCGGCGCGATCCGCTGTGAGTTTCGCCCAAATATTGGGAGGTTTGGCTAATGGTTTATAGCTCATACAGAGAAGAATTCCATAACCAGTACAACCAGTATATCGCCCTCCACTCTCTCTTTCTGCAATCGCCGGGCTCGAACGATGAAGAAGGTGTTACCGCGCTTCACGATTTTATCGACTTCATCGCCCACGTCGCCAATTGCTATCCAGACCTCACCAGCGCATTCCCCAACCAACTGATCGAGCTGTTGACGTCGCACCACAAAGAGCTACAGCAAGAGCTGCGTGTGAAGATAGTCGGAAGTCTTGTACTGCTACGGAAGAAGAACATCATCGACTCTACCACCCTAATCAATACACTGTTCCCGGTATTACTGCACACACCCTCGAAGTCACTCCGAGCCCTCATCTTCCAAAAAATCCTTTCCGACATCCGCAACTCAAACTCCAAAGCCACAGCCCATAAGCTCAACCGCTCCGTACAAACACTTCTCTACAATTTGTTGACCTCCGACCGCTCTTCGCCTCGAGGTCTCTGGGCGGTCAAGCTCACGCGAGAATTGTGGAAGCGACAGATATGGACCGACGCCAAAGCAGTAGGTATCATGAAGGAGGCGGCGCTCTCCGACGATCCAAAGGCTATACTGGGAGGAGTCCGCTTCTTCCTCGGCGGCGACGCGGAGCGCGAGGCTGCGGCGGAGGAGTCTAGTGATGAGGAGGCCATTGACATGAGCAAGCTGCGGCACCAAGCCGGCATCAACAAGAAGTCGCGCAAAAAGGATCAGGCTCTCAAGAAGGCCGCTTCTACCGTAAAGAAGAAGGAGCGCAAAAAGAATGCTCCGCACCCGCTTAACTTCTCTGCTCTACATCTTCTCCATGATCCTCAAGGCTTCGCCGAAACACTGTTCTCGCGCCACCTACAGAGCACCAAGTCGAAGCTGAATCTTGAACAGAAGCTGCTGGTCCTGCAGCTTGTAAGCCGGCTGGTGGGTTTGCACCAGTTGACAATCATCAGCCTGTATTCATACTTCATCAAGTACCTTACGCCTCGCCAACCCAGCGTCACTTCTTTCCTTGCTTCTCTAGCCCAGTCAACTCATAGCTTCGTTCCTCCAGACACGCTGTCACCACTGATACACAAGATCGCAAACGAGTTCGTGTCCGAAGCAAGCAGCTCAGAAGTGTGCACAGCTGGCCTCAATGCTATACGTGAGATATGCGCAAGGCAACCGCTGGCTATGGACGAGACTTTGTTGCATGATCTTGTTATGTACCGCAAGAGCAAAGACAAGGGAGTGGTTATGGCTGCAAAGGGTTTGATCGGTCTGTACAGGGAGAAGGCCCCCGAGATGCTGAAGAAGGCGGATAGAGGAAAAGATGCCGCTATGGGGCTGCGAGCTGGTGATAGAGGAATGGCCCGCTTTGGTGAGGTTCAGGCTGGCACCATCGAGGGTATCGAGTTGCTTGAGGCGTACAAGGAGGAAGAAAAACGAAAACGAAGAGAGGAGCTGGGCTTGGACAGCGGTGCTGAGGATGACGAGGGCATGGATGAAGAGGAAGAGGAAGCAGGCTGGAACAACTGGGATGCTGAAAGCGACGACAGCGACAACTCAGGAGGATGGATCAACGTCGAGAGTGACGGTGAGGACATCGACATCAGCGACAGCGAAGACGAGAGGTCCAAAGATAAACCGCCTCCTGCTAAGAAGACAAAGCTCGATACCGACAGCGATGCCCCGCAGCGAACACAGTCGGCAGCGCGTGAAGAGTTTGCTAGTGAAGCAGAGAAGCTTTCAAGGCTCGCTACCACCCGCATCCTCACACCCGCCGACCTGATCAAGCTCAACGAGCTCAAAACCTCAGCTGGTATCACCGCGCTGCTCCCGGGCCACAAAGCGCACCACAAGCGCCCCTCCGCCGCAACAGCGTCCGCATCAACACGACACCATGACGACCCCCTTACCGCCGAAGAGATCGAAGGTCTGGCGAAGTTATCGAAGAAGTCGACCAAGGAGGAGAGGGTGGCGATGGCGAAGGGCGACAGGGAGACGAAGCACCAGTCCACGACTGCGAAGCGCAAGGAGAAGAAGCGCGCGGAGGGGAAGAGCACGACTAACAAGGAGAAGGCGCGGCAGAAGAACTTTTTGATGACGTTGGGCAAGGCGAAGAGCAAGAACAAGAGGAGTCTTGTCGAGGTGAGGAATGGGTTGAGGGGACATGTTGAGAGGGCGAAGAGGGGTGGGAAGAGAGGGAACAAGGGGAATTAGATGTAGGAGTCTGAGGACGATCTTTCGACTTGATTAGAAGTGATGAATTGAAACGCCCGGTTGAGCGTGGGGCGGAGCCAATGCACGCCTTGCTCCCCCATACCCTGAACGAATCTATATGATTGGTATCGCGACCTTTCCCAAGCCCTTTGCATTACCCTCAATAAGACACCCAACCGCAGTAAAACTCCGTTCCTCCATCCCAGCCATTGATCATCATCGCTCATACCGCGGCAACCCCGTCTCGTGCTCTCCCGTCTCGAAAAGCCCGTCCTCCTCATCCAACGCGGGCGCCGAAGGAGCAAAAGCAGACGAAGCAAAATCCCGTGACGCGGTCCGGCTACCGAACGCTGGTTTGCCGGACGTCGCCGCAGCGTCGCTAGCATCGTCGTCCGGGTCGTCTGTGGGAGGAGCTGAGCGTTCCATCTCGAGACGCCGTCGCTGGAGTTCCTGTTTGTCGTCTGTTACGGGGAGAATGGGGGCTTCCTGGTGCGAGTCGTGCGGATGTTGGTGGGAGGGCTGGTGGTAGTCTGGTGCTAGAGAGGACGCTTCGTAATCGTTCTTAGTGGGAGGAGCTGGAGGTACGAAGACGGTGGCCCGGGAGGTGGAGCGGGCTAGCTCGTTCGGTGAGGGTGGAGGAAGAAGTGGGAGTGCACGATCTGCGTGAGGATCGTCGGGAAGGGTAGGCGCAGAGGGGGCGTGCGAAATTTGCGAACTCGATGGGCCAACGGAAATAGGATCGGCTGTGTCTGGAGGCCGACTGGGCAGTAAGCGCTCCTCTGCCCTTCGCACTCGTTCCTTCTCTGGCAACTGCGCTTCCTGTTCGGCGATGCTCGGTATTGGGGGGTTTTGCCGAGTGCTGTAATAAGATCCAGAGTATGCATTTGGAGGAGCGTTGGGATAGTGGTCGTTATAAGACGGGTCGTAGTAGTAGTTACCGTGATGCTCGTAATCATACGGGTAATACTCGTCTCCTTGGTAATGGTACTCGTGGCCCTCTGCGCCTTGCTCCTGGGATAAATTGATCTCGTGCACGTTCTCCTTGTCCGTGGATGATCCATTAGTCAAAGGTTCTTCTTGTCGTCGTTTGCCCTTGAGTCTGTCGCTGTCTTTCGTCCCAACAATAACCTCAAAAACGCATGATATGACACCCTTATCGCGTCGAATTTGCTCCGTGTCGACAAAGTGGCCGCCCCATCCTGCAAGCATGCTGCCACTTGCATCATCACGACTTAGTGACTGGCCGAGTCCATAGCTTGCCGGCACAGCCATCATGCCAACATTAGGTATCATCTTGTCTAGCCCCGACAACTTCCCCTGAATGTCTACGACAACCTCGACGTAATATTTGAAGGTGATCATTGCGCCAGGTACGGAAGATATGGTCGGGAAAGCTTCGTCTGGTACGCGCACAGCTGTCTTCACTTCCGCAGTCAGTGTCTCAGGATTAATAATGAGCGCGGCAAACGATTGTGACAGATCTTTGCGATAGACATGTGTAGATCCGGCCGAGCTAAGAGAAAGGCCGCCGAGCCCAGTCCTCGACTTTGGGTAGTAGTCTTCCTTGCCATCCTCACCTTTTAGAGTGGCCAGTGGTAGGGCGGGGTGCATGTCGACACGCGCTTGCCGGTAAAGCGTGACAATGATCCCTTGCAAGCTCTTGATCTTCTTAGTATGGTTGACCGTGATCTGGAGCGGGATGTTGTCCCCCCTCAAGAAGCCAGCCCTTTGCAATTGTATCGATGCAGTAATCGTCCGTGAGCTTGGATGACGTGAGCTGCTATTGGCCATGCCCCCGCTTCTACTGGTTACCGCAGACGGTGCTTGAGAATCAATTACCGACATCGTTCCCACACTGTCGCCGCTGCTGTCGAAGCTAACCTCGCTCGCCGCTGGGCTCATCGGTGAATTATTGTCGACTTGAGAGCCGCTTCCATTGGTTTCTGGTGGTCTCGTTGTCATGCTCCCATCATTATTGGAGGACCCAGATTGCCGCTTGCTGTTTTCCGTGCCGAGCGTTCGTTTCTTAGCCTCTTGCCTAATCCTGTTCCGCCGAGACTTGGGCTCGAGCGAGATGACGCGTGGCTTGGGTTGCAGAATAGGTGCAATGTCGACTAATTCTTGGAGAGAGACCTTGTGGTCGCATAGCGTGGTAGGGGAGATGGTCGTGGGCCGCGTCAGAGTCGAGGTTATCATGTATGATATAGTCCCACGTTCGAACTGCATGTCGTCAGCGAGTCTTGCGTGGTCGGACCTTCTCTAACACTCACATCGATACTGCTGGGAAGTCTTTCCTTTGGAAATTCCAACTCGTAGTTGAACTGGTAGGTGCCCTCTCCCAGTCTTCCTTCTCCACACAACACAACCTCGTCCTCGAACAGACTCGCAAAGCCATTCCCGAAGTAGCCTCCTTTCCTCGCCTTGCCCGAACCCACCGCCCCATTGAATGCCTTGTAACCTTCTCCTGGACTGTTGGGGTTTCTGAATACTTGGGCATAGCCATGCAGACACACTACAATGTGTGTAACTCTGATCGGTTTCACCACCTTGATCACGACACTTCCGGTGATGACGTCTCCGGGTGAGTATGTGCGGTGTGGGTCGTCGGGTTGTACGAAGTACTCGGCGATATGTCTAGTCTTTGAGCCGAAGGGCGCCTTGAGTTTCGACAGTATGGAACGAGCGGCGGGCGAGGTTCGAGTCGAGGGAGGTGGGGTCGAGGGCATAGTCCGGCTCCAGGCACTCGCATCATGCGGCTACCCACTCACGAGGGTAGTCACTATGTTGAAGTAACACCTTCAGATGTTTTTCGGCTCGGGATTGCGTTCGGCCTGCAAGGTACGGCCGTGACGCGTTCAAATGCGACTGCTGGTACGGGTGCTGCCAAGGTGCGCCAGATTGATTAAGCTTGCGCTGCTGATGGCGCAGTTGTCACCGGCAATCAGAGAGTTGGGCGATTACGCGTGTGTGTACTATGCGGGCAAACTGAGTAAGCGGACGAAGTCTGTGCTGTGAGTCGTGAACAGCCGGTGGCTTGCTGTGGGCGAGGCGTGAGCGTGCCAGACCAATAGCGCAAGCAGCAGACGGTCTGGACTCGGTGAAGGTCCGAATAGAAAACGCCAGATGATGTGGGAATATGGGGCGCGGCTAGAGGTATAGAGGTCAGCAGAGTGCGGTGACATGATGTGAAGTTGCTCGAGCGACGTGTGTGGCCCCTGGTGGTGGTGGTGGTGGTGGTGGTGAAGATGAGGGCCATGTTGTTTCGGGGCTGTGCTTCGCGTTTCGGCCACAAGCGACGTTGGCCGCGCAATCACCAAGAAGCACGAGGACGGCGGACGGCGGACGGCGGACAGCGCGCAAAAAGGGAAACGGAAGTGAAGTTGGTTGCACGGAGATGAGGCAGACGACGAGATTTAGGATACGCACTCGATACAGCCCGGGTATTTGTGAGGATGCCCTTCGAGGCTGTCTTGCTCGCTTGGCGCGATGTGCCAAGGTAACGAGCTGGATGGAGACTGGAGCGACAAAGGGAGCGATGCGGGCGTAACAGCGATGACGTGACGGAAGAGAATTACAAGAGGGGATGTATACTAGAAAGACAAGAGCGAAGCAGACTAGAAGACCAGAGAAGAGCAACGGGCAGTCAGCCAGGCGTAGGTAGGGAAGTAGGACGTGGGGAGTAAGTGAGTAGGCGATATATCGGCTGTGGTCGGAGAGGGAGAAGGTGGACGGGCAAGGCAGAGACCAAGCACTGACAGAATTGGGGGAGGGGGAACAAGGGCTTCAGGAGCTTAAACAGGCGCCATCACAAAGCTTATGTTGATGGAAGCACGACCTTGATCCCACGCTATCCAGCCTTGCAGATGCGTGACGAATCCCCCCTCGAGGGTTCCCCTTCGTTGTACTACCCCCATAGGCTAGCCGTACGGAAGGTAGCGTGACGAAACTCATGGTTTCCAGCTGAGGACAGTCGGACACTCACCCGCTATTCGCTACTCGCTACTCGCTAATTCTTACCGGTCCGTGACATTGCTTTGTCTGTGGTTGGTTTGGTGCATGGCTCGATGGCAAGCTTGTTATGTAGCAGGTACGGCGCATCTGTCCCATCATAGACTTTGACAAGCAGTCCCACGCTTCCTTGAGCCGTTGGGCTGCGGTAGGTAAACTCTGTAGCAGCCTAGCTTGTGCGACGCTGAGGCTCCATCCGAGAGCTGTCAAGCTTTGATGCCACGCCGCCAAGTGAGCTTGACTTATGCGTTCCACAGCTTCTCGACAGAGGAATAATACCGGTATGTGGGACTTCACTCCTCAAGTCGTCCGGTGCCCGACCTTTACATATGTGAGACTAGCCACATGTGCGCGGAGACGAGGCGGCGCTGTCGCTAAGCAAACAAGTGCGGAAGGTGTTGGTCTGATGGTGTGACATTTAGCTTGAGTCGAGGACGTTACAGGTCCGAAGCTCGCCCCCCTCTTCCCTACTTCAAGGAAATCAACTCTCCTACGGAATAGCGAGTACAAGATATTCGCATGGTAAATCATCGTGTCGGCCCTGCTAACGAAGCTTGTTCACTACCGTATCTACCGAACTCCGTACAGTATTTATCAATGTCCATTTGCGCTTGCGCTAAAAACGATCTGCACAGGAATGATCGGAGATAATCTCAGCTGTCACTCCTAGCATGAGCACTTCGAAGCTTGCCGTCCCTTACATCAAACTCATAGCATCCTATCGGTATCGGTATCTGGAATCATTCATCCATCGCATCCAATGCTTCCGCAACCCTGCCCTCTGCCGCTTCCACTCTCAAATGCCTATCAACCTCCCTCTGCATCTCCTCCGTCACACCCGGCCCCATGACCCTCTTCTTCCCAAACAAGCAATTCCACAAATCGTCCTTCTCAACTACTTCCCCACCAGTCTTACCCTTCACCAACAGCTTGCTCAGCGGCGCTTGCTGCAACTCCAAGCTATTTGCCTTGTCAATATCTTTCTCCAACAGGCTGCCGCCCGGCACTGGGGTCGCCAAACGAGACCTGTTCGTGCTCCGCGTCAGGTGCTCCAGACGCCGGGCAACCGAGATCTCGTAGATGGCTTCTTCGACCGTGTCACTGATGAGGTACATATAGACTGTTGTTGGTCGTTGCTGCCCTATGCGGTGGACACGCGCGATGGCTTGCAGCTCAATCGCAGCGTTGATGAGTGGCTCGCAGAGAAAAACATGTGTGGCGTTGACCAGGTTCAGACCGGACGAGTCCGACTTGGCATCAAGGAGGAAACACTCAATGCTGGGATCTGACTTGAATTTCTCGATGCCGTTGGTCGAGTTGATGGCGGTGTAACCAATCTTGAATTGCCTGAAAGCACCTCCTAAGACCTGAAGGAAATCACTGTACTGACTGAAGATTATGGTCTTTGCACCTGGGTCTGCGTCGCGAAGGTAAATGAGATGCCGCGACAGGGTGTCTATTTTCGTCCCGTAGGAGCCATTCAGGTCGATCCCCTTGATTGAATCCAACGTGGTAGCGCTGATGTCCGAGTATAGCGACGTCCGCGACGGAGCGTTTGAAGGCGACGAGGAGGCCTCGGATTTCTCTGGCGACGAGGGTGTTGTACGCGCCTCTTCCTGTGCACGCAGCTGCCGAGGCTTGTAGGTGATATCATGAAAATCATTGGAGCTAAGATGGCGCTTGCAGACAGGGCAAGTCCGATGCTCGCTCCACCAGAGCCTGATACACTCCTTGCAATATTGGTGTCCGCAGACAGTGAGAACGCCGAGCTCAAATTGACACTGGCAGATGACACAGATTCGGGCACTATCATCACTCGTGCTCTCTGAGCGCAAATGCTGTAAAAAGCGACGCTTTGTTTGTAGAGTCTTTAACACAGCTTCGTGATGAGCTGTGTGCCGCTGGACGCTCGCCATTGCTAAGTTGTCGAACTCTTCATCCAGCTCTTCCTTGTATGGCCGCACTGTATCGGAGATCTGCTGCAGTTGTCGGTAGTATTCCAGCCGGTGGTTCATTACGTTACGGAACATCTCGAGTTCCTGCTCGAGATCTGTGATAACTCTCACCTGCTCGGAGGATACTGCTTGGACCCTCTTCAGTTGTCGCTCTACGATCAGGTACTCATGGCCGGCGCGCGCGCTGCCTCCATCAGCTTGCCACTGCAAAGACGTCGCCAGAGATCGCAAACCAGTGACTACCGAACGCAGTGATTCGTCGTCCTTCTTGAAGTGTAGCTTGGTCCTCTCTGCAATGAGCTTAATCATGAGTTCTGGAGCATGTCCTTCTCCGTCTTTGGCTTGGCGCATTGCATCTTTCACCTCGCCATTGATCAGAAAGTTTGCTTGACCGGTTAGGAACGCGCTCCTATCGGCGACGAGTGTGCGCAACGCTTGTAAATAGACATAGAGCTCATCTTGTGCTTTAGTGGAATCTTGATACTCATCCCCAGTCGTCTCCAGGCCTTCATCTTTGTCAACGAGAGGAATAGTGAGCAGCCTAATAACCTGGCTCCGCCATTCGTTAATCTGAGCCTTTTGCTTGTCCAAGACGTCACCGAGCAGATCCATCTTTTCGATGATCTTTCTGTTCTCAATGCCACCAGCACCATCGAGGACAGGAATGTCCGGGATAGCTGCGAGCTGTTTAGATCTAGACTTCCTCTTGATCTTTTGCATATTTCCTTCGGCACGTTCCCGAGGCGCTTCCAACATTGCTTGTCGAACTTGTTTCGCGTGCTCGTACTTTGCGGTCTCTTGTTCTTCGAGCTGCCGGAATCTTTCGGAATCAGGCTTAGTGATTGATTCGTCAGATTTCAGCTGGAAGTACGTAGTACCCTGAAAAAAGAGAACGAGGTGCCAGACTTCTTGGATTGTCCGCTTGATCCTACGCAGAACGGGAAGCCGTCCCTTCTCCTCAGCTGTGCTTTCATTATCTGTCTCTTCTCCGTCATCAGTAGACGAGGCTCTACCATCTCCACGTTGAGTTTTGCCATGACTTTGTCCAGGTCCTTCATCTTGTGCTACCCTTGCGAGTTCTGCATCTAGTTCTGATTCAGCGTCCTCTAGCAATGGCTTTGCGAGCGTCTCGCATTCGTCATACTTGCTTTGGGCGTGAAGAAGGTGGAACTTTCGGTCGGATAATGTGTTGCCGTAGATATGGCCCTGCATGACGTGGGCCATGACCATCTGGCGCCCCTCCGCATACACTGCAGTCTCGTTCTGCTCAATCATGATCTCAAGCACTTCTGCCACTGTCCGCAATGGACCGTTACCACGTCCTAGAGCACGGCGGTTACGTGTACCAACCTGCGGATGCAAGCAGGTCTGTCGCAGCCGCACCAACCACTCACGCATCTTCTCATACAAGGTTGGGGAGTCCGGGTCGTAACTGTCTTGTACTGGGCCGCCTTTAGAATCGAGCCCGCATGCATCGCACATCTGCTGTAACAGATGCGAGTAATTCTGCTCCTCGATCGATGTAAACGGCATTGTGATGACTATGCGCTTCTGCGGAGGTAACCTTAGCTCATTTCGAATGCTATCCTTTTGGTGACGCAGTGCGATGGTGCTGAAAATGTCCCGAAAAGAGGTTTTGTCCATGCTCTGCCAGAGTATTTTATTCCTACAGTAGGGCTCGTATTGCAGGAATATCAGTAATCCAAGCAGGTCTTTCACATCCTTTCTCAGAGGGGTGCCAGAGATAGCCCAAGCATTGCAGCGAGGAATCAGCCGCGCCACGGTCGCCGCTTGGCTTACGCCACTTTCGACCATCTGAGCTTCGTCCAGACACACTCGCCACCAAGAGATCTGTACCAAGGGGCTCCGTCGTGCCTTGTGTTTCTTTGCATGTCTCAGCTCTCGGTTGGGTTTCTCATTTGCGTAATGGATCTCGCGCGCAATCGTAGGGTAAGTCGTCAGTACAACATCAGATGAGAGAAGACTCCTGATTTGAAAATAGTCTTCCTGCGACTGCTTTGCGCTACTAAGACCAGTGTAGATTGTGACCTCTAGATGGGGCGCGTGCTTCTTTAACTCCTTTTTCCATTGCTGTATTAAGGAGTTGGGCGTAATGATTAGCGTAGCATTGGTTGGTTTGATCTCGCCGGGAGATGTCGAAGCTAATATCCTGCCAGTATCAAGTCCTCGTTTGTGGAGGCAAATTAGATCTATGATTTCCACCGTTTTACCCAAGCCCATTTCTTCCGCAAGAATGCCGCCACGTAAAGGCGTGCTGTGCTCTGGCAGTAAGTCAAAGTCCGTGACAATAAGCCCACGATGCATGTTAGCATAGATTCGACTACCGTCAGCGTCTGTCGCCGCTACAAAGCCTGGGGGAGAAACATGATGCTCAAGTTGCTCCACGATGGGGGTGAGCCTTCCTCTCACAAAATGTACGCCTTCCCTTTCGAGAAGCCATTCCACAGTGCGTGCCTGAAATGGATATAATTGAGATTTCAGATCGCTTGACTGGATCTGTGGAGGTACCACTAGGTCATTACGCGGTACGTGTACATTCTCATAGAAATCTTGAAGACTCCAGCCCGTCCAGTTCTCCGCCTGAGTTGGTAGAGACGCTTGCAATATCGCCCGAGCCCATGAACCTGATGATCTCCTTCCAATGACTGGTTCTGTCTGCTCTCCCAGCGTCCAATATACCCTGAATTGTAACTGCCAATATGGTCGGTGTTTGGAGGGGACTGCAAGGCAGCACCTTAATATCGCAGGACTATCGGGTTGAGTTGAGTGTCGTGGTGGTGCAAGAATAGAGAAGTAGTGTCTCAGCTTCGCTAGCTGTTCGTCGTTCGCAGACTGAGTCCGGATGTCGAGCATTATTTGTATGGGGGAGGATCGTTCGTCACAAGTCAAGAACTCGAGTTCGTAGGCAGTGTCGGCTTGCGCATTGCTGGCGTGGAATTTTAGCGGGACGGACAGTTCTGCTTCGTCTGAAGCGATTTCCTTATCTCCTAAAAAGTAATCTCCGTAGTGAGTATGCTTCGATTTCGTCAGTCGAATATTCATGGCAAGTAAGGCACAGCAGCAGTGACTGACAAGATCCAGGTCTATTCTGCAGAGTAACGAAGTATTCGGAGGCGGGTTTGTTCCCAGAGGCCTCTCAGCTAACCCTGCATCTTCAGTAAGTCGCCTCCGCTTCCGTGGCGGCTCTGTAGCAGCACGATTTCGAGGGAGTTGTCGTTCGGAGTGAATACGGCGGTAGGCTTCATCAATGCTCTTGAGACACACAGATTCGTTCTCTGGGAAAACGAGCCGAACATATTGGACACTGACTGAAGCACGCACCACCGCCATGGCTGCGAAATGCGAGTGTGTGGTCGAGTGGATACCTGAAGTTGGGGAAGAGCGAGGGCAAGTAGTAGTCATAACGCGGCGTAATTCCGCGTTGAGAGACACGAAGTAACACGTTCACGTGACACCCTTTGAGGCTGTACGCTGACATGTGACATTTAGTATCATTATCTTTTGGGATGAACGTGTTGGACGACGCCTGGTCGAACTTTTTGATACACGATTGAACGGAGGACAATATACTGTCCAAGTGGTCCGACATCTAGATTCTACCTTTTGGTAACGGCATGTTCACTCAGGAAGTATGCACTTCGTCTCTGCCTGCAGTTGCGCAGCCATGTTTGATTCTTCTTATGCCCAAGATTAACCGCCTCTGGTTCCCCTGTTTCCCCTGTTCCCTTGGCTTGTACTTGTCAAGCTAACAATCTACCGTTTTTGGGTGCTTGTGCAGCCATCCCTAGGAATATTCTATAGCAACCATAGGAGTTTCTAAACAAGTCTTGAACCCGACAAGCACGAAGTCATAGACGCAACTTCATCTCTGAACATCACTCATATCCCTATCCAATAGCTCCCTGGCCGCAATGATCTCTGCTTGATCGTATCCGTCCCAGCCTCTTTCGCCTGCGGTACTGCGACGGACAGCCTCCGCAAGTTTCGAGGTAGCCAGCTCGTGAAGCCTTTGCGCTGTCGCTGTAGAAGGTGGTGGAATTTCGATCTCTGAAGTCGGAGCCACTGTTTTGGTGGACTTCTGCAAGACGTCCAGTAACCGCTTGGTCGTGACTTTCAGACCGTAGTAGCCCCGTAGATAATCGTCGCAAAGTTCCACGCTCCTGCAAAATCTCCGCATCGACTCTGACAGCCTTTTGGTGGATACTGATTCATCGGGAGAAGACGAGGCTGATATGTAGAGCATCTCTCCCAATCGAGCGTGAAGCTGCATCTTGTGAGTAATTGTGCTGCTATACCTCTGCAACGTGGACACTCACGTTCCACGCATTTGGCATGATCAGGAGCACTTCTTCTAGACTAAAGATCGCCTGCTGATATGCCATTTGGCTGAAGTACAATTCCGAGAGCTCCGCCCAAGCTTCTGCATCTATCGGCGAGAAATCTAACAGTTCCGTCAACGCAGATATTGCGTCGCTGGTCTTAGCCATAGACTTCAGCAGTGCTATTCTTCTTTTCCGGATCGGCAAGTTTGTGGGATCTCGATGTATCAGCTCTTCATAGTTCTGCAGAATCTTCTCCAATGCTTGATCATTCTCCGCCACAGCCTCCTCGTACATTCCCACCAATGCCATAACCCTCTCATTGCTCTCCCCAAATCGAGCCAGTAACCGGTCCAGACACAGCTTTGCAGATTTGTCATCGCCTGTCCGTAAGCATGACAAGATCAAGTTCTCGTGTGTGAGCCATGCTTCTTGAGTTTCTGTGCTGGCGAGGAGCGACAACGGGTATGGCAGCGAGCCGTTCGGAGAGGTCTGTAGAACTCGCGGAGCTTCTTGCGATATGCGCAGAGCTTCGGCGGGAAGTACTCGAGGAGGCGGATATATCAGGTCAGCGGACATGATGGCCCGTAGATTGGGAGGTAGTCGTGGGCAGAGGCTTGGAGACACAATTGTTTCTGGACTGTTGCTTGGAGCTCTGCCGCTTGAGGGCGATGATGCAGCGCGACCTGCTAATGTGTGGGGGAACATTCAAAACAACCACACCGGAAGCGGCACCTTTCGAAAACCCTATGCAGTAGGGTCGCTTCGAGGACACGCGAGTAGCCTACATGCCATTCCAGTACAGTCGACCAAGCAATAACAGACGTTGTCTATGATGTCCTACGTCAACGGACTCCGATATTCGCCCTCAACTTCGTGTCCACTTTCGCCGAGATTATCCAAGCCAACATTATTCCCCTCGCGGTCGCCCGACCACTGGCGGCAGAATGTTCGAAAAATCGCTGTACGATCTCATCCGGGGTTTGCGGAATCACAAGGGCACTGAGCGGGAGTATATTCAAGAGAGCTTGCGAGAATGCCGCAAGGAGATAAAGAGCCAGGACATGGACTTGAAGGCAACGGCGCTCATGAAGCTCACGTATCTGGAGATGTTCGGCCACGACATGTCTTGGGCATCGTTCAATGTCTTGGAGGTCATGTCATCTGGCAAATACCTGCAGAAAAGAGTTGGCTATCTAGCCGCAGTTCAAAGCTTCCGACCAGATACTGAGGTTCTCATGCTTGCTGAGAATCTTCTTAAGAAAGACCTGAATTCGCCGACTCCTACGGTCATCACGCTTCCACTCATTACGATACCTCACGTTATCGGTCCCTCAATGGCGAACTCGCTACTGTCTGATTTGCTTCCGCGCTTGACCCACTCGCATGCTGCCATACGGAAGAAGACGATCGTTACTCTGTACCGGCTTGCGCTCGTCTACCCGGAGACGCTTCGTCCAGCATGGCCGAAGATCAAAGAGCGATTGCAGGATGAGAATGAAGACCCCAGTGTTACTTCTGCCATTATCAACGTTGTATGTGAACTTGGATGGAGAAGGCCTCAGGACTTCCTCCCTTTAGCACCAAGGCTATTTGATTTGCTCGTGCAAGGCGGGAACAATTGGATGGCGATAAAGATCATCAAGCTGTTTGCGACTCTGACTCCGTTGGAGCCACGGCTAGTAAAGAAGCTGCTTCCGCCACTCACCTCAATCATCAAGAGCACCCCTGCAATGTCCCTTTTGTATGAGTGCATCAATGGCATCGTACAAGGAGGGATTCTTGAAAGTGTTGAGGGTACTACCGAGGGCGAAGACATTGCGCGTTTATGTGTCGGCAAGCTTCGTAGCATGCTTGTGGTAGAAGGCGACCCCAACCTCAAGTATGTAGCATTGTTGGCTTTCCACAAGATTGTAACTTCACACCCACATCTAGTGTCGCTTCACCAGGATGTAATACTAGAATGCGTTGATGATCCTGACATTTCGATACGCATGCGGGCACTGGAGCTGGTTGCTGGAATGGTCAACAGTGATAACCTGGTCCCTCTTGTGGAGCGCCTGATGCGGCAGCTACATAGTTCGCCCTTCGCAACGGCAGCGGATGACTCTGCACAGGACCGAGCAGACTTTCATGTTGTCGAGCCAATGGCAGATTCTGATGAAGAAGATCCTGGAGAGTCTCTCCGTCGAGAGAAAAGGTCCGATGAGCCTCCACCTCTGCCGGAAGACTACCGACTTAGTGTCATGAACAACATCCTTGACATGTGCTCAAGAGACACATACACGAACATTAATGACTTCGAGTGGTACATTGGCATACTTGTACAGCTTGTTAGTGCCTGCCCATCAATCAAAAAGCATCTCCTGAACACACCTGGCTTATCTGCGGCGGACCAAGACATCTCATACCGCATAGGCCATGAGCTCCGGAATGTGGCAGTACGTGTCCGGGCTATGCGTGCTGAAGCCGCTCTTGCTGCGCAAAGCCTGGTTATCATCGATCGAAGGGAGCAGCTCTTTCCCGCCTCAGGCAATGGAGGCCAAGGTGTGCTTGAGTCGGCAGCATGGATCGTAGGCGAGTTTGCCACAGACTTGTCAAATCCTAGTGTTGTCTTCAACTCTCTCCTTCACTCTTCTACTCCGCAGCTTCCTGCGCATATACTTGCCGTTTATCTACAAGCGATATTAAAGGTCTTCTCAGTACTTTCGAGCAATCAGCAAATACCCTGGACTTCGGAGCGGCGGCAAACGATGTCCTTGCTCATGGCGAGGGTTATCTACTTCCTTGACCCCTTGACAACGCATCCAAATTTGGAAGTGCAGGAGCGGGCAGTCGAGTATCTTGAGTTGATGCGTCTAGCTTCCGAGGCCGCGTCCGGACAGGTGGCAAGCAACGATGGTGACTTCGTGGAGCCACCACTATTGCTGACGCAAGCAATACCTTCTCTGTTCACTGGCATGGATCTGCATCCCGTGGCGCCTGGAGCACAGAGAAAGGTACCAATGGCGGAAGAGCTGGACCTTGATGAACCCATAAACCGAGACCTGCATCAGCTCTTGCGACAAGCCGACGACGACTTCAGACTTGGAAACGACGAAGATGATGTGCATGACTTCTATCATAAGAAACTCGACGGCCAGATCCGCACGGAAACTGCTGCGGAACGGCTCGAAGGCTATAAAGCAGAGCCAACATCATACCAGCAAAGTAGCGAAGACTTCCTCGGTCCCGCGGTGCTCGAGAAGAAGCGGGCTGAACGTCGCGAGCGATATCGAGACGATCCCTTTTATATCGGAAACAGCGATCCAGTTTCTCGCGCCTCTACTCCCTTGCATAGTATCCTCAAGTCGACCAACGGCGAAGAGCTTGACATCGATTTGATACCTATCATGGATCTCTCCCTCGAGCATCACACATCTGGCCAATCGGCAACAGAATCATCGTATACAAACGGTCGGCAGCGGCAGCGGCAGGGGCGGGTTGACATCATGGTCGATGAGAACATCGGGCAAAGCGAGCTGCCGTCACGTGACGAACTGCGACCTGATCTTGTGCGAGCGCCTCAACCTAAGGGCAGAAAGTCACTGTTGCAAGTAGACTCTAGCGGACTGGGTTCTTTATCTCTAGAGGGTGACGGTGAAGGTTCGCTTGACATTGAACAGCGCGAAGCCGAAGAAAAGGCTCTGCGGGAAGTTGAGAGACTGCGGCTGGAAATGCAAAGAGCAAGTGAGAGAATACACGCAAAGGATGTGCCGGAGGAAGGAACCGTTGTCAAGAGGAAGAAGAAGAAGAAGCCGAGGGAAACTGACGACGTGGGCGAGGCGCCTCCTGAGCCGGCGGAGGAAGGACGAGGACCTGTCGTGAAGAAGAAGAAGAAAAAAGTAAAGGCGCAAGCGGCTGAAGCAAGAGAGGGAGGGCTGGTGCCCAATGAGCCTGCAGTCAAACCCAAGAAGAAGAAGCGACGGGAAGTTGTCATGGACGAGCCTGTCGTTGCTGAATATTGAGCATCGTGTGGGCGCTTTGGAGACGATGTGGTCACGTTCGGATTAGCGGGACAGTGCATAGCGAGGTTTCGAATGACGAACCAATTAATACACACTGGAAGCGATCTACTCGAATCTCTTGCTTGACCTTTTTTCATCTTGTCGCTCTAGCAGCAGCACATGGCATTGCCCCTAAGATCCATCCAGACTCCCAATTGCGCCGCCCATAGAGGTATAATGCTTTCCTGCACGCACTGTATGCCCCCTCATGCCTCAAATCTCGTCTTCTTTCTAGTATATGTCCATCTACTGTCCTAGCCCAAAGAACAGCCTCAGGACCTCGAATATTAATCCACCGCATACCACAAACAATAACAGCACTGTGCACTGATCAGTCTGATATCCTAACTTCGGCTGCCCACCCCGCCACTCGAGCTCAATGTTCAGCAACTGATGGCAGGGTGCTGGCGTACCAGGAATAAACACCTACTCAATATGCCCATGGACACTGGGCTCTTCTGCTTCTCAGGCTTTTTGATGTCGGACTCGGGCTTGCCGCGCTTGCTCTCCTCTGTGCGGGCGAATTTGGCATTGGCGCGGCGTTGTTGGGGTGTTTGAGCCTGGAGAGCATGTCCGTTAATAAATGTGTCTTCATGTGAAGGGGTAACCGGGAGTGATATACCATTGTAGAGTCGTGTGAAGCAGGGGAAGGGGAAAAGTACGGCGAGGTGAATTTGTAGACGATTCAGAAAGCGATCACTGGAGTTTCCACAGTTTTTTGTTTGGAAGGGCAAGCACGAGGGATGTGGCTTTATAGCTTTGAGATTGACGTTGCTCAGCCGAATCCGGGGTTCATATAATTTCCCAGAGACCACGTTTCCCACACTATGTAATCAACGTTCAGGTCTGCCTAACAAGCAAGAACACATTACTTCCAGCATGACTCCGCCGGCTATCCTACGAGCTTCGAGACCGCTGCGTCGTCTCCGACTGATTAAATCCAATCGCGGGCAGCCCGTCCGCCTCAATTCGCAAGCGTCATATCAACCCCCATCTCCCCCACAAGAAAACGCGTCGAGGCCGGATAATGCACATGTATGTTTTGGATCAAGTCCATAACTAGGCAGTGGAAGGTCCTGACACAGCAAGCAGAGAGCGTTCTACAGAGCTTTTGGACGGCCAATTGCGGTGGTGTTCCTTGGTGCCTTGTTCACTTATCAGGTCACATACTGGGCCTGGCTGAAGCTGGAGAGTTTAGAGATGAAGGAGGACAGAACTGGTCAGTAGCTATGCCGCTCTTTGTCATCGAAGAGACAACTGATGAGAGCTCTGCAGGGGAAATTCAAAAGCTGGAGGGCAAAGTGGCGGAGCTGACGAGGCACAAGAGGGAAGGGTGAAGGCTGCATACCCACAAGAGATGCCAAAAACCTCGATGGACTGCTTGAACAGAGACAGTCCACACTGTACGACGGCGCGACGGCGTCTCTTACTAGTCATATGTGCGGTCACCGCCGATGAAGCTATGCTTCTGAAAAGCAGGAGCTCAGGGAACAGTCCAGAGCAAGACATGCTGCGCGTACACGTGCCTGGGTTTAACAACCTTGCCTTGTACAGATAAACTGACGAGACTGAGGCCTCCTCGTTTCAGGGTCATCCTATATCCGACCACGACATCAGTCAAGGGGTTGGAAAAGGGTAGACCTCGATCTTCATGCTCCCGCGTACACGATGATGGAACAAAAGCGTGGTGTGACGCCTCAAAGTGTGCACTCAGGTACCCCTCTACGATGTTAAGGCTTGTTCGCACAGGGTCTGGTTGGAAGCTGACATGGCCACCATCTGCTGTGCGTAGTGTATGTTGCCGTATCATCTAGCAAACCCAAATACAACAAAATCAGCGCAGCAGCCCCGTGTGAGGCTACATTCGGTGCAGAAAGAAGATTGGTCCAAAACTAAAGGTTGACCCTTCCTAACCTTACTGGCTGTGACTTCTTCTTTCACTTCTTCCGTCACAATCGCAACAATCTCACTTGCAACACTCATCACTCCGACCTTCGACAGTTGTCTTTCACCTCAGTGCCAACGAAGAACTGCCTCTATACACTTCGAACCGTCAATCTATTCGCAATTCGGCAAAAGCGTGCGCGTTCGAGGAGAAGCTCTTCATCGCATGAATACTTGCACTTCACTAACTGTCATAAATTCACAGCTAACGATGTGCAAATGGCAGACGTCCTGAGTGCGGCTATCTCAGCATTCAAGCGCTTGGCCCAGCCCGAAGTGCCCACCCGAAGCGATCGGAGGCAAACCCTACCACGTATCAAGTTGACTATGGCTATTCACCCTGCTTCCGGCCAACTTGCTCGAGCGAATGAACAACTAGTTGCGGGACGACCATCTCATGCATGCGAAATTTTCACAGACGTCCTGACATATTCGTCTCCTGGTCACCCATGCGCGTTCCTGAACCGGTCGCTTTGCTATCTCTTACTCGACTACCCATCTCTTGCCGCCATAGACGCCTACCGAGCTATTCAAGCGGCCGAATATAGCAAGTATACTGGTGTAGGAAATTCATACGCAAAAGCACTTATCGGCTTCGAGCGAGCCATTCAAGACGCGCGGGATGCAGCACAAAAATGGGCCATGGAGGATACGTGCATCGTATGCCGTAAGGGCACTCTGTTGGGGGTCGAGCTAGCAAGTGTACGGATCGAGATCAAATCGCGACGAGCTTTACGAGAACTGTCCGCAAAAACGAAACCACGAAAAGCAGATATGGGCACTAACACTGAGGCCGCACCTGCAAGCACCGTCTGTGATCTTGCAAACGACGTCAAGATGAAGGGATATTACAGACTCGCATTCGCATTGTGGAAATGTGGCGGCGGATCAATGAAGAGCGCACTCGACGTTCTATGTCAAGCACGAGGGGAAGAGTGCTGCACAGTGGAAGATTCACAGCAGCTGGCTCAATTGGAAGATGTCATCATGCAATACATTGAGAAAGAGATGATGGAAGAAGATAACATGAAACGGCTCATGATGGAAAATAGGACGTTGGCCGAGAACGCTACCGCTGTTGGTCATTACGAGGATGCCGGTATCAGGGGGCTCCTACGGGCAGTACATACGAGAATAAGATGCGAGTTATATCCTTGGGACAAACACAGTTTGTCGAGCTCCAGCCTCACTCGCCAAGTGAGGGGCATTCGGAGAGGACTTGCAACAACGACACCAAATTGCCAGATACGGGCAATCCTGGAATCAGGCAAAGCGCCCAAGCTGTCTTTGTATGCTACCAAAGATATTTTGTCCGGACATACTGTCATGGCAGAAAGCAACTCGATGTACGTCACAACTGCCAGTGGGATTGATCGGTTCGCCTTCTGCCATTCATGTGGCGCCAGACTCATCGTCTCCTCGAAGCTACTCGTTAATCTCGTGGGCGATGCATCGTTCGCCTCTGAGCCGATCAATGCAAAGAAGGGCGGCTGTGGATCCAACACATCGAATGATAGTCTTGATGTCGATCAATATCTGGTGGACCCGGATATGTCTCGTAACACAGGAGTACTGTCTCCAGAAGCTCGAGAAGACAAGGCAGATATCTCAGAGCTAGTCCCACGTTTTTCTCCGGTGAACGCCCATAGATTCCCGCTAACACCGCCACCGCATAGCGGTTCATCCATATATCAGAACGGGCAGGAGGTCGATGAACAAGACAAGCGAAGCTTTCAGATCTGTCTGGCATGCACGGATGTAGTGTTCTGCAGTACCAATTGCCACCTCAGAGCCGCAGATGACTTCCACATATATTCTTGCACTATGGGACTCGAGGAGCTGATCAAAGCTTGCGTCCTCCCGTATGAGTACCGTTTCGTACCACAACCAGAAAAGCAGGTCTTGCTGAATCTGATGCTCCTGCGTGTCTTCACACATTGTCGGAACAAGAGGCAGCACCCTCTGGAGCTTGACTGGATGAAAATGCTGGATGGTAATTTAGACGAAGCGCGGCCGCTCCCCAATGAGGTGCTGATAACAGCATCCCCGAAAGCAGAGTATGATGATCGCACTACAGCAGACCTGCTTGAACTATTCCCAGAACTCGATTCGGATCCATTATCTCCTCCTGGCTCGATGGACGTAGAGGGCAGCAGGATCGACAGTATCTTCGGGAATAAGCGAAGTAGGAACAACCCGACATTGATACCATGGTCCTACGATAATAATGTAGTAAGAACAATCCACAGCTTGTACACCATGGGTGGTCCAGAGCTTGCACTCGATGTCAAGAATTTCGACGGCTGGGTGCTGAACACGCTCATGGCCAAGATCGAGTCGGGCATGCGTATCACGAAGCATCCGAGGATGGAGAAAACGTTTGACGAAAAAGGCGACTTGATTAGACAGACTCCGTTCGTGCTCCCGGGCCCTGGATCCGATGATTCGAGCAACGCGTCGACGTGGAATAATGAAGAAGTCTGGGTTGGGAGTCTGCATCCAGTAGCCTCTCTCATCTGCCATCCGGGAGAGGGTGAAAGTGCCAACGTTACTACCTTTGAGAATGACGGATCTATAGATGTCGTGGCTTCTCCAATCGCAGATGACGAAAGTATACGAACTTCGGACACAGCACGAAAATGTGGCATCCGCGCAGGCGAGATATTGATCCAAGGTGATTGCGTTGTGCACGTGGAAGAGCGCGATGCATCGTCGGACGGCAACCCGTCCCTTGAACTGCATATGTATGACAGCGACAGCGACGTGGACATGGCAGATACCATGGCCGGCGCAGAGATTACGGACGACAGTCAGCGGACCTTTGAACAAGATTGGCGCGATAAATACGAAGATGAACAGATGGAGGATGGAGAAGCAAATGGGAGTGATGATGATGAAGTAAGTGACTAGGAGATTAGGCGGACTGCAGGGCGTTTGGCGTTTGGCGTCCCCTCGGGCATAGCGGGTGCGGCTTGCATTATTATATTGATGCATGTTTCGAGCAATGGAGTTGGTGGCGTACTGCTCAGTGACTGGCTGAGGACCACCTTCACCTGAATATGGAACGGGGCACAGAATTGGACGTGACCAACTGCTCTTGACTCTGCAGGAATGTACATTTGCAGCAAAAGAAGAAAAGATTCAATTCGTATGGACCACCCGCCTTCCAATCAGCCTACAAATCCCCGAACCCTTTCCGCCCATGCCGTTCATCATCTACTGCCTAACCATCTCTTTCTTAATCTCCGAGATAGCCAGCGCCGGATTCAATCCCTTCGGACACGTCCGGCTGCAGTTCAAAATCGTGTGGCAGCGGTACAGCGCCATGCTGTTCTGGAACGCCTGCAGACGCTCATCCTTCTTCTCGTCGCGGCTGTCGGCGATCCAGCGGTAGGACTGCAAAAGGATGGCCGGGCCGAGGTACTCCTCGCTGTTCCACCAATAGCTGGGGCAGGAAGTCGAGCAGCAGGCGCAGAGGATGCATTCGTAGAGGCCATCGAGCTTACGGCGCTCGGCTTTGGATTGGCGGTTCTCACGGCCCTGCAATCGTCTATTAGTGCAGATCCTCTCCGAAAAGAGAGGGGAGAGGGGTGGCGACTTACATCTGGTGCCGGCGTGTTCCGCTGCAGGTACGGCTTGATGGATCGGTATTGCTTGTAGAACAGTGTGAGATCTGGCACCAGGTCCTTGACAACGTAGGTGTGTGGCAACGGGTAGATTTTGGCCTCATGGCTCGTCTCCGTCGGAATGCGGCACAGACATGCGAGCGTGTTGACACCATCGATGTTCATCGCACAAGATCCGCAGATGCCCTCTCGGCATGACCGCCTAAAGGTCAGCGTCGGGTCAATCTCGTTCTTGATCCTGATGAGCGCGTCCAGCATCATAGGGCCCGTCTTGTTCAGGTCGAGTGTGTACTTCTGCATCCGCGGCTTCGAGGTGGGCTCATCGGGATTCCAGCGGTAGATCTGGAACGTCTTGATGAGGGCATCTTTCTGGGGCGCGGGTTCTTTGATCGTGCTGGATTTGGACGCGGGAATGGGTTGCCGCGAAGCACTCGTTGCTTCGACGGTGGCGGCGATAGGTTCGACAGTCGCATAGTTGCGTTTGAGTACTGCGGAGAGGGGCGAAGCTATGTGTATAGACGGTCAGTCGTTGCCCCCAGTAACCACTTCAACAGCCAGCCTTGTACAGATCGGCGTGTGGAAAGGTGGTTGATGTGAGGCGCCACCCGCGTCCTTGTGCTGTCCCGCACCATGAACGTCTCGACAATGCGGCAGGGAGTCTGGAGTATGGAGAGAGGCTCACCTCGCAGAGACTGGGTCAGCCTTGCAGCTGGTAGCCGTAAAGCAGCCATTGTGTGTGAGTGGAGTGGAGAGGATGTATCGTGTGCAGCGTGAAACTGGTGGTGACGAGGTCGACGAAGTCAACGAGTATATTGCGGGAGGTTTGGCCGAGGAAGAACGTCACGTGACGATTGTGCATAAGCGTTTTCAAATGCGATTGATTGGCTGACGGAATAGAGCTGCATCCGAAGTCGATCTGATCCCATCGCATCTCATCTCATCTCATCTACAAGGGCCTGGCCATCTCAACCTCTTTGTGAGCACGGCGCGCGAACCAAGTTGTCACCTGTCAGGGCTCGCTCAGAAGCGACTACAGAGCACAGAGCTGTAGAATACAGCCCTAGGCGCGATCGTCCGACTTCATTGCAGCCATGACATGATCCCAGTTCCTGTTCTTGTGTAGATATCAAGACTACTCTTTCTGATCCCCGATCTCTATGGTCATACAGTCGACGTCGTCCACCACTTTAAAAGTCTTCTGCATGTGATTTCAAAGAGTGACGCGAGCCTTGACTAGTGGCCTGTGGGGTCTTAGTTGCTCGGATTTCGATCATGTCTCTGCTGGCTCGCCTGCGAAGGTCTACTCTCAGCATCGTTCTGGACTGGGACGGCACCTTAACGCGTCAAGATACCATGCACTACCTAGAGTCAGTCAGCTCGATCAGTCTCAACAGCTCCAGTCAAGTAACATCTTCAAAAGCCTACGGGCCAAGACCTAGTTGGTCCGACATCGTCCGGGCCTATACAGATGACTACAGTGCATACGAGAGTGCATATCGACCCACCAAGGCAGACCGGACGACGATTGCCAAGGAAAGTGCATGGCTGGCCAGTCTATCTGTGGTCGAGCAGAAGAGTGTCAGGCGCGTGGAAAAGGCCGGTCTTTTCAAGGGTGCTACCACGTCGATCATTCAAGATGTCGCTTTCGAGGCTGCCCGAAATGACCACCCAATGAGGACCGGTTGGCACGAGCTACTATCCTGGTCAAGCGCTCACCAGAACGTGGACTTGACCATCTTGAGCGTCAACTGGAGCGCTACCTTCATCAGACAGGTTATGATCGATGCCTGGGGTATGCTTGATACGCCGGTGGTATCGGTGGTGCAAGGCGTTCTAGAGGTGCCAATTTTTGCGAACGAGATCGAAGACATGGACTCGGCAGGAGGCTCGTCTGGTCTGTTAAGCAAAGCGGGGAAACCTAGCATTCGGACGAGTAAGGACAAGTTGGCGACGATGAAAGCCTTTCATGAACGGTCAGGACCTGAAGAGAACGGTCGCTCCGCTAGCAGGTTATTGATGTATGTTGGCGATAGTCCAACCGATTTCGATACTTTGCTGGCGGCAGATGTTGGTGTATGTATCAGGGACGAGCCTATGGGAAGCGGGCAAGCAGCATTGGCGGAGACCTTCGGCAGGGTTGGTGTCGAAGTTGTCCATATCGAAAGGCTCCTGGACCGAAATGTGGCTGCAAATCAAGGGAAGCTGTTGTATTGGTCGCACGACCTGCTGGGCTTGTTGAGCGTTCTGGAAAAGCGTGATGTATGAACATCATTTCGAAAGGAGTGGATCATGAATCATAGCACTACTAAGACTCTGCTTTCCGGCAAGGAACGTATCGACATCGGCGCCACATATTCGACCACCCATCTGGCTACGATCTCTGTCTTGCCGCCGCATATTGTTCGTAATGGAGTACAAAGATGACTGGACTGCTTCGGAACAGCTGGACACCGAAGAGGACCGACAAAGCTCGAGGCAGATATTCCTCCGTCCGCCTCAGCTTGCTCCACCAACAGAGCTCCCAAAAACTGATGTTTGTTTATTCTTTGGAAGCAACGAGCTCACGATATACAACAGGCTTGCAGAGACTAGATCTTGCTTCCGCAGCTGTTGCCGCTCGCCATATGGGCGTGCCTGCTCGGTCTATATACCTCAATTGAGTGTTACGAAGACATAGTGGATGCATATGCTACGGTTGCGAAATCGTATCTCTAGGCGAGAGAAGAAGCACGCTTCGTTGCTGCCGGTTATGAAATCTCTAGCCTACAAGACACGCGATCGCGACTACGTCGAAGCTTGTGGCCAAGTGAGAATCCCCTTCCATGACGATGACTGTAACTATTTACAAGTTGCGCGATAGTGGTCTAGATTTGATAGGCGCTACGGTGCTGCGGTACTGCGGTGCAATTATCAGAGTGCAATGAAAACAGTCAAAGTTTTACATGTTAGCGAAGATGCTCTGGCCACTGGGGAACCGGTGTTGTGTCGGAGGCAGAGTGCGATGAAGCAATAGCAAGAGACTAGACTTTGAATGGTCAAAAGCAATGAAATGGTCCGGGGTTCCCTGAGAGGCAAAGTTCGTGGGAAGCCTCCATTTGTTGATATGCTTTTGGTCTGCGTATTGGATCTTCACGGTCGGCGTCGTACATCCTTGCTTCTGAAGCGAGCGGAGTGTTTGCTGTGTTGCCTGTTCACGCGAAGGCTCCTTTTGGTGAACGGACGATCGGGCCCGGCTTTGCTACTGGCTTCCTGCTCGAGCTTTCTAGTTTCTGGTGTTATCATCGAACTCACTCCCGTTTAGCAGCCTTCATCAGTGTCTAAGCGACATCATTTGCTGTAATCACTTCAAGCTGACTCACGGTTCGCCCTCGACTATAGGGAACTGGGTTTCCGGCGTACTCGAATGGTGACTAGGCCATGAGTGGGAGGTAAATGAACAAGGACAAGGTTATGAGAGGTGCCGGATGCTTTACTAATGAAGCCTCTACAACCAGTAGTCCTCGGCAACAGAGGACCACGGAGCTCTCATAGCGGACGTTCGGAAGTATACCTATCGACTCGATCTGGCTTTCGAATCAAGCTCGAGAATGTAGCACGTATTTTGGAAACGAAAGTAGGCTGTCATAGCCACTCGGCCATTCAATGAGAATGCACTGCGGGAGTGCCTGAAAATGCCGCTTGCATGACCCAGAAAGGTTCGGTAGTGTTCATTTTTCGATATCATTGACATTTGCCGCTATCAAGCCCATTCAAGCGTCTACAAGCATAGTATCATCCCCACCATCACCCATTTCCTCATCCCTCGGCGGCAACGGCACGCCCCTTCCCCTACCCGCCAGAAGCTCTCTCCTAACCTCAGGCCCAATACTCTTATGCCCTCTCGCCAACAGTAAGTCTAGCAGCGCCTCCCTCTGATCCTCCGTAATCTCGTTCTTGTACCGCTGCGCAAATGCCAGAAGACCTTGATGCCAGATCACAGGCAGCTTGCCATCTTCTTGTGCACCTCTTCCGCCTCTACCCTCATCCACATCCATGGGAGTAAGTCTGAACCTCAGGAAATGGAAAACCAGCGCATCGACGACCTTATAGGGGAGTGCGTACTTTTTCTCGATCAAAGTCTTGATGAAGAAGTTGATAGCGCTCGCCGCATCCGCATCGGACATCATCTGATCAGCCGCGATTTCGCACAGTCTCTGTAAGGCCGCCGCAGAGTGCAGTACGGGTATGCTAGTATCCCTCAATGCCTTGCTAACAATCTTCGCTTCTTGGAGAGTACATCCATCGGCCACAAGCGGGAACAGCAAGCCCTTGAAGAACGCAGCAGGCTTATACAAAGACTTCTTGAGGGCAGAATATAGATGGACGTTCAACTTGAACTTAGCGTCCGACTTTTTCGGCTCACGAATGTCTTCTCTTACGGCTGGGAGGAGCACGTGAGTAAGGAACGACTGCGCGAGAGTCGCTGAGATCGAGATGAAAAGTCGGGTGGCAGCATATACGGCATTCGGTGTCCAATCGCCAGGCCGAGTTAATGGCAGGATGGCTTTTTGAGTTGGTAGTGGTAGTGTTGGCAGAATCTTAAAGGGCTTTGGGAGAGGCCCGGACTTGTAACGGGATAGTAGCAGAGCGATCTTCGAGTATACCTCTACCACTTTCTCCGGGAGCTCAGACACCTCTTCCTCATAGAACTCCCCCTCTGCAACCTGCTCGCCAGTCCCACCTGCCTCGGCTGCAGCTATCTTTTCGAGTATGAGGTCTGCGAGATACGTATCTGGGCGGACATCGCCTTCCACTTCGTCTATGGGTGGTTTGTCTAAACCACCTGGCTGTAAGATTGGGTGGTCGAAGGATGGGTTGAATCTGTTGAACATTTCCAAATCCTGCGGATCGACCTCCTATAACGAAGCATATGTAAGCCATGTGTACGATTGCAGGCACCGCAGAGTCAACACACCACTTCTTCCACGACTTCGTCTTCATCGTCACCCCAATCGTCATCCTCTTCTTCATACCCGCCGGTCTCCTCCTCGGATACTACATCACCTTGAAACGGCGATTCGCGCAGTGAAAAGAGCGGATTCTGCCCTGTCGTTATCGACTTCGGTCGCTCTTGCTCTTCCTCGTCCGCTAGATCTTGCCCAAGCTGCAAGATCTTGCGAGACGCCTTCGAATCGACAAAGTGCTCCTCGTCCTCGTCATGTCTCGACTTTCTCTTCTTGCTCGCTTTCTGTTTCAAAGAGGTCGTGGGCGTATATTCTTCGGAAAGCGGGTTGTGTCTTCGCGCGTCGCGAGCATCGATCGATCGCACGGATTTTGGCATCGTTGTCAGATTCGTATCAAGAAACAAAGACTCGGTGGCATGGTAAAAGTCATGAGTAGCGGGACCAATTTGCCTTAGCACCAAGATTTCGCGCTCCGCTCCGGTACATCTCCGGCTTTATCACAAACGTGGTCGGGCTTCGAACACCCCCTTTTCCAGGCTGTCACTGCGTTCGAAATTTTACATCCATGACTCTGTAAGCAAGACGCAATAAAAGGGGAAGTGCCTTCTTAGGTCTGACATTACCTTAGTTCATCCTAACGAAAGCGTGCGCCAGTCAATCTCAGCAACGTCACACGTCGAAACATCACTATGAACGTTATCATCCGCCAACTTTACACAAGAAGGCTTTGGGCTACGTCGTAAGGGCAATACTGTGTTTTCTGTTGCTACATCGTTCTCTATTGCCTTGCAAGAACCAGCTTCAATGTTCACTACTCCTTTCACTGCGAAATGCCATCAAGGTTCGCCCTTTGTCTGTCAAGCTTCCTAAGATATGTATGCCGTTTTCTTTCCACTCTACTGAATTCAATCATTCTGAGAGTAGGGACTGTATCTGCGTCAGAGTGGCTTCGGAGCATCATTCTCCAACAGTGTCTACTCAGGGAGATGACGTGGAGAATATGGCTGTAGATGCACACAATGTTGGAACACGTAGGTGAACTGGTTATTGTGACAAGGCCTTGAACGAGGGACACAGATTGCGCTTAATAGACGGAACACACACGGACAGCCTTTCATTGTCTTGGTCCCCTTTCCATTTGTATTTGCGTCGCTCCCCACTCATTTGCTTGCATCCATTACCTTATATCGCGAAGCAGAGCACAGCGTCTAACCCACAACCCGTCTATTTGTGTGTAACATCACCCTCCCAACATGATCGGGAGGTTCTTGCGGCAGCAGAGCTGGGCCGCGTCGAATGCAATTCTGAACACTGTTCTCTACAACAACATAAAGTATCCAAAGACTGACAATGAGAAAGTAAACCTGTATTGAACACATTGTCAGAACACCTTGGGCATGACAGTCATGTCACTGGCATATAGGAAAAGGGCTGGCATGGCATCAGGAACATACTCATACACACAACACAACCTACCAGACAAAACCATGGGTTCAGTGTTCTCAACCTGCAACAGCACACAAGCTAGCAACAGCACACCCACTACCAGTCCCCCAGTATCCGCCGCAGCCTCCGACATCCCAGGGCAGGCTTCTCTGCCCTCCTTCGATGAATTCATGATGACAGGCACGACGCCCATCTCCATCAGCGATCTGGCCCTAGACCGCCGTGACTGCCCTATCTGCGGCGTCTCCTACGGCATTCGTCCGGACGCCTCAACCGCGCCTGAGCTCCCCATCAAACTCGAGCGTGACGGCTGCGTGTTCGGCGAACACTGCCTCGCCCAGTGGATCCATCAGGTCGAGACGCAGAACCTCTCGCCCACATGCCCCAACGACCGGCGAGTCCTGTATTACCGCTCACCCGATGAGGTCGTAAGAGCCACCGGCTTGCGCGCACTGATTTTGCAAATAAGCACATTGGGGGCATGGTTCGGAACTTTAAGTGAGGAGCAGTATGAGGAGCTGAGGGAGCGGCACATGAACGAATTCGTGACGCTGGATTCTGTGATGAGGGCGGTGACAGAGGCGAGCGATGGACGGCAGCCAATTGAGTGGGAGACGGTCGAGTCGTGGATCCTTTTGTTTGAAAATGTGCAGGACAGCTTTCCCGGGTTTGTTAGTTGGCGGGACCGGTAGATCAGTGGTGGAGAGCAAGACCCGTTGTACTCGAGGAAGCCCTCCAGATTTTGATTTTTGGAAAGTTCGATGTAATATCTAGATGGGGAATAATGTTCGTTCGCGCCGTTCCGAACCAAATGTTTTTGGTTGTAGTCGCCATTGGTTTCATACATACCTTTCGAATAGCATATTCAAAGCATCCACATCGAAACTCGTCTATCGATTCTGCTTGCTGTAACATGAATGTTATGACAGCAAATCTCCACAATCTGACCAAACCAGCAGTACCTACTCGAGGAAACCAGGAGCGCGACACCACTAAATAGCATCAACGCACCACCCACCAACCCACCGACTCCCGTTGCAGGTTCTACAACTAATCCGGAGGGCCCAGCCATAACAACTCGTGCGCATTTCATGGAGTCACACATGGTCCCAATCGGCTTTGAGCTGGTCGACGAGGAGGGCGTTGAGCGCTGGACGCTTGCCCTGGTGCATGTACTGATGAGGCTGCCTGGCTTTTCCGTATGACGAGAGGCGCAAGGTAGTCATGCATTCTCCGACACGGCAGACAACGAGGACGCGGATGACGAGCAAAGCGATCAGTCCGGGGATGAACAGCAAGGCGATCAGGGCCGGCACAGCGAATAAAAGCTTAACGGTCTGATCGTACTTGATAAGCCTGTCTGGTTGTTCGTCGTTGATTTCATTAGTTGATTGCTTTCGCAAGATTGGTTTTTCATTCCATAGATGCATAAGCTTAATTCCTATAAGTTGATACAATTCAGAGCGTCCAGACGACAACTCGCCCATCAACACCGCTTGCTGTGATCTGTTAAAACGTGCATAACCGCCCTGAACGTGATGTTGCGACTTACTGCTGATCTTCTTCACCGCACCAGGGCTCCCACCATGCTCTCGCAACGTAGTAATGGTGTTCTGATGCACGGTCTTGAGCTGAGTGTCATCCTTGCTCTTACCCTTTAGATCCATCTGCTTGAACATGTTGAAGGCGGACTCTTCCCTATGCTCAGACATCCCAGGGCGACCAGCCGATTCGATGGAGCCTACGACTTGCCAGCCTTGCTCGTCGCCTTTGAGCCGATATGCCTCGCAATCCTGGTTACGATTAATGATAGATCAATCACACTTGATACGCTAACGCATACGTAGCCTGCTGCGATAATCTCGGTCTCGCTACTCCAAATCAAGCCGGCGAAAGGCAGAAGCGCGGTGCTAATGCTCAAGACGGCCTTCGGTGGCTGTTCCGGCCCGCTGGGGTACACGACAGTGACGCTGCTGTCATGTGCAGCAAAGGCCAGGGCGTCTCCGCTCGGCGAGAAGGCGCACGTGTGTATCCAGCCAGCAGTGTTATTCAGGAACTCCCCACATACAGTGTTGAAAGGAAGGCGTTCTCCCCACACCGACGGTTCCGGCCTGTCATCGACACCCTTGATGAAACTAGAGAAGACCCTGGCATGACCATCTGTTGACCCTGCAGCCATCAACACCGAGTTGGGGTGCCATGCCACAGTGGTAATGGTGCTGCGGATGGGTCTTTTTAGGTGCTTCGACACCCACCAGTCATTCTCGTCTTCGAAGTTGCAGATGGCGATGACTCGGGCTCCCGAGCCTGCCGCAAACTTTGTCTCGGATGGAGACCAGCGTACGCAAGTCGCGGCACGATTGATACGAAGAAGCACGAGAGTAGGCTTCCATCCTTGGGATGAAGGCTCCCACACGTAAGCGTTGCGGTCTTGCGAACAGGTCACGATCTTGCCGCTGTTGGGGGCAATGTCCACGCCTGTGACTGTCTTATCATGTCCTCGCAGTTCATCTTGCAATTGGAATTTGCTGCCTGATCTGGCGTAGAGCTCGATGTTGTTGTCGCGTGCTACGGCCAGCGTCTCACGGTCGGCGGAGAAGGAGTGGTCGCCAATGGCATGATGGAACAGGTGGTGGACTTCAGGAGGTGCCATGTTCGTACCGTAGGGCAGTAGGAGGAGCTCTCGACTACTGCTTGTGTTGTGTTGTGTTGTGTTTGAAGATGTTCTTGCAACCTCAATGCTGTGCGATGGGACGGCACGTGTCGAGATGACGAGGCGGGTGCGGTTTAGGTCTCTCAGATTAGATCGAAGATTGCAAAATCTTGGCAGATATTCGCATGTCGCGAAATTTCACACCCAACCAAAGACCAACTCTGTTGCTGGAGAGTTCGCTGCTCACTGTCCAGTATGGCAATCCAGAAGAAGGTAGTGTTGCTCCTTTGTGCCGCTGCTTGATTTCCACTTATAGTCTTTCACAGCATGGCAAAGGCCGTCTCGACAAATGGTACAAACTCGCCAAAGAGAAGGGCTACCGCGCCCGCGCCGCTTTCAAGCTCATACAGCTGAACAAAAAGTACAACTTCCTCGAGCGCACACGAGTACTCATTGATCTCTGCGCTGCTCCCGGGTCATGGCTCCAAGTCGCAGCGGAGGTCATGCCTCGGAGCAACAAGGGCGACAAGTGCATCCTCGTTGGAGTGGATCTCGCCCCGATCAAGCCAATTCCGGGATGCGAAACTTTTCAAAGCGACATCACGACCGCTCAGTGTCGGGCTACGCTAAGAGACAAGCTGAAACATTTCAAAGCGGATACTGTACTTCACGATGGAGCGCCCAATGTAGGTACGGCGTGGGTGCAGGATGCCTTCTCCCAGGCCGAGCTGGTGTTGCAGTCGCTGAAGTTGGCGACCGAGTTCTTGAAAGAAGGGGGCACATTCGTCACCAAGGTTTTCCGAAGCAAAGACTATAATTCACTACTCTGGGTGTTCAACCAGCTGTTTGTCAAGGTCGAAGCCACGAAGCCTCCCTCGTCGCGCAATGTGTCCGCAGAGATCTTCGTCGTCTGCAGAGGGTTCAAAGCGCCTAAAAAGATCGATCCGAGATTCCTGGATGCGCGGGCCGTGTTCGCTGAACTTTCAGATCCGACACCTAACAACGAGGCGAAGGTCTTCAATCCCGAGAAGAAGAAGCGAAAGCGAGAGGGGTACGAGGAGGGCGACTGGACACAATTCAAGGAGGCGCCTGCCAGCGAGTTCATACACACAACAGACCCCATAAAGATGCTGGGTGAGCTCAATAAGTTGACCTTCGAGCAGAAGGGTAATGGAGACATTGCACTGGCTACCCTAGACAAGCTTCCAGAGACTACCAAGGAAATACGAATCTGCTGCGCTGACCTTAAGGTGCTCGGGAGGAAGGAATTCAAGATGCTACTCCGTTGGCGGCTCAAAATTCGGGACTTGTTCGGTTTCTCAGCTAAGAAGAAGAAGGATGAAGAGGAGAAGGCACAGGAAGACGAGGTCGCTGAAGTAGAGAGCATGGATGAGGAGATGCAGATTCAAGAAGAGATGCAGAGGCTGCGGGACCTGGATAGCAAAGAGAAAAAGAAGGAGCGTAGAAAGGAGAATGAACGCAAGCAGAAGGAGATTGTGCGGATGCAGATGAATATGACCACGCCTATGGACATCGGCATGGAGCAAAACGGACCGAATGGTGAGGACTCTATGTTTGCGTTGAGGTTGGTGGATAAGGCGGGAGCTCTGTCGAAGGTTGCCAAAGGTCAGATGGGTCAAATCCCACACGATGAAGAGGACAGTGGAGGTAGCGAAGAGGAGGATGCGGAAAGCGACTACGAAGAGGACAAACTGGAGAGACAGCTCGACAGTATGTACGAGCACTATGTGGAGCGAAGGTCAGAGGCGGACGCGAAATATCGAGCGAAGCGAGCACGGAAGGAGCATGAAGACCCCGAGTGGAATGGCTTCTCAGAGGAAGAGGAGCGCCGCGATGAAGACGTTGCTGAGGACAACGCTAGCGACGATTCCGAGGACGAAGATAACAGCGGCAAGCTTCTTACTGATCTGGACAATACTGGGCCGAGCGAAAGCGGCCTGTCAAGACGAGCGGCTGTCTTCTTCGATCAAGACATCTTCAAGGACATCGATGGCCTTGAAGGTGACGCTGAGGATGGGGCTGTTGATCGGGACAGCGGCATCGATGTCGACGACTCTCCAGAACGAGCAGTACCGAAGAAATCAGTACTTTCCACAAAGACCTCTAAACGAGCAGAAACATCTGGCGTACCAGACGGCGCAGAAGCCGCTGGAAGCACCTTCGAAGCCGTCTCCCGCGGCGAAAACCAGTGGGAGTCGGACTCCCAGCCCATGAAGAATGGACGCCCGGACATCGACATAATAACCGCTGAAGCCATGACGCTTGCGCACTCGCTCGCCAGCGGCAAGCTTACAAAGGCCGACTTGCTCGACAACGGCTTTAATAAGTACTCGCTCCGCGATACCGACGGCCTGCCTGAATGGTTCCTCGACGACGAGTCTAAGCACTCTAAACCCCTGCGTCCCATCAGCAAGGCCGCCGCCATGGCCATCAAAGAGAAGACAAGAGCGCTGAACGCAAGACCTATCAAGAAGGTGAGAGAGGCGAAGGACCGCAAGAAGTTCAAGGCAGCGCAGAGATTGGAGAAAATGCGCAAGAAGAGTTCGCAGATTGTGGAGGAGGAAGGAGTGAGTGAGGGAGACAAGGCGAAGGCCGTCGCGAAGATGGTGGCCAAGGCTGGGAAGAAGAAGCCGAAGGAGAAGGTTAAGGTTGTGGTGGCGAAGCATGGGAACAGGGGTGTGCAAGGACGACCGAGGGGCACGAAGGGCAAGTATAAGATGGTGGACGGGAGGATGAAGAAGGATATCAGGGCGGAGAAGAGGTTGAAGAAGGCGAGGAAGTAGTCTCCCACTAGATTGATATTAGGTCTGTTCATGGTAACCCCGGCTGTCTTCATCGCGTCCGAATGGCCTCCTGATTGTGCAATATCTAAGAGATATTGCAGTCGCAAACGATCTCTTAACTACTATGTCAAGTGTCCGGGTGTCGAAGTGAGCCAGCGTGATGACATCTTCAAACACAGCTTGCTTCGGACTACTTCTATCCCTTCTGCTGGCCTTAGCTCAGACGCAATCAAAGAGCCCTTCTGTATCTTCGCAAGTCGGAACTCCTAATACTTCCTCCTTCCCATAGTCGGCTGCCACGTCAACGGATGGCTCTCAGGCGTCGCGTCCTCGTCCTCCCTCCAAACTTTGATCGTCTTATCAGCATCTCCCGTAATCAGCCTCAACCCGGTCCGGTCGAACGTCGATGACATAACGCCAGCTTCTGCATCTAATGAGCCAGGCTGCGCGATAGAATCCGTGGACTGGAACTTGTGCCCCGTCTTCCAGTCCCAGAAGCCCACACTACCGTCGTCACCGCCACTAAACATGACGTTGTCCTCGTTCACTGAGAGCGAGTTGATGATGCTGTTTTGCCCGGCTTCAAAGTTCTGCATTAGGGAGCCTTCGGGGCACTTGAACTGTTTTATGGAGCCGGTGCTCGCAGATGCGAATGTGAATTCCGTGGGGTGGGAGCAAAGCGCCCGCACACCCTTCTTGTGATGTGTCAAGACAGCAGACGTCTTACTCGCCGCGAGATCCCACAGCCGAACGGTGGAGTCGAGACTCGAGCTGATGACCTGCGGGTCGGCTTCCTGCGTGAGGACTTGTGAGATTGTGCCCTTGTGGCCTGATAGCACCATGACGTTGCTGCGGGTACGCATGTCCCAAACGCGGACCACGCCGTCGCGGCCACCCGTCATCAAAACATCTAGATTAGGATGCAGGGCGAGTGTATAGACGCCGCTAAGATGACCGTGGTAGTGCCGGATTACTTTGTTGGTCTCGAGGTCCCAGCACTTGACCATTTTGTCTTCACCGCATGAGAACAGATATGGGTGTTTGGAGTCCACTGCCAGGCCCCGCACGGTGCTGATGTGTCCAGTCAAGGTGAGTTTCAGCGTGCCAGAAGCCAGATCCCATAGCTTGATCGTGCGGTCTCCAGCACCAGATGCGAACCACTGGTTACCAGGCTCGACTGCTAAACTGCGGACCCAGCCGAGACTGCCAGATATGACACGCATGAGCTTCCAGGGCGCGTGCCACTCGGGTCGCAGCTGGCGCACCGTGTCCCTCCTCACCAGGCTCGTCGCAGGCGTATCCCTTTGCGGCGTAGGACCATGCGCATTTGGGGGTGGCCTCCCTGTCCCATTCGCTCTCAGCGCTAGAGCAGTCGAAGTCGTGTCCGCTTGTTTCTTCTCCGCATTCCTCGAGCCGACGTGCTCAATCATCTTGGCCAACTTCCCGTCACTAGGCTGTTCGCCATGATCTTGCGCCTTTGCCTTTGCGCCTTTGCGCCGTGCTGCTGCACTCGCTGCAGCGGCTTGCTGCTTCGCTTCGAGGGCGGCGGGAAGTTCCTTCAGGTTTGCATATTCGCTTCGAATCCGTGTGCTCACATTGATGCGGTCGAGGAGGTCCTGAGGTGTGGGTTCGTCGGGTGCGACAGTGTATGCTGTCTTTATTCTCTTTGAGAGCGCGGAGACGGATGCAAAGTCTTCGGCAAAGAGCTCACGCGTACGTTTGGCGGAGGAGCGAAGACGAGAGGTTTGAATATCTATTGAATCGGTTGCAGTAGCCATGGCCGTTATGTGGGAAGTGTGTGGGAAGTTGCGCGTTTAGATGTATGTTCGGCCTCAGACTGGATGAGCTTGCGGGCATTTTTTTGACGGGGGGATACGTAGGGCTGAGTCAGGTGAGCGGAGCAATCACGCACCCCTTGGAAGCAATCACGCAAGGAAAATTCATTTTCTGAGCGAGGAAGCAGCAAAGATCGAAGGATCACTTGAAAAGTATTGCACCCTTGGTATAACGCTGCTCTACCAGATCTGTGCTGGTCATCCTGCCGCTCCCAGCTTAACTCCTCCTAAATCCTCCTCATTCGACCCTTCACCGTCGCTTGCAAAACCCCTCGGTCCCTCCTTACCTTGCTTCTGGTCAAGGTCGCCACTATCAACATCATCAATGTCGATGTCGACGTCATCGTCGTCGTCATCATCATCGTTCTCGTCACCGAAGCCTTCAAACTCCGCCTCCTCCCCATCCTGAGACGGCTGATCGTTATCGTCTTGTTCTCCAAGCTTTCTCTTTCTACTCATCTCCCCAAGCTTGCCCTTTCGACCTTCGACAGCGTTTACGTCCGCGCCGACCAGCATAGGCGGGGGTACAAACCAAGGAACTTTGCCCCTGAGACAGTCGTTCAGGAACATCTTACCAACTCCGTCCAAGTCGGCCTCGCCACCTTTCAATAACCTTCCACCTTTGTGGGCAAGCTTGTCGAGGAATTCGTGCGCGTTGTTCCAGCCTGTGATTTCGTACGTGCGCTCAACGTGTTTCTTTTGGCATCGAGCCAGCGCCGCGGCAACATATTGCTCAGGATTCTCCACGTTCTCGATTCGTACGACGCCCCTGAGTAGAAGTTCCTCCGGCGTAGCATTCTTTGACGGTGGAACAATTCCCGGACAATCAATCATATAGATACGTTTCTGTGTAAGGGCTGTGTAAGCAAAGGCAAACTCATGCCTTGGGCTAGTGGTAACGAACCATGAGAGTGATGTACTGCCAGACCTTCGTCTCTCCAGGTATTGGAGCAACCGTGCAAACCTTCTTCTTCCGCTGTGGACTAGTGAGCCGCAAATCTATATCATACGTGGGAGCGCCAGATGCATACCAGAGTATTGATGATGCTTGACTTGCCCACGTTCGCTGCGTTACTTTTAGTAAATAGGCCCAAACAGTGACCTGCTTGTCAACTCACGATATCCGATCATGCCGACGCTGATCTGGACCGGTCAGTCTTCGCTTACGTCTTCTGCAAAGAGTGGTCTTACCTGCTTCCGATCTGAATGGAGACTAGAGAATTGGCGGAGGAGATTTATCAATGATCCTTTGCCAAAACTAGAGTTGATCCCAGAACGAAACGCCAATGTCGGAATCTCTTTGTTTAGTGCGCGAACCCACGCAGCCTTAAAACTGTCAGCTATTGCACATCTCTGTGCGTAGCACGAACAGTGATATTGAGAGGATATTGGGATGTACGAATCATTACTAAGAAATCCGCCACTACCCGCTGTCGCGGAGTCGGAGCTCAACTCAAACGAAACATTCTCTAGCCCTGTGATCTTCAGCCAAAACGGCGTCCGATCTGCTCTAAACTCGAAAGTCCAGAGCGGCGGGCCGAGATCGATTTTCCAAAGTTGTAACAGGCTCGGCTCCATTGATTGTTGGAAAGAGTCTTGACTTAACAATGGGTCATGCAGTGGTGTAACAAAGGGAGAAATAAATCTGTTGACATCACTTACAGCAACGCCGTTCGGAACTAGATCCACCTTGTTCAACACGAATATCAAATGTTTGTGTGGGGCCTCTTTCCGGATGTATTCCTCAACGGCCCTGCATCGCGTCCCCAGCGGATCTCGAGCGTCCAGAACGTGGATAAGTACGTCGGACGAATCGATGACTTTGTACAGTTCGTTCCAAATCCTCTTACTCTGCCCCTTGCTAAATATAGGCTCGCTTGCGGTGGTCAGCTCTCCACTGGGCTCGAAACGCCCATCCTCATTTATAGCGTCGGCTCCAGCATTGCCGCTAAGCAGTCTTGCTTGTTCCTGACGCTCCAGGTACGTATCGTGCATCTTGACTGTCTCGCCGGCCAGATCTTCCAGCGAACTTACGCCAAGCTTCACCCTCTTTCGCTGCGCCTTTGGTCCGAATGTGTCCGAATATGGTGAAGTCTCTAGCTCCATCTTCGCCTGATGCTGCTTGAGGCCATTTGTCGTGTTATTGTCCCGGATAAGAGAAAGTGGTAATTTATTAGACTTCATCAAGTATGAGTATGGATCAGAGGCTTGCTCCTCGACAGCGCCTCGAAACGCCGCCAGAGCATTTTGAGAGATAACTCGGCTGTTCGTAAACCACTTGCGATTGGGCTCAACTCGCGCCGACGGTTTGTCCCTGCTTTGGTAGGAAGCAGCTTTCGTAATATCTCCATCAGCGTTCTAGGAAAAGCCATTAGCACAAATTGTCTACGATGTCGTTACAAGCACTTACTCGTTGCGGCTTGCCATCTGTGAGGCGCTTGAGCACTTTCACCTTCTTCGCACTTCGGTAGAAATTTTCGCCCTTCGTCCGCACATTTGACATGCCATCTCCGGTGCCTTGCTTTTCTCTCCTGCTCGCCTCCTTCTTGCCGGTACCCATTGCGGCGGTTCTTCTCGACAATCCTGGATTAGGATGACAGAAATTGCACAAAAGACAGCCGTAGCAATTTGACGGAGATACGATTTTGGCTAGTAGTATGGTAATATGAAAGGCGTTTCCGGTTGAACGAGTCGTGAAGAGGTCGAAGTCAGAAAATCGTTGCAGGGATTCGTTAGCCGCGCCAAGATTTCGATCAGGGTCTCAAGTCACGTGATATGCAACTAAGTATTCGGAAGTCTGGAGCAGATAGCGTACTTCGACACCAAAACTTCGCAAATATTGCCTAAACCCTACTTGTATGGAAATGCATTCACTCTTCCCTCACCCCGAAGCCTATGCTCCTCCAAGTATAGTCTCGACATCGATTTCGCCTTCGACCCCAATGACATAAGCGGTCTTCTTGCCTGGTGGCTCTCCTCAATCCACTGAATATTGAGCCACTTAAAACTTCCATAGTGCTGCCGAACTTAAATCCTTCCCCAGTTCGTCACTGATGCTGGTGTGAATACTGGAATCCTCCTGATAAGCCTGCAGCGCTCGAAGCGCTTCACCGTCATTATGTTCAGTGATACCTCTTAGATATCTGAGTCTCAGTCGATTGTATAAGGACTAGCGCCGATGCCGAATAGTAGATGCGGTTTCCTTGTGGCCAGATCCAGTATTGTCTGTGCAAATACTGAATTGGCCCACGCAAACCAGCTTCCTGTATTTGATCAGAAGGTGCCCAACTCCTATGCGTCGAACCACTTACTAGTGTAATCCTGCCTGATGTTGACGTTGATACTCTCGTGTACGAGACCCAGCGGACTGGCCTTCTTGACGGATTCCAGTGCCTTACTGATCTCATCATCATCTTCGCTAGTCATCGCTTGCACAAGCAAGCTCATAGGCCATGCGTTCTGGAGACCGATGTGGGGTCCGCCTATGCCCTCCATGTCCTCGCCCTTGAGGAAGTATGGATTGCCAGACTTATTCAAGATCATCCTACGTGTGTTTTGGTAGACTTTATCGTTCACATCAGTAAAGCCTAGTAGCGGCAATGCAAGCAGGGAAGGCAGATTTGCGTCGTCCATCATGATCTGTGAACCGAAGCCATCGACCTCGAATGCAAAGACCTCGCCATAGGTCCGATGATTGACGATGCCGTGGGTTCGGACCCCAGTTTCGATCTCCTCGCCTCGTCTCTGCAAATCAGCAGCACGCGTGATCTTTCCAACCTCCTTAAGCATTGCCGCAGTACGCTTCAACTCAACGGCCATCATTGCATTGGCTGGGATAAAGAATCCCATAATTGTCGCGTCATCGCTAGGCCTGAACGCGCTGCGAATTAGGCCGGTGCCATTGTTTAGCGGGTTGCCATTTCCTTGGAGATTTAACGTCTCGGTCCCGGCATTCGTATTTCTCTGGAAACGGTATTCGTTCCGCAGAAAGCGACTGGTTTCAGGGTCGAATGTGGACTTGGCTTGCTGGTCAAGCACTTCAAGCACGTTTCCAAGAGCCTCATACCACCGAGGGGTCAGAAAGGCGGTAGACTTGGTATGCGAATAGAATTGGTTTCCAAGAGAAAGAAAGTGAGCAAGCGAGTCCAGTTCGTACTTGCATTCAAAGACCACAGATGGCTCATAGGCGGGATGCACAGTATCTCCCTGCCCGTTAGACGTAGGTGGTAGTTTGCTAGGTGGAGGCGGCTGAAAAGCGTTGCAATACGGCGAAGCTATCACATATTCGGCCTGCGTATTGATCGCCCCGAGAAGCAAGGTCTCGATCTTCTTGTCACGCTTTGCGAGCTTCTGGTACTGCTGAAGTTGATTCGTCGAATCCCGAAGCCATTCAGCATTGATATCTCCCGTTACTATGAAGCTCTGCGGACCCTCCCACTTCCCATACCCCTTATTGACCTTCTTTTTCTCAGTGCCGTCGACATGCCACCGGACGGTTGTGTCCAATGTGTTAGGGAAAGCGTTTTCGAAAATACGTGCGAGATCTTTGTCTTCTAATCTGCTGGTGACGTCGTCTATGATCTGCTCCACGAGATCGGAGTGGAAGGTTCGACAATGTATCGAGGGTCGCTGAAAGGGCAGCTTCATGGGGCCGATGCTGTAAGGGGGACTGTGGTTGTATGCGTAAGTAACGTAGCAACATACCAATGAGGGCGCCCACTTACTGAGGATGCTTTGCATAGTTCACGTAATCGGGACATGCTGCCTTGTATCTCGACTCGTCTACGGGTGGCTCCTTCAGGGGACTCTGGCCAGCGGCGCTAGAAGCACCGGTAATGAAGCTTGACAAGATGGAGAGCACTCCCCACGGGAGTAGTAGCAAGCTTCTCTTCTGTTGAAGTATCATTGCGAATGAGTATCGGACAGGCCTCGTATTAAGGTATACAGGCGCGCGCGCATGTGCTTGTTGAACCGTCGGAAGCAACACCAGTAAATTACCTCATAAGGCATAGCGCGCTGCATGAGTCAGGCAGATCTCAGACTTCTGGCGACTTCGCCTCGACACTGACTTTGCGACTCACCACTCGCTATCCCACGGATTTAGTAACGGCAGAATTGGAAGATTGAAGTTACCAATTTGGAAGTACCCCTTGCTGAGATCATCGTCCGTAGAAACTAAATCAACATGGGTTCAGTCGTCCTGCCGCATCTCGTTACAGGCTGGCATGGTATGCATATCTCATCACCCTCTCGTTATCAACAACTTCCTAATTCTCTATAGTTGATCAAGCGATCATGTCTGAAGAAGAGCGCCTCGTCGTCATCCGCTTCGGTCGCGACTGGGATCCTGACTGTATGCGCCAGGACGAGGTTCTCTACCGCATCGCAGATCGGGTCAAAAACTTCGCCGTCATATATGTCTGTGACTTAGACCAGGTCCCAGACTTCAAGCAGATGTACGAGCTCTATGATCCCATGACGCTAATGTTCTTCTTCAGGAACAAGCACATGATGTGTAAGTTCAAACTTACTTCGACACCCTTCAGTATGCTAATCAGCATGACAGGCGATTTTGGTACTGGTAACAACAACAAACTCAACTGGGTCCTCGAGGACAAGCAGGAACTGATCGACATCGTCGAGACGATCTACCGAGGCGCGAAGAAAGGCAGAGGTCTTGTTGTCAGTCCTAAGGACTACTCGACCAGGTACCGCTATTAAGTCGGAGCTTTCGACGGGCCATCGAGAACGAACCCCTCCATACGTTCAAACGAGACGAAGTACTCGAAAAGCTTCGGGCTGCTATGATTCTGCCTGACAGACAGTATGAAGGCCATGTGTGGCAAAGGTTTCAAGAGCTATCCGCATCCTTATTACTCCATCCCAGCAGATGTTTCACGGTATTGAGTGTACAATTACCGCCGCTGTTCGAAACGTGGCGTTTCGCAAGCTGAGGGAAGGTCGGTATAGCCATCAGCAGAGTGATAATCGAGGGAGGAGTGCAGAGGAACTTGCTATTGCACATTCGCATAGAACAAAGTCGGGACTGCTGGTACTATAGCAGCATAGCAGCACTATTATAACTTTCCCCAACAATACACAGGAGCACTACCCCGTGTTCATCATTTCTTCGGCACGTGATGCAGAAGTCCTTCGCCATGGCTGCTCCGCTCGGGGGGCGGACTACCGAGCGGACATCTTTTGTTCCGATTTCGAAATATTCTGACCTCACGCAGCGAACGGAGGACTGGATACAACGTGAACCCAATTTCAACAACACCATGGCCGCAGCAGCAGACAAAGCACGCTTCTACCTAGAGCAGTCGGTGCCCGAGCTCCAAGAGCTTTCACGCAAAAAAATCTTCACCGCCGCCGAAATCGCCTCCATAGCCAAAAAGCGATCCGACTTCGAGCACAAGGTCAACACATCCCGCGAATCCACTCCCGAAGCTTTCGCCCGATATGCGCAATATGAGATGAACCTCGAGACTCTACGGCGTAAGCGCGTGAATCGCCTTGGCATCAAAACAACAAATCACTCTGGCACACGGCGCATTTTCTTTGTGCTAGAGCGCGCGACGTGGAAGCACAAGGGCGATGAGGGGTTGTGGCAGATGTACATCGATTATGCGAGGAAAGAGAAGGCGTACAAAAGGCTGGAGAAGATGTGGACGGAGGTACTGAGGCTACATCCCGCGAAGCCGAGGTGGTGGGTTCAGGCGGCGCAGTGTGCGCTTGACGTGGATGCCGATATGACGACCGCAAGGAGTTATATGCAAAGAGGGTTGAGGTTCAATGAGAAGAGCAAGGTCATGTGGGTGGAGTACGCGAGGCTAGAAATGCTGTACATTGCAAAGATTGCGGGAAGGAGGAGGGTGTTGGGATTGGATGAGGATAGGAGCGTCCAAAATTCTATGCGCACTTTAGAAGAGAAGACCTCAAGTGGGGATATTATTGCGCTACCGAGCGTTACAGCGGAGGATATCAATCCCAGCTTACAAGAGAACGACGCAGTGGATGACGGCGCCCTACAAAATCTGGCGGCTACACCAGCGCTCAGCGGCGCTATACCAATAGCCATTTTTGAGGCAGCTATGGACAAGTTCCACGACGAACCTTCCCTCGGAGCACTATTCTTCGACGCTTTCATCAAATTTGATCAAGTCCCCTGTGTGCGCAAGGTGCTGCAACATGTGCTGGATCGACTCGAGAGCACGTCTGCTACATCAGTGGCAACAATGACCTGCGGCTTCAAGCTCCCCGTCGTAGCAGTAGCTCCACGATCAGCCGAATTTCCTGCTCGGCTGGGTCAGTCACTGCAACGCATCAAACTGGCTCTGCAGCAATCGCCGCAGTCTCGGTCGAGCATCGCTGAGGAGGCTGTACTGTGGCTTTTGCAGTTTGCTCGGGAAGACGACATGGATCAAGGTGTACGTAAGGTTGTTTTTGTCTCATTGAGGCAGTACATCAAAGCACTTGCGCCGGTCACGGAATCAAGTCTTGCCAGAAGTCGTGTCAACGGAATTATCTTATCGCTGAGAGCGAAGGAATCGGAGCAAGATGCTGCCTTGTTAGAGCAAGTGGCAGGTAAGGCACTAGCCACGGATCACTGAGCCGAAATGTGGTCAGTAAGAAGTCATTAGATACCCCAACGACCCAATAGAGGCCTTTCGACAATCTACAATTACGTCAAGCACAGTCTGTGCCCTTTACTGCGACACGACTGTCAGGTCCTGAGTGCCGAGAAGCCATCATATCCCTGTGCAATGCCGATGGCCGGTCCAGTGCAACACCGAGCACCCTTTCTTCAACAGTATAGATTACCTTTCTCGGTCACCGCAGACTCTTACAGCCGTACGCGGCTCTTTACTTCGCAGAACTACCTGTAGCTGTAGACACGGCTCGCGAGCCTGCTTCATTGGCCGCACACTCTCTAAGCTCCCCTGTAAGAGCAAGGTCGGTACTAGCAAGGGAAAGAGTGCACACTTGTTCGTCCGATACAGCAAATGAATCTCCAAAAGTTTCCATTTCGGTACCTCTCACTAGCCCGACGAAGAACAATTTCCATAATGGCCCAGGGACTCTCTCCATCAGCTATATGAGATTATACGCTTGTGTCGGTCAGTGGGTTACGCTCTACGCTCGCTTGTTTTGCGGCAAGCGGGAAAATACTACAAGTGGTACTCCACAAGCGAACCGGTAAAAGTCGTGGCGAGCTGTTGTATTTCTTGCCCCAGTAACTTCTGGTAACAAAACGTTGCGAAGCCGCCGGGAAACAACGAGCTCCGGGCCGCTCGATACGCCGAGGCGGCTCAGAACCGGTAGCCATACTTCCAAAAGAGCCAATGACCAGCGGCCGTGGTGCTGCACGCCAGCAACGCCCGCCAGGAGAGATAGCAGTCGGCGACCTGGTTATGGGTGGAAGGAAACTGGACTCTAGGAGCTTGGCATTTGCTGGTCGATGCTTGTTGCAATCTTGTCTTGAGATTCATTCTGTTTTCCTCAGGGGCGGTTCTACTTCATGATGAGTGTTTCCGAACACGTTTCGGTCCAAAGACAGAGCGGCGAGTCTAGAAACACATATTAATTGTCTTGTGTCTAGAACAGCAGTACACCGCCTAGACAACAACACCGCCCATTTGCGAGACGAACTCCACTAAATCTCACGAGTCAGGCTTCGCAACGGGTGTGCATACTCCGGAAGAGCCTCACACGGCGGGGGTGGCTGCAAGGTCGACTCAGGCCTGCCGTACGGTGCAAGCAGTTCCTCTGTCTCCTCTCCATCGAATGCAATCATCCCAACATCGTTCGCGTGGTCTGTGGCTCTGCCGAACCATTCTCGATTAGTGGCACGGTCTGGGCATTGGCGCCGCAGAGGCCAAGGGAGAGTGCACGTTCGAACTAGACATTTCGGTATCCATATGAGCACAACGACGCCAAGGAGGAGGCCAAAAGCGGCTACGGAGGCCTTGCCCTTACTACTCAGATTTGACATCGGTGCTGTGGTTTGCTGTGGCACCGTTGAGCTAGAAGGGGATGTGACAGTGTGGCTAGTGTCAACCCTGCAAGCTTTTGCGGTGGATGAGGCAAAGACCAGGACAGGTGTTGTGCAGGTAGCCAGAGGGATGCAGAAGATGAAGGCTTACATGCGACAAGAGTTTCTGAAGATTGCAACGAATTTGAAGTGTTCGCCCGCATTGTGCGGAGGGACAAAGGTCCCGTGCTCCAACAATGCCTCTACGCGAGTCCCCGTTAGCGATTTTAGGACTGTGGGATGCGGTCTAACACGATTGAAGTCTCTTTTCTTACGAGGAATGCCCTGACCGTCCAGTTGGATAGCGGTAGTTCCTTCTCAATCTTCAAGATAGGCTCTAGTTGACTATACGTAACTCTCATCAACACTCTAAAAAAACAAACCTTTGTTACATGATCCGCTACTACAAAGCCACAGCTCTGTCGAAATTGTGGTGATCACCGCGCCGGCGGGGTCGGCGTCGGACCCGCCGCAACCAACAGACCATTAGTCGTAGACGCCTGAATCGGGGTACTCGGCGTGAACGGATCCTGTCCGCCTCCATTGTTGTTCTGCTCTACCCGGCACCAGATGCTTTGCGCTCCATTCCCAAACGGCTGGGTCTGACTGATCATATCGTCGAACCCAGGCCAGGAGACCCAGATCGTAGCACCCGTCCCGCAATTTCTAGCAGCGAAAAGCTTACACTGGACGCCCTTGTCGGGCCCGATGGAGCCGATGCTGTTGATGGAAGCGCCGATAAAATTTTTGCATTGGCCAAAGGGTAGCTTCTGATAGTCACAAGGCCGCTGCCAGTTGCGGTTCACACACCAGTAGACGCCAGCGTTTTCGTGACCGGGTACCGTTTTGTCGCCGAAGAGACCTGGGTTTGCAATCGCGTGGGCGGTACTTGCGAGGCCGGAGAGGCCGATGATGATGGTGGATGTATGCATGTTGCTTGATTTGATAGTTTGTTCTTAAGGAAGTCGAAGTGTTGTTGTGGTAATCGAAAACTGAAATCTGTTCTGCTTAGATGATGGTGTTGACCATATATAAGGCGAACAATCGCATTGAGGTAACGTTAGAGAAAACAAAGAAAAGAGGCCGAACCTGTCCTCGAGTACAAAGGACTCAAGGAAGGAAAGGGCGAGTGGAGGCGGGTAACAAAGAACAGCTGGCTATTGTTCTTTCGAAAAGCGAAATCATAGGACTGGAGTCGCAAAATCGGAGGCAAGAGGTCACCAATCTTACAGGAGAAAGTAAGCGGCGAGTATGCCCCAACAGGGAGCGGTCGTGCCGCTGTAGATTCTGTATACCTAACGAACTTATAGGTCCACGTCTCGAATAGTCTTCTCAAGCAAAGCTGCGGCCTCTCTCACCGCAGGCGAATAGTGCATACGCAGGATCTGCGTCTCCCAAGCTGTTGACGCGAACGCATCCACACCGTTCAGGTCTGCGCGCAAAGGGTCAAAGACACCGTCGCCTTTCCTCTCCTCGGTGTTCCAGAGCCCTGCAATCTTCTTTCCGTGCACCTTTGCAACCTTTTGCATTAGCCCAAGCATTGCCAAGCATGACTTTTCAGGCATGTGCGGTGCTGCAATCAGTATCTGCCTGGTGAAGGCGGCGAGCAGCTTTGGCGGTACTGCACGGAGCGCCGTGGGCGGCAGTAGGACAGAGCTGAGAGATCGAATCAGCAAGACCATTGTCGTTTGAACATTGACCTTGGTAGCAGTGGATTTTTGGTTGCTTTCAGGTGCATGCGGATCCGGCAGACGTAAGGACTTTGGACCCAGCTCAATATCCGCGTTGAGGGAGGCTGGCAGGATAGTTGTGTAAAGGTGAGAATTGAAGAAGCTGAGGTCAAGATGGAGTGTGCTGGCGGCCTTTGCTTCTTCCTGTCCGCGGAGTAGAGAAAATGCAGTGATAACACACAGAAGGGACTCTCGAGTCATGTTACGTTGGATGTCGCTGTCTGCGGCGTCACTGTCTTCGCCATCAACCTGTTCTGCTGACACCTCAGCGGCGGCAACGAGCTCCCGCAAGGCTTCGATGATATCAGCAAAGAAATCTTGATTGATGTTCTTGCTAAAGCGCGCCAGCCCTTCGAGTACTGCGCCCATCAGCTTAGGTTTGCGAGCCTTTAAGGCGCGGAAGTAGGCCACAAAGACCAGCTTCAACGTCTCCGACTGCATGCGATCACGCTCTTCATGGCTGACAGCAGCATCTGCCTCCTTCATCTCTTTCTCGATGGCTTTGTGCTCTTTCACCCGCTTACGCTCTTTCTTCGTGCGAAACTCCCGCTTCTGCTTAGGCTTCTTGACATCACTTGCTGAGTCTTTCGGCGCTCTGTCGATTCCCATGTGCGATCCTCTTCCGGAGAACTCAGTCAGTAGCCTCAAGTGTAAGAATGTATTAAGGACCGCCTGATCGACGTCGTAGTTCTTGGCTTTCATCATCTTGGTGAGCAATGCAACAGCTTCCATGCTCGCATTGCCATCTTCGTCCACTTCGAACAGCTTCTCGAACGTCTCAACGCTTCGCTGGAAATCCTGATCAATGACTCTCTGACTTAGCTTTCCGACAAGTATCTCAAGAAGCTGGCCACGAAAATTGAAATGCGGGACTGCCAGGAGTAAATTGCAAGAACAGCTCATAGCTACGTTTGCCAGCCCTCCATTGCTATTCTTAACATTTCTCGAGAGTGTCCGGAGATAGTCCTGATATCCCCCTACTAAGCGTTGCTCAAAGTCGCGCAGTTTTTTGACATCCTTGCTCAGCTTCTCCTTAGCTTGGCTCTCCTCCATCGGGCGAATGCGGTAACCAGGTATGATATCTTTAAACACCGCCAACTGTGTTGCCAGCGCCAGCTTCGCGATCGTCGTATTATCTGATGCTCCAATTTCAGCCAATCGCCTGAGAGATCCTGTGTGCTCTTCCGGGTCTTCATTGATATGGCTCGCTAACCGCGCGAGTTCTTCCTTCGCCAGCAGTATCTGCTGCTTGACTGGTATTGCCGGTGCCTGCTCAATATCCGACTTTTCTTGGAGTGCGCTCTGGTTCTCGTCTCCAGCGGCAGTCTCAGCATCATCGAGGAAGCTGTCGTCCGATGGCTCGGGCGAAGGTTCCACTTGCTGTACCCAGCCCTCTGAAGTTTTAATCGGTAATCTAGAACTGCTTTTCTTGGAGTCTTTCCGCGGGCGCGATTCATAATCCTGTTCGAGGTTCCACTTGGCAGCTCGCTTGAAGAACTCTTTGTTCAAATCGGTAGGGTCATGCTCGACAGGCGAGATTCGTTGCCTTTTGGTGGCACGGGGGAGAGACATGGTCCTGTCGCGGAAGCCTGTGAATTTGACGAATATGGATAGAGCGACACCCAAGTTTGTAGACACTTGCGTCTTCTAGGTTATGCAACGATAAATATCCCATTAAACTTGAGGTGGAGAATGTTTTCTACAAACGACAGCGGGGTGGAATTTTCTCGCCGAAGGGTCCGGGCTTGGCGGCGGGCTTCCGTTATTGATAGGGGTTGTTTGAAAGCCAGTTCATACAGCCTGGATAGGTGGTACGGTGCAAAAATATTCTTGGAAGACAGACCAAACAGCTAGCTCCTGGGCTGTGTAATTGTGGTGCGCCTCTGCAAGAATCTCCCAAGATCTGACCTGAAGGCCAAGGTTTGGCACCTCTTCCTTCACACCAGCTTCCTGAACCAGACTGGGCCTGCATTTTCGTCGTCTTCGATGTCAATCTTTTCGAAATAGGTCTTGAACGGAACCAGCCGCTTTTTACAGGCTGAAAAGTGTTGTCTCTCTACATTATTTCAATTCTGACCTTGTCAGCCCCTCCCATCTTCGTATTAAGCAGGAAACATCATCAGTCGTCCTACGAAAACCCGAAGCTTCGGATCCAGCAAGAGAGCATTACCAAACAAAGGAGCTCAGCATAACATCCTCCGCCATGGCAACCCCGGAATCGCTCCAAGTGCCAGTCTCTGTCCTTTCACGCGCAACATCCACGTCTCGTCATTTGCAGAATCTCCTCCCGGACCCTCTTCAAAGGCCTCGTGTAGCAATTGTATGCGGCTCTGGACTCGGCGGTCTGGCAGACACCATCGAAGATGACCCTCGAATCGAAGCACCCTATTCCAGCATTCCCGACTTCCCACAGCCCACAGTCCAAGGCCACGCTGGCAAAATGGTTTTCGGGTTCATGGGTGCGAGCAAAGTGCCCGTAGTGTGTCTAGTTGGACGAGCGCACTTTTACGAAGGTCACACGATGGATTTGGTCACGTTTGCGACGCGGGTGTGTAAAGTTATGGGGGTGGAGACGATGATAGGTATGTCTGCTAGCCTTCTACGCTCACCAAACAAGATCACCTGATGTGTTCTCAAGTTACCAATGCGGCGGGGGGCCTCAACCCAGACTACAGCGTCGGCGACATTATGCTGCTAAATGACCATCTCAACCTTCCCGGGCTCGCGGGCATGAGCGCCCTTGTTGGTCCCAACGCCGAAGACTTCGGCGTACGGTTCCCGCCGCTCTCGGACGCATATGATCTCGAGCTGCGACGACGCGTGCATCAGACATGGAGAGCGCTAGGCTTCCATCAAGGTAGGAGGCGCCTGCATGAAGGCGTGTACGCATTCGTAGCGGGCCCGAGCTTCGAGACGCGTGCAGAGTGCCGGATGCTGAGGAACCTGGGCGCGGATGTGGTGGGTATGAGTACTGTTCCAGAGATCGTGGTGGCGAGGCATTCAGGGATCAGGATATTGGCATTCAGCCTTGTAACAAACAACGCTGTGCTTGAGGCGGGCGTTCGAGGAGACGACCCAACGATCCAGGATATGAGCAACGATGAGATGCGGAAGTACCTGGAGAAAGGCATGGCGAACCATATCGAGGTTCTCGAGACTGGGCGGGAGGCAGCCAAGGACATGGTCGAGCTTGTTAGAGAGGTCGTCGCGGGGCTATAGAACCATCTCAACGCTTGACGTTCTTCGTTCTCTTGTCTTTGAGCGCCTTGTAGAATGCCTTCTTCCCGCTCGTCTTTGACGACTGTACTTCGGCGTACTTCTTCTTAAACCGGCCGGACTGGCGTTCGCCTGCCAGAACTTCGTCCACCAGCGTTCGCTTCCGGTCCTTGTTCTGGATCCGAGCACTGTAGTATTCCGTGGGTCCTTCCTGAATGATACCTATTTGGGCATACTCAGGAGCACTGGCCTTGCCCATCTTCTTGTAATGCCGATGCGGATCGATGACATTCCTCATGTGAATGAGTTGGAGATCCCGTTTGAGTGCAGGCGTGAGGTCTGTTTCAATATTAGCACGTGAGCAAAATACGAACACATCAACAAAACTTGAAAGGAAGGGATGTCTAGTCAGAGTAACTATGATTGATATAAACTTTCATGGATGCGGAGAGGAACCCAAGACGGGCCCTTGATTCTGCGTCAAGAAGAATTGGGATTATTTTCCTCATGAGATGAACGAAACGAAGCACTGATGTAACGTACCAGTCTTGGGCATGTTGTACCAATCCGAACCAGCCGTCGCTTTTTTCTCTTCTAGCTTTTTCTTCTTGACCGCTACTGGATCTTCTACCTTGCGTACGTGGTTCGCAAGAGCACGTTGCTGTTCGTTCAGGAGCTTTTGCTTATCGGCAAGTGCGATACCTTTTATCTCATGTACGTAGTGATTTCCGACTTTCTCTACATTAAATTTTGGTAGATGAAAATGTGGTACAGTATCGCCAGTAGCGAGTGTAGTCGTAGTTCGAAGCCTTGCTTCTGCTTCTTTGAGGAGAGCGTGAATCTGTTCGTCTGACATGTCATCATCACTATCAAGCTGCCACCGCTCGGTTGGCAGGTCAGCTGTGGGCGGCTCCATCATATGAAGTGTTGTTGCAATGTCAGAAGCTTTTCGGTGGGTGATGTCGTTATCTAAAATTTGCAGCGGGCCAAGATTTGCGGCTCTTCACTAGCGGTCGATCACCCGTTGGTCTAGTCTGCCTGGAGACTTCCTCTGTACGGTACCTCGTGTACATTCCCCACGCATTTCAATTGGGTTAAGACTTTACACAAAAAACTGCCTTGTAAATAAGTCTTCGTATTTCATCGATGGTAAGCGTTGGGATCACTTCTCAATGTCGCCAATGTATAGCCCGTCAGTATCTCTCTCTCTCATAGATGAGCCAGCCAACGTGCACTTTCAGGGTCAAACGGTAGTTTGCGCCTTCCCCTGACGGCTCTCCTGTGCGCCAAATTCACTATCCTCATGGTCTTTTCTTATACAACGTCCGGCCAACAAGCACTTTTATGGGCCCTGTTCAGTCGGCAGCACACTCTGATTAGGCACCAGCAAAATGTTCAATGACGCGAAAAGTGCATTCCGTCCAAATCATGTTAAAAACGTTACGAAGGGGTATCTATCGTCAGGCTCGTCGATCATGAAGCTCCTACTCTGCACTAGCCTGTGCCTCCTCTCGCCGTATTTGCTCCTCCATCCTTTTCTTCTCGGCATTTCTTAACCGTATCATGGTAAACTCCTCCAGACTTGGGCTGTTCGCAACCCCCTTGCTGAATGGGGAGCCTATCGGAGTGCCGACCCCTTTAAACGAGCCGAACGAAGGCTTGTTCTTAAGGCCATTGACAGGCGTGGATGGCATGCTATCCAGTCCCGGTATATTCTTGTGACCGTTTGTTTTCGTGGTTGATGCTGGAGTCAGGGGGATCGGTAGTTCATCTGATGAGGAAATGGAGTTGCGCGAAGACGCAAAGTCTGGTTCCTTCTTCTCTGCCCAGTAGACAGACTCGAAAATACTCCACTCCATACCATCCTGCTTCTTCGCGTCCTCGATCGCAGTATAAGCTCCTACAACAGATTTGTATATGATAACTCCCGTGGCCACAATCTTCTTCTCCCGAGTGTCACCAATCCGCTGTTTCTTGTCCTTGAGTAACAGAGTGTTCTCAATGTCCCCAAATCGGGTGAACATATTGAGCAGCTTGTCCTTGTCGATTGATTCGCCAACACCTTCCCGCACGAAGCGGACGGTGACAGTTCTTTGTAGCTCTGGCACTTTCATCCCTCCCTGGGGTTCCGCTGGCTTGCCTTTTAACGTCAATTCCTCGTTGGGTGCCTCCACCTCTGTCTCTGCTTGCGCATCCCGCCGTAACTCCTCTTCCTTGCGTCTTCTCCTTGCCTCGCCATCTCGCTGAAGTCGCTGAAGCTCCTGCGCCAGACGCTCTTCCGCTGAATCTTCATCGCGTTTCCTCTTGAAGCTACCAGAAGCACGCTTCTCAGCCCGGAACAGCTCCTCTGCTAAACCTTTCCGGCGACTGTTCAGGCCCTCTTGTTTTCGCTGTCGGGCTTTGCGCGCCTCAGCGGCTGCTAAGAAAGCTTCTCGTGCAGCCGGATCAAGGAGGATATCTTGCGCCACTGAAAGGTTATGGAAAAGTGTGGCATCACCGCCAGGTTTGTCGGGATGGTACTTGAGCGCTTGTTTCCTGTAAGCTTTTTTGACCTGGCTCTCATCGCAATCTGGAGTAAGTCCCAGGAGCTCGAACGGGTCGATCGAAGCGGCGTCTGTATGGGTAGCCATTGCGGGAGATCAATACTGGATCTTACGAGAGGAAGTGCATTGGGGTGCTTGGTTGGTAGAAAATAGAAGAGTAAACGTTGGAGGCAAGAGCTTCCGGGTGAAGGTAGGTATTGGGGGGATGTTGTACGTAGATGTGCTATGTGACTAGGTGTTTCCGCGCGTGTAGCGCAAATAGGATATCTTGCCAAGACCGACATGTGATTCCGCTTTTCCAAGCACTCACAACACAGAAACCTTTCGAGCGTAGGCCTTCCACTCTTACAACAATTGAAGTTGTCAGACTACATTTTGGTGGATGGGCCCACTTCTGTATCTGAATCTAGATAACGGGTCCCGCACACAACTATGGCGACGCTCGCGGACGAGCTACTGAACGATTTCGAGTCCGACGAGGGTGAAGAGGCACAAGATGAGCGTGAATTTCTGGCCGACGATGGAGTGACGACGCTGGCAGGGAAGGAGGAGATCAATGGTGCCATGGTATTTGATGGCGACGAAGAGCAGGACGAAGAGCAGGACGAAGAGCAGGACGAAGAGGATGAGGAAGCTGCCTACAGAGAGACGGCCGCCCGACCTGCAGAGGCACTCGAGGATGCCGAGGAGGCGCGCGCAAGAGTGGACAAGATGCAGCTAGCTAGCGTAAGCGATGTACGCAGCGTTGCTGGTCTTATGAAGACGCTACAGCCGGTGGTTGAGGTTAGTTCATCCCTTCCGATCTCTCACAATCAAAGTACTTGGTTTACAACATGTTCGAGTACAGCCCTGACTTTGGACGCCCTTCAGAAAATATCGCATTACCGGAATCTCCCTCCAGATCGACAGACGAGGAATACAGGCTCTATCGAGGATAACCCCGAGTACCGTCTGCTGACACAAGCGAACACCATGTCCACCCAGATCGACAGCGAGATCATCCTCGTACACAAGTTCATACGTGACCACTATTCAGTCTGCTTTCCAGAGCTAGAAACGCTCGTATCCAATCCTCTCCTCTATGCCCGGGCGGTCGCTACAATCGGCAATGGGCCGATGGAGAACATCGCAGAGCTTTCCTCACCAATCGTTGGGAAGCCACTGCGTCAGGTGCTCGATGGGCCAACCTTTATGACGGTTTCCGTGGAAGCGACTGTTACCAAAGGACAGCCTCTACCTGACAGCGAACTCCAGAATGTACTTCGCGCGTGCGAGATGACATTGCAACTGGACAAAGCGCGCGACATCCTGACCGACTACGTCCAGTCTCGCATGACGCTCTTCGCCCCTAATCTCACTATACTCGTCGGCTCCCTGACTGCCGCCCAACTCATCAACTTCGCTGGCGGCCTAACAGGGCTCGCGAAAACGCCCGCCTGCAACCTTGCCCCACTTGGCTCCAAGAAGCAGGCCCAAGCAGGTTTCGCGACTAACGTCGGTCTGCGCCACCAAGGCTTCCTCTATTACTCCCCTATTCTCCAGAGTGTCCCAAACGATCTTAAAAAGCAAGCTCTGCGTATTGTCTCCGCAAAAGTCGTCCTCGCCGCACGTGTCGACCAAAGCCACAGCAGCCCCAATGGCAGCACTGGCGAAGAGCTCAAATCGCAATGTCTTGACCGGCTCGACAAGCTCACGGAACCTCCCCCAAACAAGGGTGTGCGAGCCCTCCCCGCGCCCGACGACAAACCGAGCCGCAAGCGCGGTGGCCGGCGGGCACGCAAGGCTAAGGAAGCGACAGCCATGACGGATTTGCGGAAAGCGCAGAACAGGATGGCGTTTGGAAGGGAGGAGGCTGAGGTCGGCTACGGAACAGGCGAGGGCACGAAGGGTCTGGGCATGATAGGCCAGCAGGACACCGGACGCATTCGCGCGCAACAGATTGACAAGCGCACCGCTGCGAAACTCAGCAAGAAGAACCCGGGTTGGGGTGGCACAAGCACAGTGGGCGGCATGTCGTCCTCGCTGCGCGGCTTCGGACAAGGTGGTGCCGCGTCTGTGTTGAAGGGGCATGGGCTGAGGACAAGTGGCGTAGGTGGGGGTGGGGGCGCGGCGGGCACAGCGAGTACGATTGCATTCACGCCAGTGCAGGGCTTGGAGCTTGTGGATCCGAAGGTGAGGGATGAGATGAATCGGAAGAGGAAAGCGGATGAGGATAGATGGTTCAAAGGGGGCACGTTTACGCAGGTCGGAGGTGGGATGAGTATGATGCCGCCGCCGCCGAAGCCAGAAGCGGCATTCAAGGTTCCGGCACTGCCGGCGAAGAAGAAGATTGATACTGGGGAGGGGAAGGCCGTTTGACCGAGTCCTCAAGAGCTTCTTATAATCCTGCAATCTCTGGTACCCAGTATCTGGACGTTGCAATTTGATAGGCCAGCAGTACTGCACAGTGTATATACCCATCTGGCGCTCGGGACCCGGCAGTGGTACTACTGATGGCGGCGTAAGGAGCGTGGATCAGTAGTCACGGTCCACTACAGGAACCGCAATCGGTTGTCTATATTGCATCGGATTACTCAATCACCATCTTTGTCCACACGCCCTAAGCGACCTCGAGTTGGCGATAGCTAGGCAGCAGATAGGCTGTTGCGATAACCAAGCTCTCATCACAATACTCTGCTCAACTGATAATCTACCTATTTGTTCCATACTCATGACGTTACCAGACCCTGCCCTCTAGTCACCTCGCGGACAGCATCGTGATATCTCTCCCGAGCTTGATCCAACTTGTGATTGACGTGACCGAGACCTTTCTTCTCACTTCCTGCTACAAGTCGTCTGTCTACTTCAGCGACTTTCTATTTTCGGTTCGACTTCTTCTCGAACCTTTTCTTGTAAAGACATCCACCATTTCTTTCTGCAGAGTGCGAGCTATGACCTTGGCCCAAGATGCGAAAGACTCATCCAGGGAACGAACGCTTCTGGTTGCCGAACAGCAGTTCATAGGTTCCCAAGATACAGAAGAGCTTCTCCAGAATGTCGCACGCTTCAGCTGTGCAAACGACCTTGCGAACGAGATTGGCTCTAGCGTCTGCTCGCTCGGACTGGCGAACAGTGTTGATGCTAGCTTGCATCACTCTCACGAGGGCCAGCTTGACGGAGACAAAGTGTCGAAGTCAATGTGGTTGATCTTACGCGAATGTCCGTTGGAGATCCCAAATGGGGTTCTGGGCGACATTGGATGGGCAACGCAAGACAGGTGCCGAATCCGTGGAAAATTTTGTCCATTTATCCAGGTTAGAGAAGGAATTGCAAGGCTCGGAGGTCGACGCAGAAACCACGGTTGCCACCGCCGCCAGGAGGGTCGGCGAGCACGGTAAGGCGGAAGACGTTGTTCTTGAGAAGGAAATCTAGACCGTAGTAGGCAACGACTGGTTAACGGCAGGGCACCTAGAGGTGCCGTCGGACATAAATACCTCCTCTAGTGAGACCGAAGAGCAGAACGTGAAGATTCCTTCGATGAACGTCGTCTTCAGGTCTAGAAGTAGGTCGTCCCAGCGGAAGGGCAAGTGGAATCGAGTGGTCGCGGCAACCTCCGGGGCAACTGCATGATCGAATGGTTGGACGAACCTATGCTTCCCAGCACTTACAGCAATATGATTACATATATCCTTGTACTCTTGGTCTTTGCTCATCTCGGTATGGTGGATTCGTGGCTTCCTTCTAGTGTAATGTACGATGTGGCAAGCTGCTTCTGAAAATGACGGTGTGCCTTTGGGTTTAATATACCGTACATAAGGCTTGATGGTGTCTTTCATTCGTTCAAGGCATAACATTGGGTTCTGACAACCCGTGACCGAAAAGCGAACACGTTTCGACATGGTTACGACACGCGGCATCGAATGGACCCCTCTAATCGTCGGCCAGAGTACGTTCTAGCTCGTTCAGGTCTTCGGGGCCAACAAGGTGAGAGCATAAGATCTAGCGGTGTATGCCAAGTCTTAACGCGCAATCTCGATGGTGAAGAGAACTTCGGCGCTCGTATAAATGGTCACAACATCCTGCACTACGTGGTTACTGGTACTGACTTGCTCTCCAAGCTTGGTCTCCCAGTCCGTAATATCCCATTCAAGGCCGGTAGTTGTTACAGTCGCAGCACCATATAGAGGCACAATGCCAACATTCTCAGTAAAGCAGCCACTCGACGTCCGTGCATAGATACGATTTTGGCCCTTGCGAAGTAGAAATGATACACTGCACTCCGAGAACAGCCAGAGCCGTACATTGGGGTTGCTCTTGTGCTCACGATACATCTCGTGCAACAGCCCAAGACCTTGATCGACGCGGCCGCCTAGAGTACAGAGCACGATAACGTCTTGTTGTGGATCCGTCGAAAGGGATGTAAGATGGTTCATCGCCTTCTTAAAATCCGTGCTATACTGATCGGGGTCGCGAGATATAGTGACACCATTCGCAGAGTAATACATCCGAACGTCATTGCGTAAGGAGTCAAGGTCTCCATGTATAATGTTAGGTAGCTTTCGAAAATTAGTCTTCAAATAAGACGATAAAGACAAAATCCGTACATAGCTTTTCTTATCATTGCCGGGCTCTCCAGAAAGCATGTCGTAGAGCCGGTTCGCACCCCCATCTGCGCACAACCGATAGTCAGTGTGCTGCCAGAGTTTTTTGAAGGTCGCAAAATCCGCAATTGGCTGATTAAGTATCAAGAGCTTTGGTTTGGGTCCGGCCACGTGTCGGAATGTGTCTAGAAGAAATGCTGCAGGATCATGCTCCATGATTGAACCCTCGCGGTGGTTCGCAGCAAGCTAGTTGTTCGTATGTTGATAAGATATGGGTGGAGCGCGGCGGCAAGCGGAATGCCAGGGAATGTGATTACGATGATGGAAGACGGTGCTCTTTTAGCTATGGCGTGGTGTGGCGCTTGTGTGTATCGAATCCCACACATGATTCGGCAGTTACTCTAGGAAGCTCGTCCAGAGCTGCCTAATGTGATGTCCTACATAATTATTTATATATTTACCAAATTGCTCCACGCTCAAATATGGCATTGTGGCTGAGTGGTTATAGCGATAGACTAGAAATCTATTTCCTTCGGGAGCACAGGTTCGAGTCCTGTCAATGTCGTTTTTGCCTTATCGGGATATGGTCCCTTCTACGGTAAAAACATTCCGATTTTTGTTTTCTGATTGCTCTGTTAAACTGGCCAATCGGCCGACATCAGTTTCATTCCAATGCAGTCTTGTCGTCTTTCCGCTCTTGTGTTCCTACAGAACGATCTTCAATCGCTTCGTTCTGCTTTTTGCCTCGCCAGAGCCTTGAACTTCAAGTTCATGTTTATTGAGGAGCGTTGTTTTACACAGTTTCGTCACCAGCAACCGCTCCATGGCTCTCGCGCGAAACAGGCGTGGTCCCCAGTGCTCCGCGCATCGCTGGCGTCATGCAGGTCAATCTACCTCCATCATCCCCTGATACCGGGTACCTATGAACGTGGTAAACACCAAACGAGGACCGACGAATGACGGCTCGTGAAGCGGCGTGCTGCTACTCACATCTTATGTATGGATCAGGATGACCAAGAACGTGGTGCCATCATATGGAGACATAGTCACACGAATCGAGGTCGCATCCGGTGTGTCTCAACTCTCTAACAACTCGCATATCACGTACATGCAGTAGCAATCAACTCGAAGACAGCGGCAGATCAAGAGCAGTGCTGTCAAGCGCCAGCATCTCCAGCCACGAGTACCCTATCGCTTCAACGTGTTATGGCTGGAAATTCAAATCATGGTTGTTTTGGTCGAGACACCCGTTATGGAGGTCTTCAGTAATCGATGCATTGTTCTGGTCACGACTAGTTTTGCTTCAGAGCCGCTTATGATTTGGGTAGGTACGGGAACACTTTCGCTCGCGCTACGATGGAGTTGGTCCTTTTGAGTGGACGCGCTGAATTGAAGACCTTGCGACGCAAGTTGAGAATCAGATGCTGTCCAAGTGGTCCGCCTGAGCGTCGGACCACTGTGTTCGGCGACTGCCCGCTCATTCCAGGACGATCCGCACCTCCGTAAGGATATTTCTTAGCTCCCCTATACGATCGCATAACTCATTTCTCGATACGCCACTCTCTTCTCTCAAGCATCATCTTCAATGACATCTGCAAGTTCTGACGAATGACTTGCGGTCCTTGCGTGAAATAGATTGCACGGCATCATTAACCTTGAACTTTGCAAAGACCTTCAGGCTCTAGCAGACTCTTTCAGTCAAAGCCGAAGACTGTAGCTGAACGGGGAATGTTTCACGTGTCAGAGTTTCTTCGAACCTCGACAACGCCACTGGTTCCGCTCCATATCAACCGAGTGGCGACTCGCTCCTCTGCGCCACTGCATAGATGAAGCACAATCGCTGATTTGGTCATATGTCAACAATCTTCTGGAGAAGAGAAACAGCGTTCGGGAGCACCCGTCCCCTGTGCACCCTTCCATGCCTCCTGGTTGGTCTATTCCGTTCCGGCTTTGGGCTAGGCTTTTCGATGGTTTGAAGCATGTTCAACAGAGCATTCAATCCGCGACGCAGCTCAGTTCCTTGTTCTTTTCCATCTGATAGCTCCAACATTCCTTATAGGCATTGCACGCAGGTTGGAGGTTGACTTCTCGTATCCTACACTTGAGCGTTTCCTTTCGCAACCTCATTCACTTTTGCATCCTCGTGTTAGTAGGACGAAACTGCACGATGAGGTCGTTCGTTCTAGCCGCTATCGCCGCTGCGGCAGTGGTCGATGCCGCAGCTCTCCCTGCGGAGCTTCCAACGAAAGAGATGCTCCGCTTGAGCAAGCGGCAGGGCGTTGCTCCTGTCGCTGGCATCACCTCCATGCTCGGTAGGTCAACAAATCCTTGTATATGAAGTCGTACTTATAACGGACTAGGCAAGGGCGGTAAAGTCAAAGACCCTGCGGGCGCAGCTCCGCGGAAGGTCATGATGAAGCCGGTCGCAGGCGTACCCGGAGCGCAGAAAGTCAAGATGCGATATGGACCTTATCTCGTAAAGGTGATTCCACTCGAGTCTCTCTGGTCAAGAACATAAGAACATAAGAACACTAACCGAAGCCTAGAACATGGGAGTCACTTCCGTGACGGGTGAAGGCGGTGCGCTATGGAACTATCCTGACGTTGCTGTGGAGAAGCCCGCCGACGACTTCACCATCTTCGGACTGCAGGCTGGGCTCGAATATCCAAACGGAACGAACGCAAACATTGACTCCGGGATGTGGTTACATCATGTACGGCTTGGCTCTATCAATCGACAGTCTCAAATCTCCCTTACTAATATGAACCGTGTAGATGGTTCACTTCACCGTGGGTCCAGGACGCCAAGATCCTACCTGCTTTGGCAATCCAATGTCTCTCCCGCATTTGGACATCGGCTCTACACCTGGTGCCAGCGAACGGTCATTCTCCTCTGGGAATGAGCGCACACCGATGGTGACCGCAGTAGATGGTAAGGTAGACGCCGGTTATCATGTCACGGCGAACGACAAGTTCGCCATGATTGTAGATCTAATGGTAAGCGTGAACATAACCTAACCGAACGCCGTCCATTTGTCCCTATCATATTCCCCCACCCCCATAGGGCGATCTCGGCTAGCGGTCTCAAGCTAACATGACCACATTGATACAGAACATGAACATGGTTGACAGTACTGTGTACCTGACTATGACGTACGACTTCGTCCCTGGTCAGCCCGACGGCTGGGATAATGTCAAGCCAATCTGGTTCGATGTCAACCAGTGCGGGACTAGCGAGGTTGATGCTCCCCAGGAGGATGGCCACTTCGTCCTCACCTCGAAGCCCTGGAAGCCTAACTTTGAGGGAGAGCTCATCGGTGTTGGTTCGCACGTGCACGATGGTGGTGACCACGTGGAGATTCTTGCGGATGACCAGGTTGCCTGCAATTCCGTTGCTACTTACGGCGGAGATCCCGCCTTTATCTCCCCGCGTGAGTCGTCCGACGACCGCTTACTTCCGATGGAATATGCTAACTCAGACATCTAGCGATGGACATGGGCCAGGCGATGCCTCCAAGCGCGATGAAGTTCGCCAAGGAGCACATCTCGAAACAATCCGCTTGCTACACCAGCGCCTCTCCAGCAGCGAACAACAGGATGGCAGTTAACAAGCTCACGTCGTCCCAATCGTGGACGATTAAGGGCCACTACAACTACACGAAATATGCCGGAGATCTCGAGCCTGGAGGCAAGCAGTCCCACATCATGGCAATTGCGATAGCTTATGCCAGGATTCCAAGAGCCGGTGTCAAACTCGGCGCGGCTTCGAACGCTGCAGCCGACCCTGCTACGACTGCGGCTCGAGGCAAGGGGGGCAACCTCCTGATGAAATTGTTCCGCGGTGAAAGCTGAGCTCATCATGACTCGGTCAACGGCTTCTTTGCGCGGGGCTCTAGATTTACTTTCTGTGAATGTTACCAATGAATGCACATATAACGTCCGTCTCTAAGTCATGTGAAACCCCTTGTGATGGGAAAGACTTGGAGATACTTGAACTTCAAGCAACTTAGGCTGTATGCACATATCGATGTTTTTCATACATTTGTACCAAATATGAAGGTAGGATAAATGCTAGACGCCACGATGCGGTGTGGACGAGAAAAGCAACACCACGACCCTGCAAACCCCTCAAATACAAAGATGACGGAATCTCGATGAAGAACAATAGTGAACGCCACTCAGAGTGACGTGTGATTCCACTGCGGCGTCCAGGGCATAGGAAACTCGACTCTTCGCTGCAAACAAACTAAAAGCATAGCTGGACGTGCTTGACATCGAAATCAAACTCCTCGTCGGAGGTCGATTCCAGAATGTTCCCATACAAGGCAGGCTGGCATGGGAATTGGCAGGCAGAGCTGGTATTACTGCTCCACGGAGCCTGCTGTTGCTCCAGATGAGATACTAACCTCTGCCTGAGCGCGTAGACAGTATTCTTCTATGGCGGCCTCAAACATATATTATGGATGATAGGGACTGGCTGATTTTGTGGCGCATTAGAAACTTTGGATTGACTGCCACTTTTCGCCGCAGTTGCCTTGCCATCTTGGTTTAACAGGGGGGTTGGAGCTTGGCATCTGCGACTAACGGACGCAGAGAAAGCGTAAAGCAGAAAGCGGAAAGCGGGAAGCGGAAAGCGGAAAGCAGAAAGCGGAAAGCGGAACCTGCGCATCTCAGCATCATCTTTGCCTCTTCCCAGCAAATCCGATCCCCGCCATCTCCCACTCGATTGACGCTCTGCCCCACGTGTAACACAAAAACACCTCAATCGCTCTCCTAACTGTTATTGCACCTCTGCTATTCGGACCCCTACTCCCTGGTCTCAACATCAATCTCTGCCCGGTCGATTATCTCTCGTTTCGCTCTCCCAAGTCGCAACCAGCGCATACCGAGCATTATCATTAGTCACACGCTCACTTCTCAGGACTTGCATGATAGCACGGAACACCACAGAGACCGGTTGCTTCGTGGTCAGTCATGACTTGCACACTCACCACCTTCATGACTCGCGAGTCATACGAGGAGCCGACGGTGGGCTCGAGCAGCGGCGTGCGCATGGTTCCAAGGGAGGAAATGCGGAGGAGGAGGCACTCATCATACCACCCGAAGCCATGGCCGGTAGAGTCGGATAACATACAACTACTGGTACGCCTACGAAACGCATCCATCCCCTCACAGCACACTGACAAGTCCCAGGTCGATCGCTTCCTCGCCGAACTCGGACGACGGCTAGACTTCATCGAGGACTACGGTCACCTCACGCTCGACAGCCATATTGAGCGCGCATATTCTACTCTATTACAAGTTCGCGACTCTTGTGCGCGCGTATCGGACGGCTTCATCGATGCCGGAAGGCGGCGGGCAAGCGTCATGGTTGACACGCTAGAGGCTCGGTATAATGATGTACTGGCTACGAAAGAGACGTTCGAGCAGAAAGTTCTGGAGGGAGTGAGGCTGATGGAGGGTATACTCAACGACTTTGAAAGCAGGGCATATTCAGTCAAGGACACCGATATCGGCAAAGCCGCCCATGGCTTCCTAGACGAGGGCTGGCGGCGGGTGGATGAGGGCATGGAAAGAGCGAAAGTCGCTGTGGATGAAGGAATAGGGAAAGCCAAAAAGGCAACGGAGGACATGAAGAAGAACATGCACATTGCGATCGAGAAAGCGCTGGAACTATCGAAACAGCACGGCCTAATCACATATTCGGACCTCCCTACACCCTGGCGCGTAAATCCTCACATCATCAACGGCTACCGCTTCCATGACACGAAGCTGGCATGCCTCCGTTCTGTAGGAGATCTCTCCAACGAGTCTGTCAACATCTGGTCCCATGCCATCGGCCTCGTCGTCGTGCTCGCAATAGCTTTCTACTTCTACCCAGCCTCCACCAACTTCTCCCTCTCTACAAAGACCGACATCTTTGTCGCCGCCTGCTTCTTCTTCGCCGCCGCAAAGTGTCTCGTTTGCAGCACCGTCTGGCATACCTTCAACTCCATTTCCGAGCAATCGCTTATGGAACGTTTCGCATGCGTCGACTACACCGGCATCTCGTTACTCGTCGCCGCGAGCATCATGACGACCGAGTACACGGCCTTCTATTGCGAACCCCTCAGTCGTTGGATATACATGCTCACCACCGCCGCCCTCGGCATCGGCGGCGTCATCCTCCCCTGGCACCCAACCTTCAACCGTGCAGACATGTCCTGGGCCCGCGTGGGCTTCTACGTCACTCTGGCCGCCACAGGCTTCACGCCGTTTATACAGCTCGCATACACCCGCGGCATCTTCTGGGCGGTGTACTTCTACGCGCCCATTACGAAGAGTATATCGGTGTACCTCATAGGCGCAATACTGTACGCCGCGAAGGTTCCGGAGAGATGGTTTCCCGGGTGGTTTGATTACGTGGGCGGGAGCCACAACATCTGGCATTTTGCAGTGCTCGGAGGCATCTTATTCCACTACTTTGCGATGCAGGCTTTCTTCTCACATGCGTTTCATCGGGCTGGTGATGACTGTTCTGTTTATTAGCGATGCATGATGTTGTGCGTTTGTAGACGGAAGTTGATGAGCATTTGATACTAGCAAGCGTTGGCATTGGAGATGAGCGGATGTAAGATATCTGATTTGCTATTTTAGGTCCATTAGGTCCTCTTGGGTTATTAAGATCGGGCGACACCATCACTATACGAGGCCGACTTGAAAGTATTGATCTTCCATGTGATTCCCAACGCCAGGCGCTGAACGCTAAGCCATCATATGCTGTGAATATCTCAATCTTCATCAACGCCCATTGTGCAACGCAGCAGCCATCGAAAAGACAGGTCCAAGAACGACCTGCGATCAGATTCTCTGCTGCTCGGGTTCATCCTCTCTTCCTCCTCGGCCGCTCACTCAGCACAGTCTCGTCCTCTTCTTCCACAAGCGCTGGCGTCCTCCTCTCACTTCTGTGCTTCCTGCGCCTGTTATGGCTGACATTACTCGCCGAATCGTCGGGCGCCAGACTAACCGTCTCGTCGATCCCGTCGTCCGTCTCTTGCTCCCACTCACCGCCCAACCCCGCAACACCATTCCACCCTCCAATAATGTTACTCCCCGGGGTTCCCAGCCTCACTTCAGGACACTCAGCATTCGAACCTCGCCTTGCTTGCGCTGCGATTGCTAACCCGGTAGAGCGTTCGCGCAAGGCGCGTCGTACTATTTCGGCTTTGAGGTGTAGGGCTTCGAAGGCGTCTTCGAGCGCTTCCATGCCGGCGTATATCTCGCGCTCTACTTCGGCGAGGACGGCGATCTCCGTTTCTTCGTCCATTTGCACGGGCGCGCCGAAAGATCCAGGGGCCGGCGTAGGTCCCCTGGAGGCGTTTACGAAAGCTGGCGTGTTGCCCCTTGCGGGACTGAAGGGTGTGGTGCCTCTTGATGCCGGTACACCGGTGCTAAAGGGCGTGGTGGTACGGGACGCTGAAGCTGGTGTAGGGCCTCTTGAGGGCCCGCGAGATGCGGAGGGGAGTTGCTCGGCGCCGCTCCATAGGAATCCGTCGAAGCGGCCAGAGACTAGGATGTCCCACTCGTGCAGGCTGACGGCCGCGAGGGTCGCGAGGACGCTGTGGAGGTGTGGATGTTTGAGAAGGTAGATGGAGCACTCTGCGTCTCTGGGCAGATTCTGGAGGCGATACAAGCGTTGCAGCGCGGACGCTGTTTTAGTGATAAGCTCTGATTTTGGGCCTGCAGGGAGCGGCGTAGGTGTGCGAGATATGGGAAGAGTGGACATTCCGCGGAGTAGGGCGGCAAAAACTTGGCGGTGCTCTGGTTCGAGGTGTGTGATCATTGCGAAGGCTAGTGTCTCGTCATCGACCTCTTGGGGTGGGCTTGACGGCAACTCCGGTTGGCTTCCCAGCCATGCTTGCACGGCCTGCTTGGTTTTCTTGCTCTGTTTAACGTAGTGTTCTTTAAATTCTTCAGGTACGTCAATATCCAGCTTCTGCATTGGAGCATCTAGCGATCCGACTGTAATGCCAAGCCCAGGACCATCCGATGTGAGAGTAAAAGGCGGCCAGGGGGGCAGTTCGCGGCGCCCCGACACATACTCGAGTATCTCGCCCCAGCTTACGCCAGAATCCTCCTCTTCATCATCTTTATCCTGTTCGTGAGGGTTGGATAGACATATCACGCAGGTGCACTTCTCCGAGGAAATGTTGCGTGCGAACACAGCCTCCAGGCGATCCAGCAAGCGACGTGCAACCGATCTGTATCCTGTTGCCACCGCAATAGATCCGTTCTTCTCAATCACTCTCGAGTAATCGTCCAGCATATTTTGAAAAGGAAGAAAGATGTTACTGGCTTCGGGAGGCGGTGGAGCGACCGGACGTGAGAATTGGCCTGGTGAAGGCGAGAGTGGTGTTGTTACAGCGAGCAGGCGCCGGGGAATGGGATGAGGGAGGCCGCCATTCTGTAGAAGATAGTCCACGCGAGGGGCGTTGACAGAAAAGTCGACCGGAGGTGGTGGTGGCGGAGGGGGAGGGCCGGGTGGAGGAGGAGGGACGGCATTGGATTGATATGCTGGTGCGGAGGCCGCTCTGAAAGTGTCGGATTGGAAGACTTCTACTGGTGATCGTTTCTGGTCTGTGACATAGGGAGGGAACCGACTGTCATGGGGTGTTGGTGTGCGAGGAGATGAGTCAATGACTGAGGCAGGTGAGGAGTCGACGTCAGGCGGCCTTAAGGGGGTCCTTCGGCCGATTTTATAGTCGAGTGGGACTGATGTGGCATCAGAGCCGGAGGCAGACTGGGTTGTGGTGGTGGTCGTCCAATTAGACGTAGTGGTCGATGTATCTTGCTTGGAAGGGCGCGTATCGTCAGTAAGAGTAGTGTTGTTTTCGAACACAGTTGGTTTTGGCTTGGACGAAGCTTTGTGTTTTGTGGACTGAGTTGTGCCCGACTCTTCCGTCCTGCCACTACGTGACAAGCTCGATGTTGAACCTCCGCGCTTGTGCAGCTTGGCCCGCAAATCGCCGTCTACGCTGTGTCTGGAGTTCAGCCTGTCCGTCATGGGCCGTTCCGACGTTTTTCTGAAGCTTGTCCCGCTCGCGGTCCTTCTCAGATCCGGCTCGTTGACAGTCAGTGGCGGGCTGGGCGGCGCAGCACCCGTTGTTGCAGGCCTGGGTACGGCGCCAGCTCTGGAGTGAGAGTCTCGGCCAAGGTCTGTTGGATCTGGTGTGTAGAGTGAAAGCCTGGGATTGGGATCGCCTTCTCTTGTACCGACAGCCTCTCTGCTGTGTGCTTTCGAGAAGGTTGGATACGGCGTGCTAGCCTTTGAGCTCGCCGGCGAGGCACCGGAAGCTCTGCGCTCCATCTCAGGCACCAGTATGGAGGTCCCGCGACTTGAAGGTGTGCCGTGAGAAGAGCTGCCGTAGCTCCTCTCCCGCCTCGGAGGGGTGCGCTCTCGGTCCTTGGAGCCTGAGGACGCTTTGCGACTGGACGAAACTCTTGCTGTGCCTCTGTCCTTGTCCTTGGGTTTGGCCTTGCCGTAGGCTTCCTCAACGTACTGCTTCGTGTCACGCTCGCGCTCGCGCTCCTTTCTGCGGCGCCGCTTCTCAGGGTCTTTGTCTTTGTCTTTGCTAGACATGATGATACGCAACGGTAGCAGGCATATAGAGGGTGCAGTTCCGGACTCTGTTTGTGAGCCACCGTGGTCGATCGTTTGGTGGGCGCCTACAGGTCCCGTCTATTGGGTCTACAACGGCCAACGCAGGCCTATCAGGCCCTCACACAACCACGGGGATTGGTATATGGGAGCTTGGAGGTGCAGGCGTCTTGAATATGTTGAGGGCGCCTAGAGGAGCAATCCGTCACGGTGGGTGCTGGTGATGGAGCGTAGGCGCTGAATGTCATCCTGTTCGTTGACGTTGCGAGCTTGGAACAGGTGCCTGCAGCGCCGCAGCGGGACGATCCTCAAAACGTTCATTTTGAGGCTGGGGGCTGGCCCGTCCGCGCTACTCTTAGAATACCTCCGCATGGGTGGGGGCCGCTCAGGCTGAGGTGGATATTGACAGTATACAGAGTATACGTTTGTACGCAGTATCTCGCTGGTAGTGACAATACGCTCCGCTATCAGCCGTGTGCTGTCCTTAGAACTATACTCCACGCTGAAGCGAGACATTTGAATAAACTCCGATCTGATTGCCACGGCTGGATAGTCATATGCCGTGTCTGGAATACATTTGTGCGCGTCCCAAAAGTGAAAGTCAAGGTCGTTTCCTTGCCACTCTGACCGAATTACACAGGTACTCCTGCGGAACAGATGGAGGAGCGCTAACATAATTAATTCTAGAAGATCCGCCTTCTTCTGCACAATTCTGCAAGGCATGACATCTGTCCGCTCGCTAAGCATACAAGAAGCTAAATGCCAACATCACCACAACTCCCTACAACTTCACCTGAAACTTTGGGTTGGTACGAATCCATTCTCCCTTAACCTTGAACAGAACTATAATGGGTATCATCGCTATAGCAAGGAATGCTAGCAGACTGTTGCCCCAGCCCAGACCTGGAGAGCGGTTGTTAGTAGAGTTTCCACAAGGGGCTCTGCGAAACACGTACCTAGAGCATCGTATAACTTCAGTCCTGATAAAGGAAGTAAAGCGCCGAAAACGGATCGCAAGACAGTGTTCGCTGCTATAGCTGACGCGGCGTGTATCGTGAAGGCGTCGATCAGATAGGTCTGTATCGTCATCTGCGGTGCGTGTAAGTCGACTGAATGCTCTACGGCAGTGAAGATGGAGCTTACGAAAAGCGCAATCAGTCCAAAGCCAACCAACAGGGTACCGAATAGAGGGACAGCCCACTGTATGTGGTACTGCGCGGTCCACCCATAGATGAAGAGGCCGATGGGAATAGCTATCGATCCGGGCATCGTTAAGCGGAGAGGGATTCTCAGTTCTGGTTTCAATGTTTCGCCGCGCGCTTGGGCAGCTTTGATGATCTTGTCGCTCCCTACACCCATCACTCCAAGGCCGACGAACATGCCGATTCCGAGAGCTATATACGTAAGACCAACGTTCCCAGACGAGAACCCATACTGGCCTTCAAAGACAAAGGTGAAGGTGGTGAAGAGCAGATACATAATACCATAGATCAAGGCCATGTAGATCGACATGGCCGCCACGATGGGTGAGAACACCAACATCTTGGAAGGACGGATCAAGCTGCGAACCAGGAGTTCCTTGGGAGTCAGTCCCGTGTCCAGCTTGGAGCGCAAGGCCTCATTGCCAGTCTCTTTGCGCAGACGCGCCGCTTTACGTGCCAGGATTACCGGTGCGTAGGATTCGCGCATCACGATTACGGCGAGGACAGAGAAAACAGCTTCGGCGATGGCGATGACCCAGTACACCCACCGCCAGCCAGCGGCTTCTACAAGATACCCGCCTGCTACAGGACCGATGCTGTAGCACGTGTTAGCTTTCGATGCCTCCTTCTGACTGCTATAAGACATACACTGGACCAAGAAGCGGCCCCATAGCGTATATAGCCATGGCTCCTCCGCGTTGAGCCACCGGCATTAGGTCTGCAACTGTACCACCCCCAATAGTGATAGGGGCCGAGCCAGCACACCCCATGAGGAAGCGAAATCCGATAAGCATGTTCATGGAGGAGCTGACAGCGCATGCTATGGAGAAGATGATGAACAGCACATTGTTGACGAAGTAAACTGGCAGCCGGCCGTACATCTCGGAAAGGGGACCGATGAATAGGGGACCGAAAGCAAATCCTAGGATGTACACTGATACCACAAAAGTAGCGAGCAAGTTGCTGGTCGTGCCGAAGTCTCTCATAACCTGTGGAACGCCGGGCGCAAACATCGATGATGCCAGGGGACTGTGCAAATATTAGTCTTATTAATGCGTCCCTTCCTGACCGTGCTTACGTGATAAATGTTAACCACGAGAGAACAAAGATGTTCATCCACTTCTTCTTCATAGTCCAGTTCATGGGGTTTTTCGGGTCTTGATCGACAGGTTCATCCCACCAGACGAGGTTGGAGTCTGCGGTGGTCGCTCCAATATCTGCCGTATCGGTCTCCTCGGTTGCGGTCGAGGTGGAGGCTGGCTGTCCTTTTTCGATATCATCATCGGATTTATGATCCACAACGCCTTCATTCGACGGGATGTCCGCATCGTGTCCTTCTTCGTAGGCCAGCCTGATCTTCTCGTCTTTGATGGCCGAGGTCTCTAGTACTGGATTGCTGAAGGCACCAGGCGTCGTCATGTTCTGAAGACGAATCCATGGTTAGAATCTGATGCGGACGGCTTGGCTGGAGCGAGAAGAGCGTAAGGAGTGGGATGTTGCCCGGAGTAAGCATCCTTACGAGATGCAGGAGACATTTATGTTTGTGCTTGGATTATGTTTGTATGAATGGGGTACATACCGCGCTTGAGTCAAGTCCGGGAAGCTCTGATTTGCTGAACGATTACGGATCTTGCCGCCGCTACAGGTACCCAAAACCTAGGGTTGATTGCCACTCGAACAAGATATGGGTTGAAGAGATCAGTTGAGAATTACGAGAAACGCACAGAGATGAGCTCGATTTCATGTCCGTTCTGCTGCCACCCTTTTTGGCGGGATCCGGCTCGAAGAAAGTACTCTAACCGAGATTTTCAGCATAACTATGCACAAGGCTTGCACAAGTCCAGCACTTGCACGGAACAAAACCTATCCGAACCAATCAAGACTGCGATTTAGCATGCATAATTTGAGGAGAATCTCAGAGAGAATATGTAATCTCCTGCAAATGTGTTTCAGCTGCACATATGGAAGGCATGCGGAAGAGACAGAAGAACTCCCTAGTTGACTTCGAATCTCCTGAAAGGCCCAAACCACTATGTCACGTGCATGAGACTTGTACCTGCTGGCATTATCGTTACAACAGTGTGACCAACGGTACGGATTCGCATCTCGAGTATAACACTGAATATTATCGCGGGTCATCTTACTGAAAGTCCAACAGTAAAAATGATGACGAAGTTACAACCCACAGAGCCAGGCGCCAGGTAACTAGAGCTGCTTGACAAGTGAAAATGCCACGATCAAGCAATGGCAATTTCAAGGTGGATTATGTCACACTCTCTACGATGAGGAAGGCTGACTTCGCGTAATACCTCCCTCCACAAATCAAGCATACTTATTCTCGTTCTGCTTTTACAAGCAGAAACTCGCGAGGTCTCATCCTTGGCTTGCAAGACATTCGTCATCCGTTGCATCTCCTCACTACACGAGGGGTACGAGATAAGATAGGTCTGTATCTTCATCTTCATTTACGACCGCGTCCCCGTGAAAAGTGGTTTTTCTAGTTCTTTCGCTGCTCTGTCCTTGGCAAGGAGGAGTTCGAGTGCGGTAAATTATCGAAAACGTTTGGTCCAAGGTGAGCCACCATCTCACATGCCCGTCCCATTCCATTAGTCGGCTTTTTTGGACATTGTGAGTGCATTGATCATTCGACTGGATGCGCAGCCGCCAAGTTGTTCGTAGGTTCGTCGCTTGGTGTTTGAGATTTTCGCTATCATCTCCTCTGGTTCCATGAAGAACCCCATAGGTCTCAGCAGAGCCGACTGAAAGCGATTTGGTCGAAAAGCATGGTCCAAGTCATGTTGACTGTTATTGGTTGTGTGTAATGGTGGCGCGAATCGTCTTCTAAGGGCATCTGCCAGCCACATGTATCATTGAGTTCTGCGGGTTCCTCTGTGGAAGTGGAAAGGAGGGAATGAGTAAGAAGGCATGTAGGACCTCCTGTAAAATGCTTTAGAAAATAGTGGATTTATAAACCACAACAATGCGTAAGATGTAGATGGAGATGTTTCCATAATTCCTAAATCTTCCACGACCGTTGACCGCTTGCCAGCATCCGTATCAGCCTAACAAGAAACCAGTTTGCCTAAGGGTGGTTTACTATTAGTCTTCGTAAACACGTTCGCAACCAGGCAGCAACAATAGATCATCAGAGTCGGTTCGATCTACCATTCTTAGTTATCATGGACTTGAGTTGAGTCTTCTAGACATCGTCTCGTGCTGATGAGCTAACGTCTGACCATTTTGAAGCTTTCCAAGTCGACAGTAGTGAACAGCTAAGAGAAAGCAGTTTGGAATTGCATATTTAGCTTTCTGATAACTTCCGTATGCCCGGTGGAACGAACATGTCGCAAAGACCACGTTCTGTACGCCGTGTATAAGCGGCGAGCTTTGAGTTACAGTATCATGGTCAGCTCAGAAGAGTTTGAAGTGTCTCAGCTGGCACTCGTTCCCAGTCGTCAACGAACCGTACGGGTTGCCTCGTGGAGCGGCTGCGAGATCGGCATCTCCCGCCCAGGCCCGCTCTATGGACAAGACCTCCGATGCACGGCTCACTTCTTATCGCTTCTCCGTTCCATTACTTGGGCGCATTAGTTGACCGTCTTCTAATCGTCCCACAGACATTCAAATCTCGGGTGGAGACGGCTTAACGGAATCTGAATGCTCTGTGGCTTGCCCACGTCCGGCGCCTCTCTTCGGACCCAAGGCCGCTGCGCCTTGTACCGCGTTGAGGCTTGATGAGCCTGGCCATTGCTCGGTCGAGAAGCGGTAAATCTTTCCACGGCAGTGGGGTAGTTTGGCCTTACCAAGAGCGACGGCCTTGTAGCTATCTCGGCGATTTGTCCACCCTTGCTGGCCCATGATTTGACGGGCGCGCTGGAAACGGTAACCTCTCGCACGATCTACCCTTGCACTCTACCAAACAGATTAAGGCCCCATTCCCCAGCCCTCTTTTGCTTTTTCCAAAACTGAGATCATGAATGCACATGCAGCCGCTTGTACGCGGATCCATTGCCTGCACAAGCTAGAGAGTCACCCCCGTCTCTGGCCGCCTTCCAGAGTCCTTCCCTTATCATGTTCCACTGCAGGTGGAGGTCCAAGACCTACAATCGACTAGGTTTATGCAAGCATGTATCCTGACGTGCGCCGCGCAGGCGGGATATAATACCTAAACCTCCTCCTACTACCCAGTGCCTGTAAATCCCCAAAGTGCTAAACGTCGAATCTCCTCGCCTTTTACCTTACCAGTCCGCCAGCGCTATGGAGAAGACTACCTACGTGTCGCCAAGGCTGGACGATGAGAAGGGAGTGCCAGCCTACTCACCCGACGATGCAGGACGTCGCAAGAGCTCGGTTGTTAATGCGGAACTCTTGAATGGCGAGATCTTTGATGAACGATACGAGACGACACAACGAGGCCTCAAGAGTCGTCACGCGCAGATGGTATGTCGCGTCAACATTCACGGAGGCCTTCTCGTACTAACCAAAGGGTTTCCAGATTGCGCTGGGTGGAACCATTGGTACTGGGTAATGCTAGCACAATTCACCGTCGGGTCCTGAGCTGACAACTGCTTGTAGTCTCTTCGTTGGTTCTGGGCAGACTCTTGCCAGAGGTGGTCCTGCTTTCATCCTCGGGTGTTACATGCTCATGAGCTTCCTTGTCTTCTGCGTCGTCACTGCTATCGTTGAGGTCGCATGCTATCTTCCTACACCAGGCAGCTCCATGAACTTGTTCGGATTCCGCTATGTCTCGAGGTCTCTCGGCTTCTCCATGGGCTGGTTATACTTCTACTCTCTCGGCATATTGGTACCCTACGAGATTACGGCTGCCGGTCTAGTTATCGATTACTGGGGCTCCGACATCAACATTGCCGTGTGGATCAGCATCATGATTGTTGTCATTGTGGGCCTGAACGTGCTTCCCGTACGTTTCTATGGAGAAACCGAGTTTTGGTTTGCGAGCACAAAGGTCATCATGATGATTGGTCTCCTGATACTCAGTGTCGTACTCTTCTTTGGCGGTGGTCCAAGTCACGACAGACTTGGCTTCAGATACTGGAAGAATCCGGGGGCAGCAAATACCTACCTAGCCGGTGGAGATCTTGGAAGGTTCCTAGCTCTGCTCTCAACGCTCGTGTTGTCCGCCTTTCCGTTCACATTTGCTCCGGAGCTGTTGATTGTTACTGCTGGGGAGATGCAGTCACCCCGCCGCAACCTCCCAATTGCTGCGAGACGATACATCTACCGCCTGGTTTTCTTTTATCTGGGCTCCGTACTTGCGATCGGAATTCTTTGTCCATCGAATGACCCGGCTTTGACAGACGGTGGAGCTGGAGCCGGTTCTTCAGCATTCGTAGTAGGAATCCGAAACGCGGGTATCAGTGTGTTAGACAGTATTGTAAGTCTTAGCGGTTGAGCACATTTACAACAGCTGACAAGGACAGATTAATGCGGGCATCATTATCTCTGCCTGGTCTTCCGGAAACTCCTTCCTCTACCTTTCCAGCCGCTCGCTCTACTCACTCGCCCTTTCCGGCAATGCTCCTCGCATATTCAAGAAGTGCACGAAGTCTGGCGTGCCATACGTTGCCGTTGGCTGCTCGTCGCTCTTCTGCGCGCTCGCATATCTGAACGTCGCGAATTCCGGCTCAGTTGTTTTCAATTGGTGTACGTACAGACCGCTTCTGCGCCGAAAATCATCGGTTACTGACTCTTCGTTACAGTTGTCAATCTTACCAACACGTCCGGCTTCATTTCCTGGATTTGCTGCGGCATTGTCTACCTGAGATTCAGGAAAGCTGTGAAGGCCCAAAACATCGAGCTGCCGTACACATCTTGGCTGCAGCCGTGGGGTACCTACTGCTCGATCACCGGGTTCACCTTCCTCACCTTGATCAACGGCTTCAACGTGTTCTGGCCTCAGAACTGGTCAGCTAGCGCATTCCTTACCGCATACGTTGGCATTCCAATCTTCCTGGCTATTTATTTCGGACACAGACTCTACGCAATGAAAGATCCTTGGGCCCACCACCCGATGGAAGTTGACATGCAGACTGGCATGGAACAGGTCCTTGCGGAGGAGGCGCCTCCAAGCGACAAGCCGAAAAAGTGGTATTCGTTCATCACAGCAATATGGTCGTAAATAGTGCAGATTGCATGTTTGACGGATGGACTACATTGGGATGTTTGGAGTACGAAGAGAAATCCTGTGTCATATAAAATGAACCGCTAGTGAAAATCCGCAGGAAGCGTCATAGGAAAACAATCACTTGCCCGCGAGTCAATGTTTGCCTGGACCTCGACTTGTACATAGAAACTGTGCAAGGGTCTGGCACTCGTATAACCAGCTGAAATGTTCCGGGCCCCGTATGAACGGGAGATGTGCACAGCAACTCGCATAAACTCAGCCGTCGTTCAACAGCAATTTTTCGTCCGCTGCCATTTTTATCACGGTCACGTGCCGTAGAGTATCTCAACAATTCCTACCCAAGAGCTATAAATCAACCATCGCGTTAGGAAACGAAACTGCCAGGACGCGTCGCCTTATATATTATCAGTAGGACGGAAGTTGATCGAATGACTGAACAGCACATCGACACGCTGCGCCGGTTCTATGTATTTGGGTAATCTCCCGCGGACGGTGCTTCGTCCTTGTCCGGGTTGACTCAGCTGATCTCATGCATGTAACCCGGCTATCGGCGAGTTCAAGCATTTACAAACTTTCGAGGGCCTCTGTCTTTCTGGGAAAGGCTCCTTCTGGCTTTGGTACGCATCCCGCTGGCTCTTCTCCCACGCTTGTTAACGCGATGCCGTCTGTCGTACTACCGGACGAAGCATGACCGCGACGCACAAGTACCCGCAATGGCTTCGCGTTGGCACGCTGTCGGTGTTCCACACATTCAGTGTAGTATTCAAAGCGTAGAGCGATCGACGCATCGTCGTCCGTCATGGCAAAACGTATAATTATAGCTGCCGATTCCGCAAATTTGTGGGAGAGAGGTAGGTATAGGTATATATGCTTGAGCCGCTCATTTTTCCTCTCACGGCCCTGTCTACGGCTACTTAACTGCCGCCTGAACTTTCATGAGCTTCCCGCAATACACTCGATATCTCGGAAAGAGTCCACGCCGGCCTTCCCTTCACTCATTTCGAAGTTGGCCCCCGAGCCCTAGTCCCCCTCTACCTCCGCCCATGGTCTCCTATACATATCCAACTGACATTGTCGACTCGATGACGCCCAACGATCTTAGGGATGTACCACTAGGGAGTCCGAAGTCGCAGACTTTCCCCAGAGACTACTCCCCATGGTCGACGCCGTCAACTCGGAGCAGTCGTAATGGAAGTATCAAGGAAGAGAAGGAGAATGAGAAGTCAGGCAGCCAAGATCCTCTTGACCAAATTCACCCATCAGACGAGACAGAGAGTGCCGAATATCCCACAACATGGAAGCTTATCACCATCCTACTGGGAGTTGGCCTAAGCATATTCCTAGTATCTTTGGACATGGTATATACTGATTGAGTCGATGCTGTCGAGAACCAAGCTGAACGCCTTCACAGACCATCGTAGCCACTGCAATTCCTCGCATAACAGACCAGTTCCAGAGTCTCGACCAGGTAGGCTGGTACGGCTCAGGCTTCTTCCTTACGTTCGCGGCTTTCCAGGCAACATGGGGCAAAGCGTACAAGTATTTTCCCCTCAAAATCACGTTCTTGATCGCGATCTTCTGGTTCGAAGTTGGCTCTCTCATCTGTGGTGTCGCACCTAATAGCATGACGCTCATCATCGGCCGCGCCATGGCCGGCGCCGGCGGAGCTGGTATCGCGTCAGGCGCTTACACGATCATCGCCTTCTCGGCTCCTCCACAGAAGGTAGCAGCCTATACAGGCATCCTTGGCGCCACATACGGGATTGCGTCTGTCATCGGACCCCTCCTCGGTGGAGTCTTCACCGATAGCCTCTCCTGGCGCTGGTGTTTCT